>JAESGR010000119.1_pt1 | contig 150672 bp, 144 predicted proteins | sample 9269771 | NCBI WGS metagenome assembly JAESGR01 (sample SAMN15739572, study PRJNA653492) | algae metagenome | isolation source: Chroococcus sp. CMT-3BRIN-NPC107 and co-occurring heterotrophs from well... | place: USA: Clark Mountains Wilderness, California | collected 2010-04-18
GCACCATGTCGCCGTAGCCCTCCACGTCCTCGAACACCCGCTCGAGCACCGCGCGGGCGTCCTGGCCGTAGCCGGCGTAGAGCTCGCGGTAGGCCTTGGCCACGCGCTTGGGCGTGTCGCGCAGACCTTCCCGCTCCGGGTCGTCCCCCGCCCACCGGATCAGAACGCGGACCGCCGCTTCCGCCTCCTCCTGGGTGGGGCGCTCCACCCGGGCGTCCGACGGCGGCTTCGTCAAGGACTTAACCACAGCATCCATGTGGAGCCTCGCATGCTCTTCGCGCGATGCCCCGACATATGGAGGCCCGGCGCATTCGGACCAGCGTCGCACCGAATTCCGGCGCAAGCCCGGCCGCCCGACACCGCGCGAGCGGCCCGCGGGGTCGCGGAGCGGGCCGGCACCTCTTATATTGCGGGGGAATCCCCGGGGCCGCCGATGCTGAACGAGATCTACAACAAGCGCATCCTGGAACTCGCCGCCGACATCCCGCGGCTGGGCCGGCTCGAGCGGCCGGATGCGAGCGCCACGGCACATTCCAAGCTCTGCGGCTCGACCGTGACCGTGGACGTGGCGGTCGAGGGCGACGTGGTCACCGACTTCGCCCACGAGGTGAAGGCCTGCGCGCTCGGCCAGGCCTCGTCCTCGATCATGGCGCGCCACGTGGTCGGCTCCACCGCCGAGGAGCTGCGGGTCGTCCGCGCCGCCATGCGGCGGATGCTCAAGGAGGGCGCCGCCCCGCCGGCGGGCAAGTGGGCCGACCTCCAGGTGCTTGAGCCCGTGCGCGACTTCAAGGCCCGCCACGCCTCGACGCTCCTGACCTTCGACGCGGTCGTGGACGCCCTCGACCGCATCGAAGCCGAGCGCGCCGCGCCGGCCGCCGAGTGACATGGCCAATCCCGCCCAGCGGGCCGCGCATCTCGCGATCCGGGGCTACCAGCTCACGCTCTCCGGCCTGATCGGCCGCACCTGCCGCCACCTGCCGACCTGCTCTGCCTACACCGACGAGGCGATCCAGCGCCACGGGTTCTGGGCCGGGGGCTGGATGGGGCTGTCGCGGATCTGCCGCTGCGGCCCCTTCGGGACCTCCGGGCTCGATCTCGTCCCCGAGGCGTTGCCGCCCGATTCCGCCTGGTATAAGCCCTGGGCCTTCGGCCGCTGGCGCGGCACCCATGCGCCCCCGGTCGTCTGCGAGGCGGTCGAACCCGACGGGGACCGGCCTCGGCGATGACGCCAAACCGTCGGCCCCGCTTACCTGCTCCGTACGCAGGAGTGAGCCCGAGGCAGCTCAAATGATCACCCTGACATTCCCCGACGGCGCCCAGCGCCAGTTCCCCGCCGGCATCTCCGGCCGCGAGGTCGCGGAGGGCATCGCGAAGTCGCTCGCCAAGCGCACGGTCGCGATGGCGCTCGACGGCACCGTGGTGGACCTCGCCGATCCGATCCCGGGCGACGCCCGCATCGAATTCATCTCCCGCGAGGACCCGCGCGCGCTCGAGCTCATCCGGCACGATTGCGCCCACGTGCTCGCGGAAGCCGTGCAGGAGCTCTTCCCCGGCACCCAGGTCACCATCGGCCCGGTGATCGAGAACGGCTTCTATTACGACTTCGCCAAGCCCGAACCCTTCACGCCCGAGGACTTCGCGGCGATCGAGGCGCGGATGCGCGAGATCATCGCCCGCGACAAGCCCTTCACCAAGGAGGTCTGGAGCCGCGACAAGGCTCGCCAAGTCTTCCGCGACAAGGGCGAGGGCTTCAAGATCGAGCTCATCGACGCCATTCCCGGTGGCGAGGATCTCAAGATCTATTACCAGGGCGACTGGTTCGACCTCTGCCGCGGCCCGCACATGACCTCCACGGGCAAGATCGGCACCGCCTTCAAGCTCATGAAGGTGGCGGGCGCCTATTGGCGCGGCGATTCCAACAACCCGATGCTGAGCCGCATCTACGGCACCGCCTGGGCCAACCAGGCGGACCTCGACGCCTACATCAGGCAGCTCGAGGAAGCGGAGAAGCGCGACCACCGGCGGCTCGGCCGCGAGATGGACCTGTACCATTTCCAGGAGGAGGGGCCGGGCGTCGTGTTCTGGCACCCCAAGGGCTGGACCCTGTTCCAGGAGCTCGTCGCCTACATGCGCCGGCGCCTCCGCGGCGAGTACCAGGAGGTCAACGCGCCCCAGGTGCTCGACAAGTCGCTCTGGGAGACCTCCGGCCACTGGGGCTGGTACCGGGAGAACATGTTCGGCGTGCAGTCCGCGGGCGACGAGGCCGAGGACAAGCGGATCTTCGCGCTCAAGCCCATGAACTGCCCGGGCCACGTGCAGATCTTCAAGCACGGTCTCAAGAGCTACCGGGATCTGCCTTTGCGCCTTGCGGAATTCGGCGCGGTCCACCGCTACGAGCCCTCGGGCGCCCTCCACGGGCTGATGCGCGTGCGCGGCTTCACCCAGGATGACGCGCACATCTTCTGCACGGAAGAGCAGATGGCCGCGGAGTGCCTGAAGATCAACGACCTGATCCTCTCGGTCTACGCCGATTTCGGCTTCGAGGAGATCGTCGTGAAGCTCTCCACCCGGCCCGAGAAGCGGGTCGGCTCGGACGCGCTCTGGGACCATGCCGAGGAGGTGATGACCCGGGTTTTGCAGCAGATCGCCGACCAGTCGGGCGGGCGGATCAAGACCTCGATCAACCCGGGCGAGGGCGCCTTCTACGGGCCGAAGTTCGAGTACGTGCTGCGCGACGCCATCGGCCGCGACTGGCAGTGTGGCACCACGCAGGTGGACTTCAACCTGCCGGAGCGCTTCGGCGCCTTCTACGTCGCGCAGGACGGCCAGAAGACCATGCCGGTGATGATCCACCGCGCCATCTGCGGCTCCATGGAGCGCTTCGCCGGCATCCTGATCGAGAACTTTGCCGGCCATTTCCCGCTCTGGCTCGCGCCCGTGCAGGCCGTGGTCGCGACGATAACGGAGGACGGCGACGCCTACGCGGCCGAGGTCGTGGCGGCCTTGCGCCGGGCGGGCCTGCGGGTCGAGGCGGACCTGCGCAACGAGAAGATCAACTACAAGGTCCGCGAGCATTCCCTCGCCAAGGTCCCGGTGCTGCTCGTGGTCGGGCGCAAGGAGGCCGCCGAACGCACGGTCTCGATCCGCCGCCTCGGCAGCCCGAACCAGACCATGGCGAGTCTCGACGAGGCGCTCAGGACGCTCGCCGGCGAGGCCGTGCCGCCGGACCTGAAGCGCGCCGCCGAGCCGCCGGTGGCCCAGGCCGCGGAGTAGCCGTCCCCGCATCCCGCTGCGGACCCCCTCTCCCCGCGTGCGGGGAGAGGGTTGGGGTGAGGGGCCGGTCGGTGGAGCGCGATCTCTCCATTGTCATGGCCGGGCTCGACCCGGCCATCCCGGCGCGAAGCCCGCGATGTGTGTTGCTGCGGGGAGCGTGCGCCGTTTCGGTCGAGGTGGCCGGGACAAGCCCGGCCATGACACGCGTGAGGCGGATGCCGCTCGCCTCACCGACCGGCCCCTCACCCCGTAAACGGGGAGAGGGGGTGTGCTGCGGGGAGAGGGCGCTAGGCCCCTCACCCCTCCTGCCGCGCCCGTCCCTTCGTTCCCGTGCGCCCGCCGGCCGTCGTGCCCGGTGCGCCGGCGCCGCCGATGCCCGGGTTGCCGGTGGATGCGGCCGCATCGCCCGAGCCCGTCGCGGGCGCGGCCCCGTGCTCGCCGACGCGCAGGTTGTTCTGGACGTGCGCGACGCCGGGGACGCTCTCGGCGATGTCCTCGGCGCGGCGCTTTTCCGTGCGGGTGCGGACCGTGCCGGTGAGCGTCGCCTCCCGGCCCTGCACCGCGACCTCGATCTCGGAGGCGTCGATCAGGGCGTCGTCCGTGAGGCGCTCGTTGATGTCCTCGCGGATGCGCTCGTCGGAACGCTGGTAGCCCTTGGGGCCGCGGCCGTGATGCTCGCCGCGCCGGACCTCGCCGCGGCTCGCGGTGGCGTCGTTGCCGAAGCGGGTGTTGCCCGGGCCGACGCCGTAGTTGCTGCGGTCGTTGGGCTGGAGGAGGGTGCGCTCGCGCTCCGAATTGTCGTCGCCGCGGTCGGAGGCGTCCTCGCCCGCGTAGCCGAACCGGCGCCGGCGCCCCGTGAGGTCGCTCCCCATGCCCTGGCCGGGACGGTAGCCCCCGCCGCCCGCTCCGCCGCCATGGGCGGCCCGGCCGTAATCCTCGCCGTAGCTGTTGTAGCCCTCGCCGCCGAAGCCGCCGCGCATGCGGGCATTCCGGGCGCGCTCCTCGCCGGGATGGCCGAAGGGCCCGAAGGCGGCGCGCACGTGGTCCTCGTCGCGGAAGCGGAAATCCGCGTCGTCCTCCGGCATCGGCCCGCGATAGGCCGACGGCGGAAGCCGACGGACCGGGCCCGGCTGGCGTTCGCCGTCGCGGTCCCTGCGCCGGTCGAGTTCGCGGCGCTCGTCCTCGGTGAGGCGGGCGCGTCCGCCGCCGCGGGTCCGGTCGGCGCGGGCGGCGGAGGGCGCGGCGTCGCGGTCGGGCTCGGAGGGCGTGGAGATGCGGGTCAGGGCGCGTGCCGCGTCCTCGTGGCTGTCGGTCGCGAGGTCCCCGAGCGCCACGATGCCGACGAGGCGCTTGCTGCCGTCGACCACCGGGATGCGGCGCACCTGGAGGCGGCTCATCTCCTCGACCACCTCGTCCACGTCGTCGGTCTCGTGGCACCAGGCCACGTCCTCGGTCATGACCTCGCGCACGTAGCTCTGATCGGGGGCGAGGCCGGCCGCGGTCGAGCGCACGGTGATGTCGCGGTCCGTCACCATGCCGATCAGCCGGCGGCCGTCGCAGACCGGCAGCGCGCCGACGTTCAACTCGTCCATGAGGCGGGCGGCTTCGCGCACGGTGCGGTCCGGCTGGATCACGCGCACGTTGCGGGTCATGACGTCGGCGATCTTCATGGCTTTCCTCCCGGGTGATCGGTGCACGGACGGGCCGGCGAGATTCGGGCGCGCAGGAGCCTGCCCGGGTCCGGCATCGGCGATTCCGGTCAATGCGGCGGGGGAGGAAAAGGTTGCAGCGCGAGGAGTGCCGGGCGCGCGGGACCGGTCCGGGTCCCGATCTCCCGGCCGGCTCGATGTCCGGGAGCCCGGAAGGGCCTACTTCACGGCCTGGATCTCGATGTCCCGGTTGAGGCCGCTCTCGACCTTGAACTCGCGGGTGAACACGTCGCCCTCGTGGCGGGCGATGAGCACGTAGTCGCCCTCGGCCAGCGTCACGGAGGGGAAGGCGCCGATCGCCTCGCGGATCACGTCGCCGCCGGGGGTGAGCACGCTGAAGGCGGTGCCCGCGAAGGCCTCGCCGCCGAGATTGGCGACGAGCTTCAGGGTCACGGTGGCGGCGCGGTGGTTGAGGGTCGCCTCCGTGACCTTGCCGCTCTCGACCTTGAGGTCGGCACGCATGATCGCGTTCGAATCGCCGTAGGTCGAGACCACGTGATAGGGGCCCTCGGGCAGCCGGATGATCTCGCCCGCCTTGGCGTTGGCGAGGACGAGGCGCCCTTCCGAGTTGGAGCCCACCGGCACGTAGACCGTGAAGGACAGCCGGTTCGGCGCGATCGGCGTCTCGTTGATGACGCCTCCGAGCCGCAGCGCGCCCGCGCCGATCACGATGCGCTCCATGATCGGGTTTCCCTGGACCGTGATGCGGCGCGAGGCCCCGGCGAAGCCGTAGGCCGCGTGGACGATGTAGCTGCCGGGCGCGAGGGTGAAGGTCGGCGCGGCGTCGGTCGAGCGCGCCGCGACCGCCGCCGGGACGGTGTCGCCCCGGTCCTCGTAGACCCGCCAGACCAGCCCTGAGCGGATCGGCTGGCCCTCGCCCGCGAAGGCGGCGCTCAAGGAGACGCCGACCTGCCCGCGCAAGCCCTGGAGCGGCGACGCCCCGATCGGCGGCGCGGCCTGGGGGACCGGGATCCCGGGCTGCGGAACTGCCGGGGGAGCCTGTGGGGCCCCGATCCCGGGCTGCGGAACCGCGGGGGGAGCCTGGGGAACCGGAATCTGGGCCCGCGCGGCGCCCGCGGCGGCGGCGAGGATTCCGGCGAGGGCGAGACGGGGGAGAGCGGCGAGGCAGCGGTTCATGGCGATGCGGCGGTCGGGGCTCCGTTGCCGGGTCCGGAGGGTCGGTTCCTGGCGGGGCGGCGGGCGCCCGGGCGCGTCACTGGGTCCGGGTCGCGGGCTCGCCGGCCCGTTCGCCGTCCTTGTCGACGAGATCGGCGGCCGCGGCAACCAGATTGTCCATGGAGAGGGGCCGGAAGCTGAACGCCACCCGGTGGCGCCCGGCCGGGACCTCGACGCCGCGGAAGAGCAGGTTGGCGCGCAGGAGCGGCCTGGCCTCGCCGTCCACCCTGACCTCCCAGCCGGGATAGTAGAGGTCGTGCAGCACCAGCACGCCGGCCTTGTCGCTCTCCACCTCCACGACCACGTCGTTGACGCTGTACGCGACGATCCGCGCGCTGGCGCGGGCGGGCAGCGGCCCGACGTCCGAGGCCGCGGCGCCGTAGGAGCCGGCGAGGAGCGGCATGCTGGCCTCGTCGACGAGGGCCTCCTGGCTGCGGTCGAATTCCGGCAGCTCGTCCTGGTCGAGGACGGCGTCGGAGTCCACGGGCGAGACCACGCTCGCGAGGTAGACGCGCGGGCTCGAGGCTTCGAGGCGGTAGATCCACATCTGGCCCGAGCCGTAGAGCAGGGACGTGCCCGTCAGGCGCGGGAAGTGCCGCGGCAGCTTCTCGACCGGCCGGTCGAGCAGGAGGTATTCGAGGCCGAGCAGGCTCGCGAGGCGGCAGCGGTAGCCCCGGAAGGTCGCCGGGAACTGGCGGAGATTCGGATCGACCGCGTTCTCGCCCGGGCCGACCGCGCGCTCGTAATCGGCGAGCCGCAGGGGGTTGTAGCCGATGGTGTCCTCGAGCTGCAGCACCATCGAGGCGTTCTGCCAGGCGCCGCCGAGCCCGAGGATCTCGACCCGCGGGCGCTCGCCCTTGGCGTGGCGCTCGGCCAGCTCGGCCTTCAGGACCTGAAGGCCCTGGAGCTGCTCGGGCGGCAGTTCGCGGAACACCGCGTAGCGCTCCGCCGGCTCCGCGTTGAGGGCCGAGGCGGCATGGCGCCAGACGAGCTCGCCGCCCGTGAGCGCGACGAGCGCCGCCGCGACGGCGGCGCGCCGGCGCCCGGCCGCGCCGCTATGCGCCAGCGCCATCGCGCCCGCCGCGAGGAGGAGGCCGAAGCCGATCTCGCGCAGGGACGGGCCGAGCTGGCCGGCCTTCGCGGCGAAGACGAGCGCGCCGGCAACGGCCGCGGCGACGAGGCCCATGGCCAGGAGCGGAAGGGCCGCGGCGGCGCGCCGGCCCATGCCGGCGAACCGGGGCGAGCCCTCCCGCACGTAGCGGTGCACCAGGTAGCCGGCCGCGAAGGCGAGCACGACGTTGATCAGGAAGGTGGCGTCCGCGGGCCGGCGGTAGAGCTTCACGCCGGGGACATGGTCGAAGATCAGCTCGAACAGCGGGGTGTAGTGGCCGAGCGAATAGACCAGAGCCGTGCCCCCGACGACCAGGAAGAAGCGGAACTCGCGGGCGAGGAGACGCCCGCCCGCGACGCCGTGCCAGAGGAGGAGGAGCGCCGGCACGGTGCCGGCGAAGAGGTAGTTGGTCGCCCGGTCGGTCCAGGTGCCGCCCGCGAGGCTCTGCCAGTCGGGGCCCCAGTAGTCGTAGGTGAGGCGCAGCGAGCCGAACACGTTGCCGAACAGCACTGTGGCGAGGCTCTCGGGCGGCAGCGAGCCCATGGCCGCGACCCCGAAGCCGAAGGACGGCCGGGTCGAAGTCGCGAGGAGCTGCATGGTCAGGATCGTCGGCACCGCGAGCAGGGCGCCGCCGAGCGCCGCGATCGCCGCGAGGAGGGCGATGCGCCCGCGCAGCCAGGCGAGCCGGTCGGGCGCCCGCAGGGCGTGGTGGACGACGACGCCGATCAGCGTCAGGGCGGACAGGAACGCGACCTGGTCGCGCCCGACCGTCATCATCACGGCCACGACCGCGAAGAGGGCGCCGAAGGCGTAGGAGCGGCGCTCCAGCGCCTCCTCCAGGAGCCAGATCGCGAGCGGGAAGAACCCGTAGGAAAAGATGATGCCCGTGTGCTGCAGCCGCGCCGTGGCGGAGCCGCCGAGCATGAAGATCGCGGCCGCGATCACGGCCCCGGCGCTGTGCCAGCCGCGCCGGCGGAAGAGCGGGATGAAGGCGAGCGCACCCGGCAGGAGATGGGCGAAGACGGCGGCGTCGAAGAGCTGCATCGAGGGCTGCGGCACCGCGAGGGCGAAGAGCAGCATCGTCGGGGTGAAGAGCAGCGATTGCGGGTCGGCGACCGCCGGATGGCCGCTGAAATGGTAGGGGTTCCAGAGCGGGAGCTCGCCGTGCTCCAGGGCGGCGCCGAGATAGCGCAGCATGGGGTAGAAGTGATTCTTGGAATCCCACGGCACGACGGTGCCGGTGAGCGGCCACGCGGCCGCGGCGGCGGCCCAGAGCGCGAGCACGGCCGCGACCGCAATCCAGGTTTCCCGGGCGGTCCAGGCGTCCGGGTGCGGCACCCGGTCGAACGTTGAGGCGGTTTCGAGCTTCATGGCATGTGTGAGCGGCGCAGGCGGACTCGCCCGGCAGCGGCGCTGCCCGGCGGCCTCCCTTCGGCGCGGGTCTTCAAGCGTTCATGCTGGATTGGTGATCGAGGCGGGCATCCCGCTCGTCATCGATCCGAGTCCGGCTTGGCGGACCACGGTACTCCCCCTATACAGCCGCCGACGGTGTTCCGTTCGGCGGCACCCTCCCGAGAAGGGCGTTCTACGCGCCCCTAGATGCGCCTAAGACGGCAAGACAAAGGCAAATTGATCAAACATTGAGCATTTGCCCCGGTCAAGCGGATCCTCGGCTCTGGTTCCTGATCGCTCAAGCTGGATGAAAGTACGATGAACGACACGGTCGCCCTCCTGCAGCAGCGCCGCTCGGTCGCGCCCCAGCTCCTCGCCGAGCCCGGCCCCGGCCCTGCCGAGACCGAGACGCTGCTCACCATCGCGGCCCGTGTGCCCGACCACGGGCGCCTCGCGCCCTGGCGCTTCATCGTGATCGAAGGCGAGGCGCGCACCCGCATCGGCGAGACGATCGCGGCCGCCTTCCGGGCCGACCAGCCCGGAGCCGACGAGGGCAAGGTCGCCTTCGAGCGCAACCGGCTCGCCCGCGCGCCCCTGGTGATCGCCGTGGTGTCGCGCGTCCGGCCCCACGCCAAGATCCCGGAATGGGAACAGACCCTCTCGGGCGGGGCGGTGTGCATGAACCTGCTCACGGCGGCCTCCGCGATGGGTTACGGCGCGTCCTGGCTTACCGAGTGGTACGCCTTCGACCGCCGGGTGCTGGATGCGCTGGGCTTGGCGGCGGACGAGCGGATCGCCGGCTTCGTCCATATCGGGACGGCGTCCGAAAAGCCGTCCGACCGGCCGCGGCCGGCGCTCGCGGACATCGTGTCGAGGCTCTGAACCCGATGTTCTACGAGCCGCCCCTGCGCAACCACGGCCTGCCGCACGATCCCTTCAAGGCGCTCGTGACGCCGCGGCCGATCGGCTGGATCACGGCCATGAGCGCCAAGGGGGAGGTGAATCTCTCGCCCTATTCCTTCTTCAACGCGGTCTCGGACGGGCCCGACATGGTGGTGTTCTCGTCCGCGGGCCGCAAGGACGCGCTCACCTTCGTGGAGGAGACGGGCGAGTTCGTCTGCAACCTCGCGACCTTCGACCTGCGCTTTGCGATGAACGCCACGTCGGCGCCGCTGCCGCGGGGCGAGAACGAGATGCTCGCCGCGGGCCTCACCCCGGTCCCCTCGCGGCTCGTGAAGCCGCCGCGGGTCGCCGAGGCGCCGGCGGCGCTGGAATGCAAGTACATCCAGACGGTGCCGCTGACGCCGATCGGCGGGGAGGCCAAGTACTTCCTGGTCATCGGCCAAGTCGTCGGGATCCACATCGACGACCGCTTCATCGTCGACGGGATCGTCGACACGGCCGCCATGGCGCCGATCGCCCGGGCCGGCTACCGCGACTATTTCGTCGCGACCCCGGAGACGAAGTTCTCGATCACCCGGCCCAAGGGCGGGTGAGGGCGGCCATGCGCGCCGCCGTCGCCCCCGCCGCGATCCTCGTCGCCCTGGTCGCCGGCGCCGCCCCGGCGGGGGCGACCGCGACCCTGTCGTGCGAGGTCGACGACAAGGCCGTCAAGCTCGACGTCCAGGCGAGCGTCGCGCACGGGATGGGCGAGGCGCTGTCGGGCTTCCGCGGCGAGATCGGGGTGCGGCTGAAAGGGGCTCCGGCGGATTTCGGCACGCTCGTCCTAGAGCCCGAGCACCTGACGCATTCCTGGATCAACGGCCGCGAGGTGCGGCTGCGCCTCTACCGGGAGCGGGGCGAGGGGGCGCACGGGGCGGTCGAACTGGTGCTGGAGACGCGGGCCGCCGGCGGGGATACGAGCTTCGTCGGCCGCTACGTCCTCACGGTGGACCACCTGCGGCCGGGAGCCTCGGAGGTCGCGACCCTGAAGGCGCAGGGGCGCGCGACCTGCTCGCTCGGGTGAAGGCGCCTCAGCGCAGGGCCTCGGCCCGGGCGATCAGCCGCTCCGCCCGCGTGAGGTGCGGCCGGTCGAGCATCTCGCCCTCGATCCCGACCACCCCGGCCCCGGGATTGCGCGCGAAGGCCTCCACCACCGCGCGGGCCCGCGCCAGCGCCTCGCCCGAGGGCGTGAAGGCCTCGTTGATCACGGGCACCTGGGCGGGATGGATCGCCATCTTGGCCGTGAAGCCGTCGCGGCGGGCGTCGCGGCACTCGGCGGCGAGGCCCTCCATGTCGCGGAAATTGGTGTAGACCGAATCGACCGGATCGACCTCCGCGGCCGTCGCGCCGAAGAGGGTCAGGGCGCGGGCGAGGCGGTAGGGGTCGGTGTATTCCCCGCGCTCGTTGCGGTTCCCTTCCGCGCCCACGTCGGCGGACAGGTCCTCGCCGCCCCAGGTCAGCGCCACCAGGCGGTGGCTCGCGCCCGCGAAGGTGCCGAGGGCGAAGATCCCGCGCGCGTTTTCGGTCGCGATCGCCATGATCCGGGTGCGCCCGTCCTCGAGGCCGAACTCCGCCTCGCGCACCGCGAGCTTGGCGCCGAGATGCGACACGTCCTGGCCTCCGACCGCCTTCGGGAGCACGATCCCGTCCGGGGCCGCCGCCATGACCCCGTCGAGGTCGGCATCGGTGAGGCCCGTGGTGAGGCCGTTGACGCGCACGAAGAGGCGCGGGCGGCGCTCAAGGGATACCGCCTCCCTCAGGAAGCCCGCCGTGACCCCGCGGGCCTCGGGCTTCGCCGCGAGCGCGACCGAGTCTTCGAGATCGATGATGAGTGCGTCGGCGTCCGAGCCCAGGCCCTTCTCGAGCTTGCGGGCGGAATCGCCGGGGACGAAGAGGAGGGAGCGCATGGGATTTCCCTTGGCGTCAGAGGCTGGACAGCGCGGCGGCGGGAACCGACCTCGCGGCCCATTCGGAGGCGAAGAGGAGGGAGCGCATGGCGGGTTCTCGCGGGGCTCAGGCGGTGGGGCGCTTGCGCATGAAGGCCTGGCGGCGGCATTCGGCGACCAGCGTGCCGTCCTGCTTGTAGGCGCGGTGGATGAAGTCGACGATTCCGGCGTCGGGCCGCGAGCGCGACTCGCGCTTGGCGGCGACCTCGGAGACCACGTTGATCGTGTCGCCTTCGAACAGGGGCGCCGGGAACTTCACGTCCGTCATGCCGAGATTGCCGATGGTGGTCCCGACCGTGGTGTCGTTGACCGAGATCCCGATCATGAGGCCCAGCGTGAAGAGCGAGTTCATGAGCGGCCGGCCCCATTCCGTCTCGGTGGCGCAGAAATGCGCGTCAATGTGGAGCGGCTGCGGGTTCAGGGTCATGTTGGAGAACAGCATGTTGTCCATCTGGGTCACCGTCCGGGTCAGGCGGTGCGGGATGGTGGCCCCGACGGTGAAATCCTCGAAATAGAGGCCGCCGCGGGGGTGGCGCGCGCCTTCGGTCATGGCTGTCCTCCGGGTGTCGGGCTTTGACGCTTCTTCGGCCAGAATCGGCCCCGCCTCAAGCGGGTGCGGGCGCGGCGGCCGGGCCAATGGTCGAACGGCTCGCGCGAAATGCGCTCTCGAGCGGACGCTCGCTCAGTGGTCGAACTGCTCGCGCAGGATGCGCTCGTCGAGGCCGTGGCCGGGGTCGTGCAGCATCACGAGGTCGATGCTGCGGTCGAGCGAGATGCCCACCTCCGTGACGCGCCTGACCTCGGTGTGGTCCGCGACCGCGCTCACGGGCCGGCGCTCGGGCTCGTGCACGTCGATCTGGATGCGCGCGTTCTGCGGCAGGAGGGCGCCGCTCCAGCGCCGCGGCCGGAAGGCGGAGATCGGTGTCAGGGCCAGGAGCTGGGCGTCGAGGGGCAGGATCGGCCCCCCGACCGACAGGTTGTAGGCTGTCGACCCGGCGGGCGTCGCGACCAGCACCCCGTCGGCGACGAGCTCCTGCAGGCGCACATGCGAGTTGACGCTGATCCGGAGCTTCGCGGTCTGGTGCGTCTGCCGGAAGAGGTAGACGTCGTTGATGGCCCGGGCCGTGTGGGTCTCCCCCTCGCCGTCGCGGGCCACCATGAGGAGCGGGTGCACGACGCCGCGATGGGCGTTCTCGAGACGCTCCAGGAGCCCGTCCTCCCGGTATTCGTTCATGAGGAAGCCGACCGTGCCCTTGTTCATGCCGTAGATGGGCTTGGAGGTTCCCATGAAGCGGTGGAGGGTCTGGAGCATGAGCCCGTCGCCGCCGAGGGCCACCACCACGTCGGCCGCGTCGGGCTCGGTGACGGGGTAGAGCGCCGAGAGCGCGGCGAGCGCCTCCTGGGCGTCGGGCGTCGGGCTCGCGACGAACGCCACCCTGCTGAAACGGCGGACCATGCCCTCTCGTCGCTCCCGTCGCGTCCCTGAGCCCCTCGGGCCGCTCCCGGGGTCCCGCACGGACGATCCGCTTCCCGTCTACACGACGTTTCCCGGCGTCGATACCGGGCAGACGGCAGGGAGGGCCGTTCCGGCGGGGCCACCGGTCCGGAATCCTCCCGGGCGCCTACGAAAACGGCGGCCCCAAGGGCCGCCGTCTCCGTACCGGTCAGGGGATCAGAGCGTCCCCGTCCACTGGGCGGGCACGAAGCGGAAGCCGTTGCCCTCCTTGGCGATGTAGCCCGTGGCCGGGAAGGGCGCGTGATAGAACGAGACCCGGGTCTTCTCGGCCGCGGCCATGTCGAGCAGCTTGCGGCGGGTCTGGCGGGCCTGGTCGGCGTCCATGTCGAAGACCGCCGCCCAATCCGGGTTGCGCACGAACAGGGCCGGGTGGTTGGTGGTGTCCGACATCACCATGAGCTTGCCCTGGCCGGAGGACAGCATGAAGGCCGTGTGGCCGGGCGTGTGGCCCGGCGCCGCCACGGTGGTGAGGCCGGGCACGATCTCCTTGCCGCCCTCGTACTGCTTCACGTCCTTGGCGATGGGGCCGAACACGCGACGCACGTTCTGGAACGCGCCCTTCATGGCGTCCGGCGCCTGGCTCATCTTGCCGTCGTCCATCCAGAACGCCCATTCCTGGGCCGGGACCATCACCTCGGCGTTGGGGAAGGTGGCGGCGCCGTCCTGGCCGCGGATGCCGCCGATGTGGTCGCCGTGGAAATGGCTGATCACGATCGTATTGACCTGGGCGGGATCGAACCCGGCGGCGCGCAGGTTCGCCATCCAGTTGCCGCCCGGGGCGGCGGCGCCGCGGCTCGTGTCGAGCAGGGTGACCCGGCCGCCCTGGTTGAGGACGAGGGTGGTGATCGGGATCACCACCTGGCCGGCCGGCATGAAGACGTCCTGCGCGACCTGGTCGACCTGGTCCTGCTCGGCGTTGCGCACGAAGCCCTTGGTGGGAATCGCGAAGCTGCCGTCGTGGACGGCCGTGACTTCGACGTCGCCGACCTTGTAGCGGTAGAAGCCGGGGGCCTGGCGCGCGCCGGCCGCTCCGGCGGCCGGCGCTTGGGCGGGGGGCTGGGCCGGCGCGGGCGCGGGGGCGGCGGTCTGCGCCAGCGCGGCGCTCCCGATCGTGGTGGCGGCCGCAGCCGCAGGGGCGGCCGCGAGAATCGTGCGGCGGGTGATCGACATAGGTGTGCCTCCGAGGAACGACCCTCCGCTTCGCCTGCGGGAGGGCTCCGCGCCATGGTCAGGCGCCGCTTCCGCTTGTCATCTCACAAGCGCGAGAGCAGGCCCGCGGGCGTGAAGGATCCTGGCAGGACGGCGGAGCGTGGCGAGCCCCCGGGCCTTCACGCCCGGCCGAAGCCGGCGAAATGGTGGAGCGCGATGCCGCTCGCGGTCGCGACGTTGAGGGAATCGAACCCGCCCGCCATCGGGATGCTCGCGGTGCGGCAGCGGGCGAGGATCGCGTCGGGCAGGCCGGGTCCTTCCGCGCCGAGCAGCAGGGCGGTGCGCGGAGCCCGGGCCGTTGCCGAGAGGAATTCACGGCCTGCCGGACTGAGGGCGACCGTCTCGAACCCGGCGCGGTCGAGCGCGTCGCAGAGGGCGCTCGCGCTCGGCGCCCGGGCGAAGGGGACCACGAGGCTGCCGCCGACCGAGACGCGGACGGCCTTGCGGTAGAGCGGATCGCAGGTGTCGGGATCGAGCAGCACCGCGCCGGCCCCGAAGGCGGCGGCGTTGCGGAAGATGCCGCCGACATTGTCGTGGTTGGTCAGCCCCACGAGCCCGAGCACGAGGGCGCGATCGGGAAGGCGGGCGAGGAGATCGTCGGCGGAGGTCTCCGGCCCGCGCCGGCCGATCGCCAGGATGCCGCGGTGGATCGCGAAGCCCACGATGGCGTCCATCACGGACCGGGAGACCGTATAGACCGGGACCACCGGGGGCAGTCCGGCGAGCAGGCTCGCGAGCTTCTCGACCTGGCTCTCCAGGAGGAGGAGCGACTCGACCGCGAATCGCGAGCGCGCGAGGAGCACCCGCAGCACCACCTCGCCCTCGGCCACGAACCGGCCCTGCCGCCCGACCAGGTCGCGCTCGCGCACGGCGCGGTAGGGCTCGATGCGCGGATCCTCCGCGTCGAGGATCGGAACGGTCTCCCTCACGCGCGCCGCAGCTTGCCGACGATCCCGCCCGGGAAGGCGTAGACGCTCACCACGAACAGGACGCCGAGCCAGAGGAGCCAGCGCTCCGGGTGGATGAGTTCGGGGATCAGCGGGACGCCCGCGAGCGCCTTCGATCCGGCGCCCATGAGGACCTGGAGGTAGCTCTGCGCCAGCACGAACAGGGTCGCCCCGATGGCCGCCCCGTACATGGTCCCCATGCCGCCGATCACCACCATGAGGAGCACGTCGATCATGATCGAGAAGGACAGGGTGGTGTCGGGCCCGTTGTAGCGCAGCCACAGGGCATAGAGCGCGCCCGCGACCGTGGCGGCGAGCGCCGCCAGCACCGAGGCGGCAGTGCGGTAGGCGACGACGCGGTAGCCCAGGGCCTCGGCCCGGAACTCGTTCTCGCGGATCGCCTGCAGGACGCGCCCGAAGGGCGAGTTCACGACCCGGATCAGGAGGAGGAAGCAGAGGAGGGCGGTGAGGAAGACGAGGTAATAGGCCAGGATGCGGCCGTTGACGGTGAGCCCGAACAGGGGCTCGGCCAGGGGCCGGAAGGCGGGGCGCAGGTGGAGCGGCAACTGGAACGACTTGCCGTCCTCGCCGCCCGTGATCGCGGAGAGCTGCGAGGCCAGGACCAGGAAGGCGGAGGCGACCGCGAGCGTGATCATCGAGAAGAAGATGGCGCGCACCCGCAGGGACAGGAGGCCGATCGCGAAGGCGAGCGCCGCCGAGAGCGCGAGCGCCGCGACGAGGCCGATGCCGATCGAGGACCAGGCCGGTCCGAGGCGGTCGAGGGCGATCGCCATGCCGTAGCCGCCGATGCCGAAGAACATGGTGTGCGCGAAGGACACGATGCCGGTGTAGCCGAGCAGCAGGTCGTAGCTCGCCACGAGCAGGATGAAGACGCAGATCTTCGCCGCGGTGCTCAGGGGCTGGGAGCCCGTGAGCACGAAGGGCGTGACCGCGAGCCCGACGAGGATCACGACGAGGATCGCGCCGAGCGCCCGGGAGCGCGGGAGGTCGGAGGAGAGGAGGGCTTTCAGCAGGGGATCTTGCCCCGGCACCGACCCCTCCCCCCTGTGGGGGGGTGGGTGGCGAGCGGAGCGAGCCGGGAGAGGGGCCGTGCCCGTGAGCCACGGCGTTGCCATAGCCACGTGATCCTCCCTCCCCTCAGGGGAGGGCGACGCGGCGAAGCCGCGCGGGGTGGGGTGTTGCGCGAAGCGCATCCTTCGACGCCGGGCCTGGAGCTCGCCTCCGGCGAACACCCCACCCGTCGCCCTGCGGGCGCCACCCTCCCCTGAGGGGAGGGAGAAGGGCGCGGCATTGGCCAGGGAGTGGCGTGCGAGGACGGCCCCTCTCCCGACCCCGCTTCGCGGGGCCACCCTCCCCCGCAGAGGGGGGAGGGGAATGCGTGCTGCTCTCTCATCGCCGCGCCACCGGAAACAGCCCCTGCGGGCGCCAGACCAGGACGAGCGCCATGACGAGGATGTTGGAGACGAGGGCGAGCTTCGGGGCCAGGAAGCCGACGTAGTTGGCGACGAGCGCGACGAGGAGCGCGCCCACGAAGCAGCCGCCGATGGAGCCGAGGCCCCCGACGATGATGACGATGAAGACCAGGACCATGACCTCCATGCCCATGCCGGCCGTGAGGGTCTGGCGGTAGAAGCCCCACATGACGCCGCCCAGGCCGGCGAGCGCCGACCCCGCCACGAACACGCCGACGAAGAGGCGGCGGATGCGGTAGCCGAGCGCCTCCACCATCTCGGGGTTCTCGACGCCGGCGCGGATGATGAGGCCGATGCGGGTGCGGTTGAGGACGAGATGCATGAGGGCGTACACCGCGAGCCCGATCACGACCGCGGCGACGCGGTAGCGCTCCATGACGATGTCGCCGAGCACGAAGGCGCCCCGGAAGGTCTGGGGCAGGGCGACCGGGATCGGCGAGGCGCCCCAGATCGCGTGGATGGCCTGCTCGGCGACGATCAGCCCGCCCATGGTGACGAGGATCTGTTTCAGATGACTGCCGTAGACGGGCCGTACGATCACCCGCTCGAACACGGCCCCGACCGCGCCGGTGACGAGCGCCGCCACCACGATGCAGGCGGCGAGCAGGCCGAGGTTGAGCAGGACGGAATCGGCCTGGCCCCAGGAGGCGAGCGGCCCGAGCACGAGCAGCGCCGCATAGGCCCCGAGCGAGATGAAGACCCCGTGGCCGAAATTGATCACGTCCATGAGGCCGAACACGAGGGTGAGGCCCGAGGCCATCAGGAACACCATCATCCCCATGGCGAGGCCGGCGAGCGTCAGCGTCACCCAGGCCGAGGGGTCGCCGAAGAACGGCAGCGCCAGGACCATGAGCGCCGGGACGAGCAGGATCGGCACCCAGTCGGTCTTCGGCTTCGGGAGCTCTGTCGGAGGGGAGGGGGCGGCGGTGGCGGTCATTGGTGGGTGTCCAGGCTCAGTCCCAGGAGGCGCTGCTGCAGGCCCGCGTCCGCGACGAGGTCCCGCATCGCGCCCGCATGCACGATGCGGCCGTCGTCCATGACGAGCACGGAGTCGCCGAGCTGCGAGGCGGCGTAGAAGTTCTGCTCGACGAGGAGGATGGTCTCGCCGGCCGCCTTGAGGGCCTGGAAGGCCTCGATCATGTTGCGCACGATCACGGGGGCGAGGCCTTTCGTGGGTTCGTCGATGAGGAGAAGGCGCCTCGGCTCCGCCAGTGCCCGCGAGATCGCGAGCATCTGCTTCTGCCCGCCCGAGAGCTGGCCCGCGGGCAGGGCCCAGAAGCGCTTCAAGGCTGGGAAGAGCGAGAAGATCCAGTCGAGCCGGGTATTGTCGAGAGGGCCGGAGCGCGCGGCGAGGATCAGGTTCTCGCGCACGGTGAGGTCGGCGAAGATCCCCATGGATTCCGGCACGTAGCCGATGCCGGCCCGCGCGATGTCCGGCGTCGGGCGCGCGGTGATGTCCTGGCCCTCGAAGGTGATGCGGCCCTTCGAGGCGGGCCACAGGCCCATGATGGTGCGTAAGGTCGTGGTCTTGCCGGCGCCGTTGCGCCCGAGCAGCATGGTGAGGCCGCCGCTCGGCACCTCGAAATCGACCCCGTGCAGGATGTGGTAGGGCCCGACATGGGTGTGCACGCCCTCGAGCCGCAGGATCGGCGCGGCCGGGCGCGGGGCCGGCGGAGCGTGGCGGGCCGGGGAGCTAGCCACGCTCCGGCTCCATGCCGTTCATGCGCCTCGGTCCCGAGCCTGGGCCCCTGCACGGATTGAGGTCAGCCACGCTTCGGCTCCATCCCGAGATACACCTCCTGGACGATCGGCGAGGCGATCACCGCGCCGGGCTCGCCGTCGGCGACGAGTTCGCCGTTGTGGAGCACCACGATCCGGTCGGCCAGCGAGCGCACCACGTCCATCTTGTGCTCCACGAGGAGGATGGTGCGGTCGCCCTGGGCTTTCAGCTCGTGGATCAGGTCGAGCACGGTCGGGACCTCGTCGACGCTCATGCCGGCCGTGGGCTCGTCGAACATGAAGACCTTGGGTTCGAGCGCCATCAGGAGCGCGACTTCGAGCTTGCGCTGGTCGCCGTGCGAGAGCGCCTTCGGGGCGACGTTGCGCTTGTCGGCGAGCCGCACCCGCTCGAGGATGGCGTCCGCCTTCTCGATCAGGTCCCGCCGGCGGTTCCAGACCGTCAGGACCGACCATCCGGCCTCGGCGCGGCTCTGCACCGCGAGGCGCACGTTCTCCAGGGCGGACAGTTGGGGGAAGAGGTTGGTGAGCTGGAAGGCGCGGCCGAGGCCTTTTCGCGTGCGCTGCGACGGCGGCAGCCGCGTGACGTCCTCCTCCCCCACGAGCACGGTGCCGGAGGTCGCGGGGAGCTGGCCCGAGATCAGGTTGAAATAGGTGGTCTTGCCGGCCCCGTTCGGCCCCACGATGGCGGTGAGCGTGCCGGGCGTGAACCGGCACGACACGTCGTTGACCGCCACGTGCCCGCCGAAGCGGATCGTGAGCCCGCGCGTTTCGAGCGCGGGCCCTGCTCTTGCGAGGGACTCTGTCACAGAGGCGGCGCGGTCAGCGCTTGTTCCGCACCGGGATCGGCATCCTGTCGGCCGGGATCTCCGCGACGAGGTCGAGGAGGTCGTTGGCGTCCTTGCCGTTGGCCTTGACCTTGAAGTGGTACATCACCTGCAGCGCCTGGTGGTCTTCCTTGCGGAAGGTCATCGGGCCCTTCGGGGTCTCGAAGGTGAGCCCCTCCATGGCGGCGATGAGCTTCTCGGTGTCGGTGCCGCCCGCCTTCTCGACCGCGGCCAGAACTGCCGACGCCGCCGCGAAGCCGCCCGCCGTGAAGAAGTCCGGCGGCGCGTTGAAGCGCTTCTGGTGCTCGGCCACGAGCCAGTCGTTCATCGGGTTCTTGGGGAAGGCGTGGTAGTAGTAGATCGCGCCCTCCATCCCGGGATAGTTCTTGTAGATCTGCATCGCGGGCAGGATGTTGCCGCCGGGCGCGATCTCGATCCCGAAGCGCTCGGGCTTGAGGTCCGCGATCTTCGGCAGCGGGTGCTGGCCGGCCCAGATGATCGAGATGATCTTCCGGCCCGGCTTGTCCTTGAGCGCATCGAACAGGCGCTGCGCCGAGGCCGTGAAGTCGGTCGCGTTCTGGGGCGCGTATTCCTCGAACACCACCTTGGCGTTGGGCCGGATCTGCGCCAGCGCGGCCTTCACGGCGGCGACGCCGTCGCGGCCGAAGGCGTAGTCCTGGGCGAGCGTCGCGACGCTGACCTCGCCGGTCGCGGGCACGGCGGCCGCGTTGCCGTAGGCGTCCTGTGTCGAGTTGCGCGAGGTGCGGAAGATGAAGCGGTTCCACTTGTCGCCGGTGATCGCGTCCGCGACCGCGGGCTCCACGATCAGCACCTTGCCGTTCTCCTCCGCGACGGGGAGCATGGCGAGGGCCGCGGCCGAGGAGGTGGTGCCGACCGCGATGTCGACCTTGTCGTCGTTGTAGGCCTGCTCGAGCAGCGTCTTGGCGAGGTCCGCCTTGAGCTGGTCGTCCTTCACGAGCACCTGGATCTTGCGGTCCCTCCAGGTCATCGTCCCCTTGGTGAGGTATTCGAGGCCGAGCATGAAGCCGGCTTCGGTCTGCTTGGCATAGGCCTCGAGCGGCCCGGTCTTGCCGGCGATGAGCGCGATCTTGAGGTCGGCCGCGAGCGCGGTCGAAGCCGTGAGCGCCCCGAGCGCGACGGCGGCAAGGCGGAGTGGCAGTGGCCGCATGGGTGTTCCCCCGTTTTAGGTTCGTTGAAAGGCCGCCATTGACGGATGCGGTGCGGGGAGTGTCAAGCGCGTTCGGGCGCGAGGCATGGAATCGCCCGCAGAACTCCCCGGAATCCGGGCGCTGCTGTGCGAAACGGAGCGGGCGCTGCCTAAAACCTGGGCTTCAGGGCCGTGCGAGGCGCTTGAGCAGGCGCGACACGTTGCGCAGGCGGTCGCTTTCGTCCTCGCCCGGCTTCGTCCAGACGAGGCGCTCGCCGCGCCATGCGAGCGCGCCGTTTGCGGCGTCGACCGCCCGACGGATCGAGGGATCGCCGGTGCGGTCGCTCCGGAACGTCGCGGCGATCGCCTGCGGACCGGCATCGGCGCGCGCCACGCCGGCCTCGCGGCACAGGTGCCGGATGCGGGCAATCGCGAGGAGGCGCTCGACGGGGGCCGGCGGATCGCCGAAGCGGTCCTCGATCTCCTCCGCGAGGCCGTCGATGGCTTCCGCCGAATCCAGGCCCGCGACCCGCGCATAGAGGTTGATCCGCACCTCCGCTTCCGGAACGTATTCGGCCGGGATCCCGCCGGTGGCGCCGAGATTGAGCTCGGGCTCCCATTCCTCCGCCGGCGCCTCGCCGCGCGCCTCCGCCATCGCGCGCCCGAGGAGGTGCTGGTAGAGCCCGAGTCCGATCAGATTCAGGTGCCCGGCCTGCTCCTCGCCGAGGAGGTCGCCGGCGCCGCGCTGGTCGAGATCGCGGGCGCTGATCGCGAAGCCGGCGCCGAGCCGGTCGAGGGTCTCGAGGGTCTGGAGCCGCTTGCGCGTCGCCCGCGGCAGCGTCGAGGCGGGATCGGTGAGGAGATAGGCGACCCCGCGCACGCGGCCGCGCCCGACCCGGCCGCGGAGCTGGTGGAGCTGCGACAGCCCGAAGCGGTCGGCGCGCCACACCAGCATGGTGTTGGCGCAGGGCACGTCGAGGCCGCTCTCGATGATGTTGGTGGCGAGCAGCACGTCGCCCTCGCCGTCCGCGAAGCGCACCATGGCGTCGTCGATCGCCTCCACGGGCATCTGCCCGTGCGCCGCCAGCACCTCGAGTTCCGGCACGAGCTGCTTGAGGCGCGCGCTCATGGGCCCGATGTCCTCGACCCGCGGACAGACCACGAAGCTCTGGCCGCCGCGCTCGCGTTCGCGCAGGAGCGCCTCGCGCACGGTCGCCTCGTCGAAGGGCACCAGGAAGGTGCGGATCGGCTGGCGCTGCGCCGGCGGCGTCGCGATCACGCTGATGTCCTGCAGGCCGACGAGCGCCGATTGCAGGGTGCGCGGGATCGGCGTCGCGGTCAGCGTCAGGACGTGAACCCCCTCGCCGAGCGCCCGCAGGCGTGCCTTGTGGGCGGCCCCGAAACGCTGCTCCTCGTCGATCGCGACCAGGCCGAGATCGTGGAAGCGGATGCCCTTGGCGACGAGGGCGTGGGTGCCGATCACGACCTGCACCGAGCCGTCCGCGAGCCCGGCCTTGACGGCCTTGGCCTCGGCGGGCGCAACGAGCCGGGACAGGTGCGCGACCTTGAGCCCGAGGCCTGCGAAGCGCCTCTCGAAAGTCTTCACGTGCTGGCGCACCAGCACGGTGGTGGGCGCCACCACGGCGACCTGTTTGCCCGCGAGCGCGGCCGCCGCGGCGGCCCTGAGCGCCACCTCCGTCTTGCCGAACCCGACGTCGCCGCAGACGAGCCGGTTCATCGGTCGCCCGGAGGCGAGGTCGCGCAGGACGTCCTCGATCGCGGCGAGCTGGTCGCCGGTCTCGGAGAAGGGAAAGCGGGCGACGAAGCGCTCGTAAGCCGCGCGCGGCGGCACGAGCTTCGGGGCGGCGAGGGCCTGGCGCTCGCGCACCACGGCGACGAGGCGCACCGCGCTCTCCGCCACCTCGGCCTCGACCTTGGCGCGGCGCTTCTCCCAGGCGTCGCCGTCGAGCCGGTCGAGGCTGACGGCGTCGGACGCCGCGCCGTAGCGCCAGACCTTCCCCATCTCGTTGGCGGGCACCATCAGGGTGGCATCGTTCGCATAGTCGAGGCGGATCACGTCCGCCGACGCGCCCTCGGCCTCGACGCTCTCGATCCCGCGCAGGACGCCGAGCCCGTGGTCCCGGTGGATCACCGCGTCGCCGAGGCGGAACTCGATCTCGGTGCCGGCGATCGCGACCGGCTGGACCGGGCCCGCCCGGGCGCTGCGGGCCCGGCTGCCGAGCACGTCGGCCGCCGCCACGAGGGTGACGCCGGCCTCCGGATCCGTGAAGCCGCGCTCCAGATCGAGGCGGACCGCCACGAGACTCCCCGGCGCCGCGGCCGCGATCGCCGCCCAATCGCGAACGCGCTCCGGATCGAGGTCCAGCTCCCCGCCGACGCGGCGGGCGAGCTGCTTCAGGTCGCGCTCCGACGGCGCCGCGAGGGCGACCCGGCGGCCGGCATCGAGCTCCTCCCGGACGAAGGCGGAGAGGCGCAGGAAGGGGCGGGCGGTTGCCGCGAAAGCGGGGGCGGGACGCACCGGGCCCGCGTCCTCGTCGGCCAGGAAGCGGGTCACCGGCCGTTCGCGGAGCCGGGCATCCCATTCTTCCCGGTCGAGATAGAGGCGCTTCGGCTGCGGCGGGCGCCGGCCGGCGGCGCGTTCGGGGCGCAGGCGCGTGCGGCTCTCGTAGGCGTCGAGGATCTGGCCCAGCGCGGCGTCGAGGCGCTCCTCGGCCGCGATCCCGAGGCTGAGCGCCGCATCGGGGAGGGTGTCGAGGAGGGTATCGAGGCGCGGGTAGTGGTCCGGGAGCCAGTGCTCGATGCCGGCGAACCGCTCGAACGCCTCCGCGTCCCGCGCGGGCACGCATTCCGAGACCGGCAGGATCCGGACCATATCGAGGTCGCCGGTGGTGAGCTGGGTCGCGGGATCGTAGCCGTGCAGGGCGACGACCCGGCCCTCCTCGTGCTCGATCCGGACCGGAGCGGCGGCGCCGCCCGGGAAGAGGTCGACGATGCGGCCCCGGATGGCGGCCTCGCCCACTTCGTCGACGCGCTCGTCGAGGCGGTAGCCGAGCCGTTCGAGCTCGGCCTGGAAGGCCTCTGAATCGAGCGCCTGCCCGACGGCGAGCGCGACTTGCGCCTCGGCCCACACCTCCCGGGGCGGCACGCGCTGGAGCACCGCATCGGCGGTGGTGACCACGAGCCGGGGGCCGCGGGCGGCCTTGCCGAGGGCGTGCAGAACCGCGATCCGCCGCCCCATCGCGTCGCGCGAGGGCGCGGCGCGGTCGTAAGGCAGGCAGTCCCAGGGCGGGAAGAGGACGATGTCGAGGTCCGGGGCGAGGCCTCGGGCGGTGCGCACGAGCTGGTCGGCGCGCCGCTCGCCCGAGGCGAGATGGATCAGCCCGCGCGGACCCGCGTCCCGTGCCAGGGCGATCAGGCGCAGGGCCGTCTCGCCCGACAGGCCCGAAACGGTCAGCGTGGAGGCGGTGCCGGCTTCCTCGCTGCGATCGGAAGCCCCCGTCCCCGCCGCTCGTCCCATCCGCTCGCCCCCCCGCCGCTCGACGTGGCGACTCAACTCCGTCCCCCGAGGTTGGATCCGGCGTGCCGGCAAAGTGTCAGACATGGAGAGCAGGCACAGGGGCAGGGAATGGCGCCTCCGAGAGGGGATGGGCTTGATGCGAGGGTGGCGACAATGGAGAGCGCCTTGGGGCTGGATTTGCCCAAAGTCATTGAACTATCGAAATTAAATGGGAGGGAAGGGGCGTATATCACCTGTCGGTGAGCCCTGATGCCAAGCTCCGCAAGAGATCAACGGCACGCAGGAGGCTCAGGATGATGGGAACGGACCGTCGTCGACGTCGAAATCGCTTGTGCGAGCGGTCAGTGTCATTGACGGTCTCGTTTTGAGACGCCGCACTGAGATTCGAGATCAAGGGACTCCGGCTGGCACCGGGACCTCGCTCAGGGTCGCCACGAATCCACTTGCACCAAAGAGGGCCGGTTCGTCGTTCACCCCCGCGGCCCAGCAAGCGCAGGCTTCCATGTGACTTGGCACTGTCGACATGGCGGCCAACAGCATCGGCAGTATCTGAACCTGGATAGAGTATTAGGCCTGGGGAAGCGAGATCCCTCTATACGCTCAATATGTATTGAATCTGCTATGGGAGCACATATTCAAGTCATCTACCAAATGGCGAAGCAGTCCTCAGCATCATCTCCCGATTGATAGCCTGTTCAAGAGTGTGCGTAGACTCGCCCAGGTAGCCGATCATACGATCCCGCATTCTATCGTATTCTTGTTTTGCCATCTTACCAAGGTCAATGGTTTGGGATTCGACAAGGAATATCGCAGCCATTATCGCGGCATCGACTCTCTGATTGGGAGTTGAGCTATTGGAAAAGACAACTTTCACCAAATCTACAGTAAGAACAAGATTACATCCTTGTGTGAAATAGCCATGCTCTTGGTAGCAGGTATCATGCAGCCTGCAAGCCTCGTCGATAGCGTCTATTGCCTTAGGCATTTCCTTTATTTTGCCGTCGAGAAGATCCTGGATAGTGAACCCCCACCCGGGTCCACAATACAGACCTTTCTTGTATGTCGATATTCCTCCATTCGGCTTCCTGCTCATCTCAAGATTCGAGGCGCCGCTCGTGAAATAAGCCGCTACGAGAACAGGAACAGGCATGTGGATCCGCCTCTGTTTCAAACAATCCGTACGATAGCTGGTAGGAGATTGTTTGATAAAGAGGTCTTGGTCCAGTTCTCCCATGGCCTCATCGGAGCTTGCCGGTAAGGACCTAGCGATCGAACGCCTGCGCAGCATCGGGGACCGCGCAATCGCGAGAGCCCTACGTGGTCGAGGACAGTCTTGGCGGCCTTACAGACTTCAGGATTCGTCAGCCGAGCGACTCGACCCGCGGAAAGGAGATGGGTAGTCCAACCGGCATCATCCGTTGCCGCGAGCTGTGCGATACGCTCGGCGGCATTGCCAAGGCGTTTCATCTTAAGGCAGCGGATGATGAACCGCTTGCCGCCGTGCTGAGGCCAGAGGTCCTTGGGGACGCTGCGTTAGAACGGGAACTCCGCTTGGGCGCCGTTGAAAGCAGCCCGCGGTCAGTGCACCGGCTCCGGGTACGATGCTCGCCACCGGCGTCTGTGTGTTCCACAGGCGCCGGTGGCTAAGTCCCAACCAAATGCCGCTAAAGGCGAAATCTTTGAAACCTTTGGTGCCGGCGGAGAGGATCGAACTCCCGACCTTCGGTTTACAAAACCGCTGCACTACCGCTGTGCTACGCCGGCTAAGGCCTGCCTGGGCGCCGCGGGGTCGCAAAGCGCTCCGGAGAGCCCGTTTTCAAGGGCTTTTCGGGTACCAGCGCCCGCAATCGACCGCAAGCGCCGCGGTTCCCGAAAACGTGACAAATAATGTGCGTCGCCGCACCGCAACCAAAGCCAGGCTCGCGGATTGTCTGGGCAAGACAGCAATTTCGGGTCCTACGCCCCGGGCCTAGACCCCTGAAAAGGAAGCAACCGTGACACGTCGTGGTTCGATCTCGGCAGCGGCTTCGGCCGCCGGCCTTGCCCTCGTTTTGTCGGCCATGGCCTGGACGGCACCGGCGCAGGCCGCGAGCGCGGCGGCCGTGCGCGCCAAGAGCGCGGCCGCGCCCGTGGCCGCGACCCAGGCGGCCGTCAAGGAGCCGGAGACCACCGGCTCGGTCGAGAAGGCCTCGACCCTGGAGCCGAACTGCGCCCAGTCGCGCCGGCGCCTCTGGGTCGAGGGCGAAGGCTGGATCGTGCGCCGCGTGACGACCTGCTATTGATCCCGGCCTCAGCGCCGCAGACGACAGGCTCCGCCCTTCGGCGGGGCTTTTTCTTGGGAAACGGCGCACGAAGAAGCTGGCCGCGACGCGTGCGAGGAGCGCTTCGCAGCGGGGTGACGGACGGTCCCGGGCGTCGGTCGGCCGAAGCCGAGCGCCCCCGTCAGACGCCTTCGACGATGCGGATGTCGCGCTCGGCTCCGCCGGCCAGCACCGCCAGGGCTTCCTGGTACGCCGCGCTGTCATGCGCCGCCTGGGCCTGCTCCACGGAGTCGAACTCGATCACGACCGTGCGCTGCTGGAGGCCCGCCTCGTACACATGAGCCGGGACGCCGCGCGCCAGGATGCGGCCTCCGGCGGCGACGATCGCCGGGCCGCTGAGCTTGGCATAGGCGGCCAGGGCTTCGGGGTTGCTGACCGAGCGGTACGTCGCCACCCAATATGCCTTAGCCATCGATCGTGCTCCTCCTGCCTCCACCGCCATATAGCCGCATCGGCCGCCAGGGTGCCATCGCGGTGAGGCTCGCCGCGCGGGCGAGGACGCGACGACCTTCGGCCGTTTTCGGCCTCAGTCTTCGAGGCGCCGCGTCACCGCGTAGAGCGAGATCGCGGCGGCGTTGGAGACGTTGAGGCTCTTGATCGCCCCCGGCATGTCGAGGCGTCCGACGGCGTCGCAGCATTCCCGCGTCCGCTGGCGCAGGCCCTTGCCCTCCGACCCCAGGACCAGGACCACGGGGCGGCGCAGGGGGATCGCGTCGATCGGGGCGTCGCCTTCCGAGTCGAGGCCGATGCGCTGGAAGCCGCGCTCGCCGAGCGTGATGAGCGCGTCCGCGAGGTTGCGCACCACGAGGAACGGCACGTGCTCGAGGCCGCCGGAGGCCGATTTGGCGAGAACGCCCGTGGCGGCGGGACTGTGGCGCGCCGTCGTGATGATGGCCTCGACCCCGAAGGCCGCGGCCGTGCGCACGATGGCGCCGACGTTGTGGGGGTCGGTGATCTGGTCGAAGGCGAGCACGACCCGGTCGCCCCGCAGGGTGTCCAGCGTCGGCGAGGGGAGGGGATCCGCCTCCAGGTAGAGCCCCTGATGGACGGCGTCGGGCTCCACGAGCCGGCTTATGTCGTGCGGGCGCACGATCTCGGGCTCGATCCGCAGGCGCCCCACCTCCTCGGCGAGGCGCAGGGCCGAGTTCTCGGTGGCGAGAAGCCGGTGCAGGACCCGGCCCTCGTTGCGCAGGGCCTCCGCGACCGGGTGCCAGCCGTAGAGGATCGTGACCTCGTCCTCGTCCCGGCGCCGCCCGCCGAAGCCGCCCCGTCCTCGCCCGCCGCCTCCCCCCGCGCCGCCTCCTCCCGCGCCACCCCGGCCGCCGGGAGGGCGCCCGGAGCCGGGCTTGCGGGTCTTGAACGGGCGGCTGCTCATCGTCGGGCTCATCTCGGCGGGTCGGCGCGCGGTCCCGCACCAGGGGTGCGGCGCGGCGCCGTTTCGAAACGGGAGCCCGCCCATACCATATCGGGCGCGGCCGCGGAGCCGTTTCGCGCCGCCGCGGGGCCGGAGACGGCGTCGGCGGTTCCCGGGTGACGCCGCATCGGCCGGTCGCCCGGGCCGGGGCCTGGACCGGCGGTTTCCAGTTGACACCGCGTTGGCCGGTCACCATAAGAGCGCCCGCGGAACCCCTGCCCCTGACGGCGGGGTCTTTCGTCTTAAGACCGGGGCCGCGGCGCGACGCGTCGGGCTGGGCTTTTGGGGGAATGTCCCGAGCGGCAAAGGGGGCGGACTGTAAATCCGCTGGCTAAGCCTTCGTAGGTTCGAGTCCTACTTCCCCCACCACCCACCCACGGACCCTGCGGGTGTAGCTCAATGGTAGAGCAACAGCCTTCCAAGCTGATGACGAGGGTTCGATTCCCTTCACCCGCTCCAACGACCCGCACCCCGCCTCCGCGTCGAAACGCTCCCGGCTCCGAGGCCCGGCTCCCGCACCAATACGCCGCACCGACCATAGGATGACCGCCGGTTGATCGCGCCGGGACCGGGCGCTAGACGCCTGCCGGACGACGACGCCGGAACGGCGCGTCCCGGGGGCTCTTTCGACATGATGACAAGACGTTTCGCGCTGCTCTCCGTCGCGTTGCTGGTTTCCGGCTGCGTCACGGTCGCGCCGCACACGCTGAGCGTCGGCGACCTGCAGCGCTACAGACTGGCCGAGGTCGTCGTGGAGGGGGCCGGCGTGATCCGGTCGTGGCCCGCCGAGGAGGCGAACTACCTTGCGTCCATCCCTCTCAATGCGGACCTCGTGGACCGGCTGCGGGGCGAGCCCGCCAACACGTTCCCGGAGGTGACGGCCCACTTCCAGCGCGTGCTCGGCGAGCGCTTCCGGGTCGAGCTCACCTCGCAGGCCGGGCCGGTCCTCACCGGCTCCCAGCCGGCCCGGGCCGTGGTGCGGCTGAAGGTCTTCGACGTCCCCTCGACGGCGCGCCGCGTCTTCGTCGATCAGGACACCAAGATCCAGGCCGACATCGATCTGGTCGACGCGAGGACGGGCGCGACGATCCTGCGCTACGAGGGGCCCCTCCGCCTGCGGCGCCTGATCGGCGGGCTCCTGGCTCCGGTCGCCGTCGGGATCGACCCCTCGGACACGGGTCACCCGATGGTGACCGAGTACGTGAGCGCCTACCGGAACTGGCTCTTGCAGAATTAGGCAAAGAGCCTTAAGCGAGCCCCGCCTCCCAACCCGACTTTACGGCGTCAGGAAAGAAGAAATGGCGAAGGAAAAGTTTGCGCGGACGAAGCCGCACTGCAACATTGGCACGATTGGGCACGTTGACCACGGCAAGACGTCGCTGACGGCGGCGATCACGAAGGTTCTGGCGGAGACGGGCGGTGCGACGTTCACGGCCTACGACCAGATCGACAAGGCTCCCGAGGAGAAGGCGCGCGGGATCACGATCTCGACGGCTCACGTGGAGTACGAGACCAAGAACCGGCACTACGCGCACGTGGACTGCCCCGGCCACGCCGACTACGTGAAGAACATGATCACGGGCGCGGCCCAGATGGACGGGGCGATCCTGGTGGTCTCGGCCGCCGACGGCCCGATGCCGCAGACCCGCGAGCACATCCTGCTGGCGCGCCAGGTGGGCGTGCCGGCCCTGGTGGTGTTCATGAACAAGGTCGACATGGTGGACGACCCGGAGCTCCTCGACCTGGTGGAGCTGGAGGTTCGCGAGCTTCTCTCCAAGTACGACTTCCCCGGGGACGACATCCCGATCACCAAGGGCTCGGCGCTCTGCGCGCTCGAGGACCGGGAGCCGAAGATCGGGCGCGAGGCGATCCTGGAGCTGATGGGCAACGTGGACTCCTACATTCCGCAGCCCGAGCGTCCGATCGACCAGCCGTTCCTGATGCCGATCGAGGACGTGTTCTCGATCTCGGGGCGCGGCACGGTGGTGACGGGTCGCGTGGAGCGCGGGATCGTGAAGGTGGGCGAGGAGGTCGAGATCGTCGGGCTTCGCGCGACCCAGAAGACGACCGTGACGGGCGTGGAGATGTTCCGCAAGCTGCTCGACCAGGGCCAGGCGGGCGACAACGTGGGCGTTCTTCTTCGCGGCACGAAGCGCGAGGACGTGGAGCGCGGCCAGGTGGTGTGCAAGCCCGGTTCGATCAAGCCGCACACGAAGTTCAAGGCCGAGGCCTACATCCTGACCAAGGAGGAGGGGGGGCGTCATACGCCGTTCTTCACGAACTACCGTCCGCAGTTCTACTTCCGGACGACCGACGTGACGGGCGTGGTGACGCTGCCTGAGGGCACCGAGATGGTGATGCCGGGGGACAACATCGCCATGGAGGTGACGCTGATCGCGCCGATCGCCATGGAGGAGAAGCTGCGCTTCGCCATCCGCGAGGGCGGCCGCACCGTCGGTGCCGGCGTCGTCGCTCAGGTCATGGACTAAGCGGAAAGTCGGGGCCCCCGGGCGGGGAAAGCCGCTCCGGGGCCTTGCCCATCCCCGCGGAATGCGGGTATGGCGTTCGGGCGGCGGAACTCGCGACGCCGATGACGACGCCTATGGGTCCCCGTCCCGGGACCCGCATCGATCCGGGCAGCGGTCCCCGCCGCCCGTCGACCGCCGGAGGAGTGTAGCTCAATCGGCTAGAGCACCGGTCTCCAAAACCGGGGGTTGGGGGTTCGAGTCCCTCCACTCCTGCCAGCGGTCACGATCACGGATTCTGCGGCCGGCCCCGGGGTCCGCGCCGTCCAAGACGATCCCCTCCCTGCTGCGCGAAGCCCGAGCTTGGCCGTGCCGGCAGGCGGCGAGTCGACAAAGCGGGCGGCTTGCGGTATGGCGGGCGCCTCACGAGATAACCGATGGGCGGCGCGTGGCTCCTGGCTTCGCGCCCCTGTCAATTTGGGCCGTGGAGGCCCGCGATCGAGGGCGATCCGTGCCAGTGGGCCATCCGGCTCCTGCGGTCGCGAGACGGATGATGGCAAAGACAAACCCGTTCGAGTTCCTGCAGCAGGTGCGCTCGGAAGCCGCCAAGGTGACCTGGCCCACGCGCAAGGAGACCACGATCACGACCGCCATGGTCTTCCTCATGGCCGTGCTCGCCAGCGTGTTCTTCCTCATCGTCGATCAGGTGGTCGCCTTCGCGGTCCGCTCGGTCATCGGCCTCGGCGGCTAGGGGGGCGGATCAGATGTCGAAGCGCTGGTACATCGTCCACGCCTACTCGAACTTCGAGAACAAGGTCGCCCAGTCGATCAAGGACCAGGCCGCCCAGCGCGGCCTGTCCGACAAGTTCGAAGAGGTGATGGTCCCGACCGAGAAGGTCGTCGAGGTCCGCCGCGGCCGCAAGGTCGACACGGAGCGCAAGTTCTTCCCCGGCTACGTGCTGGTGCGGTGCGACCTCACCGACGAGGTCTACCACCTCATCAAGAACACCCCGAAGGTCACGGGCTTCCTCGGCGCCGACAAGGCGAAGCCGGTCCCGATCCCGGACGCGGAAGCCGACCGGATCAAGGGCCAGGTCGCCGAGGGCGTCGACCGCCCGAAGCCCTCGATCGCCTTCGAGGTCGGCGAGCAGGTCCGGGTCGCGGACGGCCCCTTCGCCTCGTTCAACGGCGTCGTCGAAGAGGTGGACGAGGCCCGCTCCCGCCTCAAGGTCGCGGTCTCGATCTTCGGCCGCGCCACGCCGGTCGAGCTGGAATACGGCCAGGTCGAGAAGGTTTAGACAGGCGAATGGCGAATGGTGGGTGGCGAATGGACTTTAAATCGCCACTTCCTGCCGCCACTTAACCCTATTCGGCCGCTGCCCTGCAGTTGAGCCAGCCCATCGCCGCCCGCGAGCATTCCGGGCGACGACCAGCGGATAGCAAACGGCGGAGAGCGAATGGGCTTCCATTCGCCATTCGCCATTCGCCATTCGCTTAACTCGCGGGAGGTCCGCCCGGTCGCCAGCCGGGGCACACACGGGCCGCACCGCGACCTGCAACCGCCGTTCCGCCCGGCTGGCCCCGGAGGATCGGCTTATTGGGAGCAGTCCCATGGCAAAGAAGATTGCGGGCTACGTCAAGCTCCAGGTACCCGCCGGCGCCGCGAACCCCTCGCCGCCGATCGGCCCCGCGCTCGGTCAGCGCGGCCTCAACATCATGGAATTCTGCAAGGCCTTCAACGCGAAGACCGCGCAGATCGACAAGGGCACCCCGATCCCGGTGATCATCACCGCGTATCAGGACCGCTCCTTCACCTTCGAGATGAAGCAGCCGCCCGTGTCCTTCTTCCTCAAGAAGGCCGCCAACCTGAAGATCGGCAAGAAGCCGGCTTCCGGCTCCAAGACCCCGGGCAAGGGCGCGCCGGCCGGCCGCGTCACCGAGGCCCAGCTCCGCGAGATCGCGGAGAAGAAGATGGTGGACCTGAACTGCGATTCGGTCGATTCCGCCGTCGCCATGATCCGGGGCTCCGCCCGGGCCATGGGCCTCGAGATCGTGGCGTAAGGGGAGGGCACGATGGCACAGCAAGGTAAGCGCATCCGCGCCGCCCGCGAGGGTCTCGACGCGACGAAGCTCTACGGCATCGACGAGGCCGTGAAGCTCATCAAGGAGCGGGCCAAGGCCAAGTTCGACGAGACCGTCGAGCTCGCCATGAACCTCGGCGTCGACCCGCGCCACGCCGACCAGATGGTCCGCGGCGTCTGCAACCTGCCGAACGGCTCCGGCCGGACCGTGCGGGTGGCGGTGTTCGCCCGCGGCGCCAAGGCCGACGAGGCCCGCGCGGCCGGCGCCGACGTGGTGGGCGCGGAGGATCTCGTCGAGATCGTCCAGGGCGGCACGATCGATTTCGACCGCTGCATCGCGACCCCCGACATGATGCCGCTCGTCGGCCGCCTCGGTAAGGTGCTGGGCCCGCGCGGCCTGATGCCGAACCCGAAGGTCGGCACGGTGTCGATGGACGTCGCCGGCGCCGTCAAGGCCGCCAAGGGCGGCGCGGTCGAGTTCCGCGTCGAGAAGGCCGGCATCGTCCATGCCGGCATCGGCAAGGTCTCGTTCGAGGACGGCAAGCTCGTCGAGAACATCCGCGCCTTCGCGGATGCGGTCGCGCGCGCCAAGCCTGCCGGCGCCAAGGGCACCTACATCCAGCGCATCGCGGTCTCCTCGACCATGGGCCCCGGCGTGAAGGTCGACCCGGCTTCGGTCCTGACCGCGTAAAGAACCCTGGCCAGCGGGGCCTCTGCGCCCGGCCCGAGCGGCCGGGCGCCGTCCGCTCCGCGCCACGCGGCCGAGCCCGACGGCCACGCTCGACAGAGCGGCGGCGCGCGGGCCTGGCTGCATTTTCCGTGCGCGGGCCTCTTGGCACGGCCGGGAAAGTCGGTTAAGGGGACGGATTGAGTTTCCAAAAACCGCGGAAGCTTGTGAATATTGTCAAGCTTCATCAACGCATTCCGCCTCATCCCATGAGGCGGTGACTGGCCGGCGAGCCTGAGGGTCCCCCTTTGGCTCTGTCCGGCCATGTCCTGTCCGAGACTGCAGGCGCCGCGCCCGGGTTCGCCCCGGCGGCTTAATTCGCAAGGGCCTGCATAGACGGGGAAGGCCGTTTCAGCGTCCGTCAACGCGGACGACGGGTATCGGTTCGAACCATCTCACCCAGCACGCCTCCGGGCGGGCCGGGGGACAGGGCTTGCGAGAGCGTCGCCGGAAGGTGGCTCGAGGCGCAAGCCGAGAGGCCCTTCGGGCGGCAGGTGCAACCGGCGGAAAGCCTTTTCCGCCAACCGGAGAGAGCCCAGTGGACAGAGCAGCAAAACGCGAGCTCGTCTCGACGCTCAACGGCGTGTTCGCGAACACGAGCGTGGTCGTCGTGGCCCACTACAAAGGCCTTACGGTCGCCGACATGCAGAAGCTGCGCACGCAGATGAAGCAGGCCGGCGCCACCGTGAAGGTCGCCAAGAACAGCCTCGCCAAGATCGCTCTCGAAGGCACGGACGTCGCGTCCATCCAAGGCCTTATGACAGGCCAGACCTTGATCGCTTATTCGAGCGATCCGGTCGCGGCGCCCAAGGTCGCCGTCGACTTCGCGAAGGGGAACGACAAGCTCGTGATCCTCGGCGGGGCGATGGGTCGGACCGCTCTGGACGTGAACGGCGTGAGGGCGCTTGCCACCATGCCGTCTCTGGACGAACTGCGCGCTCGGATCGTGGGGCTCATCAATGCGCCCGCGACAAAGATCGCCCAGGTCGTCAACGCGCCGGCGGCGAAGCTCGCCCGCGTGTTCGGAGCCTATGCCAAGACAGGCGAAGCGGCGTGAGGCCGTTTTCAACCCAAGCAATCGTTCGAACCGAACTCTAAGGAAGTGACAATGGCTGATCTTGCCAAGCTCGTCGACGATCTCTCGTCGCTCACCGTTCTCGAGGCCGCCGACCTCGCCAAGATGCTCGAAGAGAAGTGGGGCGTCTCCGCCGCCGCCGCCGTGGCGGTTGCTGCCGCTCCGGGCGCCGGTGGCGCTGCCGCCGCTCCGGTCGAAGAGCAGACCGAGTTCACGGTCATGCTTGCCGCCGCCGGCGACAAGAAGATCGAGGTCATCAAGGAAGTCCGTGCGATCACGGGCCTGGGCCTGAAGGAGGCCAAGGACCTGGTCGAGGGCGCCCCGAAGGCCGTCAAGGAGGCCGTGTCGAAGGACGAGGCCGAGAAGATCCGCGCCACCCTCGAGAAGGTCGGCGCCAAGGTCGAACTGAAGTAAGCCGCGAGACCGATCCTTCGGTCTCCCGCACGCAATCAGGACGGTCCCAGGCTTTTCCGCCTGGGGCCGTCATGCCGTCCGTAGGGGTCCCTCGTACGGCTTCGTTTCGGCTCCCCGCGAGCCACCGTTTTTTCATGTCACGGCGGTGCCCCAACCGCCGGACGGCTGACCCGGCCCCCGGTCGGGACCGCGCCCCCGGGCGCCCGGTCAGCTGTTGATAGGAGCGAGGTCCAGATGGCCAACACACTGATCGGCCGGAAGCGCATTCGCAAGTTCTTCGGAAAAATTCAGGAAGTCGCCGAGATGCCGAACCTCATTGAGGTTCAGAAGGCGTCCTACGACCAGTTCCTGATGGTCGAGGAACCGAAGGGCGGCCGGGCGGACGAAGGTCTGCAATCCGTCTTCAAGTCGGTGTTTCCGATCTCCGACTTCTCGAACACCGCCCTGCTGGAGTTCGTGAAGTACACCTTCGAGGCGCCCAAATACGACGTCGACGAGTGCCGCCAGCGCGGCATGACCTTCGCGGCCCCGCTGAAGGTCACGCTTCGCCTGATCGTGTTCGACGTGGACCCGGACACCGGCGCCCGCTCGGTCAAGGACATCAAGGAGCAGGACGTCTACATGGGCGACATGCCGCTCATGACCGACAACGGCACCTTCATCGTCAACGGCACCGAGCGCGTCATCGTCTCGCAGATGCACCGCTCGCCGGGCGTGTTCTTCGATCACGACAAGGGCAAGACCCACTCCTCGGGCAAGCTCCTGTTCGCGGCCCGCATCATCCCGTACCGCGGCTCCTGGCTCGACATCGAGTTCGACGCCAAGGACATCGTGTACGCGCGCATCGACCGCAAGCGGAAGCTCCCCGTCACGTCGCTGCTCTACGCGCTCGGCCTCGACGGCGAGGAGATCCTCGACACCTTCTACAACCGCATCGTCTACACGCGGGCCAAGACCGGCTGGCGCGTACCCTTCGACGCGGACCGCATGAAGGGCTTCAAGGCCTCGATCGACCTCGTCGACGCGGATTCGGGCGAAGTGGTGCTGGAGGCCGGCAAGAAGCTGACCGTGCGCACCGCGCGCCAGCTCGCAGAGAAGGGCCTCAAGGCGCTCCAGGCGACCGACGAGGACCTCGTCGGCCAGTACATCGCCGAGGATCTGGTGAACCACCGGACCGGCGAGATCTACGTGGAGGCCGGCGACGAGATCTCGGAGAAGATGCTCAAGGCCCTCGACGAGGCCGGGCTCACCGAGATCCCGGTGCTCGACATCGACCACGTGAACGTCGGCCCCTACATCCGCAACACGCTCGCGATCGACAAGGCCTCCTCGCGCGAGGACGCCCTGTTCGACATCTACCGCGTCATGCGTCCGGGCGAGCCCCCGACGCTCGAGACCGCGGAGGCGATGTTCCACTCGCTGTTCTTCGACGCGGAGCGCTACGACCTCTCGGCCGTCGGCCGCGTGAAGATGAACATGCGCCTCGACCTCGACGCCGAGGACACGGTGCGCACGCTGCGCCGCGAGGACATGATCGCGGTGGTGCGGGCGCTCGTGGACCTGCGCGACGGCAAGGGCGAGGTGGACGACATCGACCACCTCGGCAACCGCCGCGTCCGCTCGGTCGGCGAGCTCATGGAGAACCAGTACCGCCTGGGCTTGCTTCGCATGGAGCGCGCCATCAAGGAGCGCATGTCGTCGGTCGACATCGACACCGTGATGCCGCAGGACCTCATCAACGCGAAGCCCGCGGCCGCCGCCGTGCGCGAGTTCTTCGGCTCGTCGCAGCTCTCGCAGTTCATGGACCAGACCAACCCGCTCTCCGAGGTCACGCACAAGCGCCGACTCTCGGCGCTCGGCCCGGGCGGTCTGACCCGCGAGCGCGCCGGCTTCGAGGTGCGCGACGTGCACCCGACGCACTATGGCCGCATCTGCCCGATCGAGACCCCGGAAGGCCCGAACATCGGCCTCATCAACTCGCTTGCGACCTTCGCGCGGGTGAACAAGTACGGCTTCATCGAGACGCCGTTCCGCCGCGTCAAGGACGGCAAGGTGACGAACGACGTCATCTACCTGTCCGCCATGGAAGAGGCGAAGTACAACGTCGCCCAGGCGAACTCGGTCATCGACAAGGCCGGCCAGCTCACCGAGGACCTCGTGATCTGCCGCCGCGCCGGCGACGTGATCGTCGTGGCGCCGGACCGGGTCGACCTCATGGAGGTGTCGCCGAAGCAGCTCGTGTCGGTCGCGGCCGCGCTCATCCCGTTCCTCGAGAACGACGACGCGAACCGCGCCCTCATGGGCTCGAACATGCAGCGCCAGGCGGTGCCGCTCGTGCAGGCGGACGCTCCGTTCGTGGGCACCGGCATGGAATCCGTGGTGGCCCGTGACTCGGGCGCCGCGATCGCGGCGCGCCGCGCCGGCATCGTCGACCAGGTGGACGCGACCCGTATCGTCGTGCGCGCCACCGAGGAGAACGATCCGACCCGTCCCGGCGTCGACATCTACCGCCTCCAGAAGTTCCAGCGCTCGAACCAGAACACCTGCATCACGCAGAAGCCTCTGATCCGGGTCGGCGACGTGGTGGCCAAGGGCGACATCATCGCCGACGGCCCCTCGACCGAGCTCGGCGAGCTGGCGCTCGGCCGCAACGTGCTCGTCGCGTTCATGCCGTGGAACGGCTACAACTTCGAAGACTCGATCCTGCTCTCCGAGCGGATCGTGAAGGACGACGTCTTCACCTCGATCCACATCGAGGAGTTCGAGGTGATGGCCCGCGACACGAAGCTGGGCCCCGAGGAGATCACGCGCGACATCCCGAACGTGTCGGAAGAGGCGCTGAAGAACCTCGACGAGGCCGGCATCGTCTATATCGGCGCCGAGGTCCATGCGGGCGACATCCTCGTCGGCAAGATCACGCCGAAGGGCGAGAGCCCGATGACGCCGGAGGAGAAGCTCCTCCGCGCCATCTTCGGCGAGAAGGCGTCCGACGTGCGCGACACCTCGCTCCGGGTGCCCCCGGGCGTGACCGGCACGATCGTCGAGGTCCGGGTGTTCAACCGCCACGGCGTCGACAAGGACGAGCGCGCCCAGGCGATCGAGCGCGAGGAGATCGAGCGTCTCGCCAAGGACCGGGACGACGAACAGGCGATCCTCGACCGCAACACCTACGCGCGTCTGGCCGAGATCCTCACGGGTCTGGCGCCGGTCGCGGGGCCGAAGGGCTTCAAGAAGGACACCACCGTCACCCGCGAGCTCCTCGGCGAGTACCCGCGGTCGCAATGGTGGCAGTTCGCCGTCGCCGACGATGCGGTCATGACCGAGACCGAGGCGATGCAGAAGCAGTACGACGAGTCGAAGAAGCGCCTCGAGCAGCGCTTCCTCGACAAGGTCGAGAAGCTTCAGCGCGGCGACGAGCTGCCCCCCGGCGTCATGAAGATGGTCAAGGTCTTCGTGGCGGTGAAGCGCAAGATCCAGCCCGGCGACAAGATGGCGGGCCGGCACGGCAACAAGGGTGTCGTGTCGCGGATCGTGCCGATCGAGGACATGCCGTTCCTGGAGGACGGCACCCATGTCGACATCGTGCTCAACCCGCTCGGCGTGCCGAGCCGCATGAACGTCGGCCAGATCCTCGAGACGCACCTCGGCTGGGCCGCGGCCGGCCTCGGCCGGCAGGTCGCGCAGGCGGTCGACGCCTACCTGAAGTCGGGCAACGCCAAGCCGCTCAAGGAGCGGATGACCGCGATCTACGGCAAGACGCCGGAGATCGAGAAGGCGTCCGATCAGGAGCTGGCCGAGCTCGGCCACAACCTGCGCCGCGGCGTGCCGTTCGCGACCCCGGTCTTCGACGGCGCCAAGGAGGCCGACATCGAGCGCATGCTCGAGATGGCAGGGCTCGATCCGTCGGGCCAGGTCACGCTCTACGACGGGCGCACCGGCGAGCCGTTCGACCGCCGGGTCACGGTGGGCTACATCTACATGCTGAAGCTCCACCACCTCGTGGACGACAAGATCCACGCGCGTTCGATCGGCCCCTACAGCCTCGTCACGCAGCAGCCTCTGGGCGGCAAGGCCCAGTTCGGCGGCCAGCGCTTCGGCGAGATGGAGGTCTGGGCGCTCGAGGCCTACGGCGCGGCCTACACGCTGCAGGAGATGCTCACGGTCAAGTCCGACGACGTGGCGGGCCGCACCAAGGTCTACGAGGCCATCGTGCGCGGCGACGACACCTTCGAGTCGGGCATCCCGGAGAGCTTCAACGTGCTCGTGAAGGAAATGCGCTCGCTCGGCCTCAACGTGGAGCTCACCTCCACGAAGCCTGTCGCGGGCGAGCTGCCCCCGGCGGAAGCGGCCGAGTAACGGAAACGATGACGACCCCGGGCGGCGAGCAGCGCCGCCCCGGGGACCCTGAAATATTCAAGCGCCCTATGGCGCGCCCGCGGCACGGGATGGTCTGGTCGGGACCGGCCATGACGGGTCGAGGGAAACGGGAGTAAGTCATGAATCAAGAGGTCATGAATCTCTTCAATCAGACGGCCCAGCCGCAGAGCTTCGATCAGATCAAGATCTCGATCGCGAGCCCGGAGAAGATTCTGTCCTGGTCCTACGGCGAGATCAAGAAGCCGGAGACCATCAACTACCGCACGTTCAAGCCCGAGCGCGACGGCCTGTTCTGCGCGCGCATCTTCGGTCCCATCAAGGACTACGAGTGCTTGTGCGGCAAGTACAAGCGCATGAAGTACAAGGGCGTGATCTGCGAGAAGTGCGGCGTCGAGGTGACGCTGGCGCGCGTCCGGCGCGACCGCATGGGCCACATCGAGCTCGCGGCCCCGGTCGCCCACATCTGGTTCCTGAAGTCGCTGCCGAGCCGGATCGGTCTCCTGCTCGACATGACCCTGAAGGACCTGGAGCGGATCCTCTACTTCGAGTCCTACATCGTCATCGATGCGGGCCTGACGCCCATGAAGGACCGTCAGCTCCTCACCGAGGACGAGTACCTGCGCGCGCAGGACGAGTACGGCGAGGACAGCTTCACGGCCATGATCGGCGCGGAGGCGATCCGCAAGATCCTCCAGGACCTCGACCTCGAGAAGATCGCGACCGACATCCGCCAGGAGATCGCGGTCACGACCTCGGAGCTGAAGCCCAAGAAGCTGATGAAGCGCCTCAAGATCATCGAGGCCTTCCTGATGTCGGGCAACAAGCCCGAGTGGATGGTGCTGACCGTCGTTCCGGTGATCCCGCCGGACCTGCGTCCGCTCGTCCCCCTCGACGGCGGCCGCTTCGCGACCTCGGACCTCAACGACCTCTACCGCCGCGTCATCAACCGCAACAACCGCCTGAAGCGCCTCATCGAGCTGCGCGCGCCGGACATCATCATCCGGAACGAGAAGCGCATGCTCCAGGAGGCGGTCGACGCGCTGTTCGACAACGGCCGCCGCGGCCGCGTCATCACGGGCGCCAACAAGCGCCCGCTGAAGTCGCTCGCCGACATGCTGAAGGGCAAGCAGGGCCGCTTCCGGCAGAACCTGCTCGGCAAGCGCGTCGACTACTCGGGCCGTTCGGTCATCGTGGTGGGTCCGGAGCTGAAGCTGCACCAGTGCGGCCTGCCGAAGAAGATGGCGCTCGAGCTCTTCAAGCCGTTCATCTACGCCAAGCTCGACGCGCGCGGCCTCTCCGCCACCGTCAAGCAGGCCAAGAAGCTCGTCGAGAAGGAGAAGCCGGAGGTCTGGGACATCCTGGACGAGGTCATCCGCGAGCATCCGGTGCTGCTCAACCGGGCGCCGACGCTCCACCGCCTCGGCATCCAGGCCTTCGAGCCGACCCTGATCGAGGGCAAGGCGATCCAGCTCCACCCGCTCGTCTGCGCGGCCTTCAACGCCGACTTCGACGGCGACCAGATGGCGGTCCACGTGCCGCTGTCGCTGGAGGCGCAGCTCGAAGCCCGCGTGCTGATGATGTCGACCAACAACATCCTGCACCCGGCCAACGGCGCGCCCATCATCGTGCCGTCCCAGGACATCGTGCTCGGCCTCTACTACCTCTCCATCGTCTCCGACGGCGAGCCGGGTCAGGGCAAGGCCTTCGCGGACCTGGGCGAGCTCGAGCACGCGCTGCATTCGCGCGTGATCACGCTCCACACCAAGATCCGGTACCGCTGGAAGGGCCTGGACGAGAACGGCCAGCCCGTCACGCGGCTCTACGACACAACGCCGGGCCGGGTGCTGCTCTCGCGGCTCCTGCCCAGCCACCCGCTGCTGCCCTTCGACGTCGTGAACAAGCTCATGACCAAGAAGGAGATCTCGGCGACCATCGATGCCGTCTACCGCCACTGCGGCCAGAAGGAATCGGTGATCTTCTGCGACCGCATCATGTCGCTCGGCTTCTACCACGCCTTCCGGGCCGGCATCTCGTTCGGCAAGGACGACATGGTGGTGCCCGAGAACAAGTGGGAGATCGTTGAGGAGACCCGCGCGCTCGCCAAGGATTACGAGCAGCAGTACCAGGACGGCCTGATCACCCAGGGCGAGAAGTACAACAAGGTGGTGGACGCCTGGGCCAAGTGCTCGGACCGCCTCGCCGCCGAGATGATGAACCGCATCTCCTCCGTGAAGAAGGACGACGCCGGCCGCGACAAGCCGGTGAACTCCATCTACATGATGTCCCACTCGGGAGCGCGCGGTTCGCCGGCCCAGATGAAGCAGCTCGCGGCGATGCGCGGCCTCATGGCCAAGCCGTCCGGCGAGATCATCGAGAGCCCGATCATCTCGAACTTCAAGGAAGGCCTGGACGTGCTCGAGTACTTCAACTCGACGCACGGCGCCCGCAAGGGCCTGGCCGACACGGCGCTCAAGACGGCCAACTCGGGGTATCTCACCCGCCGCCTCGTCGACGTCGCGCAGGACGCGGTCATCCGCGAGCCCGATTGCGGCACCGACAAGGGTATCCGCATGCGGGCCATCATCGATGCCGGCCAAGTGGTCGCGTCGCTGGCGACCCGCATCCTGGGCCGTTCGACGGCCGAGGACCTGGTGGCCCTCGACGGCTCCGTCATCGTGCCCCAGGGCACCATGATCGAGGAGAGCCACATCGAGGCCATCACGGCCGCGGGCATCCAGGAGGTGAAGATCCGCTCCGTGCTGGTCTGCGCCTCGCGGAACGGCGTCTGCGCGACCTGCTACGGGCGCGATCTCGCCCGCGGCACGCCCGTCAACATGGGCGAGGCCGTCGGCGTCATCGCGGCGCAGTCGATCGGCGAGCCGGGCACCCAGCTCACGATGCGCACCTTCCACATCGGCGGCGCGGCCCAGATCGCGGACCAGTCCTTCATCGAGTCCAACTTCGAGGGCACGGTGAAGCTGCGCAACCGCAACGTGGCCCGCAATTCCGACGGCGACCTCGTGGCGCTCGGCCGCAACGTCGCCATCGTGATCGTCGGCCCCGACGGCACCGAGCGGGCGGTCCAGCGCGTCCAGTACGGCTCGCGCCTGCGGGTCGACGAGGGCGATCAGGTGAAGCGCGGCCAGCGCGTCGCCGAGTGGGACCCCTACACCCGCCCGATCCTCACCGAGCTCGACGGCACGGTGGCCTACGAGGATCTCGTGGACGGCGCCTCGATGGTGGAGACCACCGACGAGTCGACGGGCATCGCCAAGCGCGTGGTCATCGACTGGCGCGGCTCGGCCCGCACGGCCGACCTGCGTCCCGCGATGGTGGTCCTCGACAAGAACGGCAAGGTCGCGAAGCTCGCCCGCGGCGGCGAGGCCCGCTACCTCCTCCCCGTGGACGCCATCCTGGCGGCGGATCCGGGCTCCTCGATCAAGGCCGGCGACGTGCTCGCCCGCGTCTCGACCGAGAGCGCCAAGACCCGCGACATCACGGGCGGTCTGCCGCGCGTGGCGGAGCTGTTCGAGGCCCGGCGCCCCAAGGACGCGGCCATCATCGCGGAGAAGTCCGGCACGATCCAGTTCGGCCGCGACTACAAGAACAAGCGTCGCCTGACGCTGAACCCGCACGATGGCTCCGAGCCGGTGGAGTACCTGATCCCGAAGGGCAAGCACATCCACCTCCAGGACGGGGACGTGGTCGAGGTCGGCGACTTCATCGTCGACGGCAACCCGGCTCCGCACGACATCCTGGCCATCAAGGGCGTCGAGGAGTTGGCCGCCTATCTCGTCAACGAGATCCAGGAGGTCTACCGCCTCCAGGGCGTGAGCATCAACGACAAGCACATCGAGGTGATCGTCCGCCAGATGCTGCAGAAGGTCGAGATCACGGACGGCGGCGACTCCGAGTTGCTGTCGGGCGAGCAGATCGACCGCCTCGAGCTCGAGGAGATCAACGACCGGCTCGTCGCCGAGGGCAAGAAGCCCGCGGCCGGCAACCCGGTGCTGCTCGGCATCACCAAGGCGTCGCTCCAGACCCGCTCGTTCATCTCGGCGGCGTCCTTCCAGGAGACCACCCGCGTCCTCACCGAGGCGGCGGTCAACGGCAAGGTCGATACGCTGGAGGGCCTGAAGGAGAACGTGATCGTCGGCTCCCTGATCCCGGCCGGCACCGGCGCGATCAGCTCGCAGATCAAGAGCGTGGCCCAGCGCCGCGACGACCTGATCCTGCAGCAGAAGCGCTCCGAGTCGCAGGCCCAGGTCGGCGAGCTGCCGCCGGCGGCCGAGTAAGCGCCTGCCACGCTTGAAGAAAATTACGGAAGGCCGCCCCCGGGCGGCCTTTTCGTTTCAAAGTCAGATCCCTCGACCGGGAACATGCGTTTCGGAGCGTTTCCCGGTTGACTTTCACCGACTCCGGGCTTAGAAGGCCCGAACTTCCGGCTGGCCGTAGGCGATTGCACTTCAGAGCAGCAGCTTTGATCAACGCCGCCTAAACGCTGCCGAACTCAAAACTGACTGACACCGTCAGCTATTGAGGCATGACCGCGGGGGTGACCGCGTGGTCCTCTGCGGATGCAGCGCGCCAAAGGCTTGACAGCCGATGGTGCGAATTCGTTTTGCGCGGCGATTTTCCAAAGCCGCACAACGCGTTGCAAAGCAGCGTTCAACCGTCGTCTGAGACAGCGGCCACCCCCCGGTGGCCCGAAATGAGGGCACAGGATGCCGACGATTTCTCAGCTGATCCGCAAGCCGCGGACGGCGCAAAAGAGCCGGAACAAGGTTCCCGCGCTGGAGGCCTGCCCGCAGAAGCGGGGCGTGTGCACCCGCGTCTACACCACGACCCCGAAGAAGCCGAACTCGGCGCTCCGTAAGGTCGCCAAGGTTCGCCTCACCAACGGCTACGAGGTGATCGGCTACATCCCGGGTGAAGGCCACAACCTTCAGGAGCACTCCGTGGTCATGATCCGCGGCGGCCGCGTGAAGGACCTTCCGGGCGTCCGCTACCACATCCTGCGCGGTGTCCTCGACACCCAGGGCGTGAAGAACCGCAAGCAGCGCCGCTCCAAGTACGGCGCCAAGCGGCCGAAGTAAGGCGCCCTGCGCGCCGTCCCCGGACCCGGTCCGGGGCATTCGTTTCCCAGATGGCCGGGGCGGACCCGGCCATGACGAGCCAGAAGATTTAGGACGAGGTTCCTCATGTCCCGCCGCCACAGCGCCGAGAAGCGCGAAATCATCCCGGATCCGAAGTTCGGGGACGTGGTCGTCACGAAGTTCATGAACTCCATCATGTACGACGGCAAGAAGTCGGTCGCCGAGCAGATCGTCTACGGCGCCTTCGACATCGTCGAGAGCCGCGCCAAGGCGAACGCGCTCGAGGTGTTCAAGCAGGCGCTCGAGAACGTGGCGCCCGCGATCGAGGTCCGCTCCCGCCGCGTCGGCGGCGCGACCTACCAGGTTCCGGTCGAGGTCCGTACCGAGCGCCGTCAGGCGCTGGCGATCCGCTGGCTGATCCAGGCCGCCCGCGGCCGCAACGACAAGACGATGGTCGAGCGTCTCTCGGCCGAGCTGCTCGACGCCTCGAACAACCGGGGCAACGCCGTGAAGAAGCGCGAGGACACGCACCGGATGGCCGAGGCCAACCGCGCCTTCTCGCATTACCGCTGGTAACGGCAGACCTTTAGGAGCCAGGCGATGCCTCGCACGCATGCAATCGAGGACTACCGCAACTTCGGCATCATGGCCCACATCGATGCGGGCAAGACGACGACGACCGAGCGGATCCTCTACTACACCGGCAAGTCGCACAAGATCGGCGAGGTCCATGAGGGCGCCGCCACCATGGACTGGATGGAGCAGGAGCAGGAGCGTGGCATCACGATCACCTCGGCTGCGACCACCTGCTTCTGGCGCGACAAGCGCCTGAACATCATCGACACCCCCGGCCACGTGGACTTCACCATCGAGGTGGAGCGTTCGCTCCGCGTGCTCGACGGCGCCGTCTGCGTCCTCGATGGCAACCAGGGCGTCGAGCCCCAGACCGAGACCGTCTGGCGCCAGGCCGACAAGTATGACGTCCCCCGCGTCGTGTTCGTCAACAAGATGGACAAGACCGGCGCCGACTTCTTCAAGTGCGTCAAGGACATCATCGATCGCGTCGCCGGCAAGCCCGTCTGCCTCCAGCTGCCGATCGGCTCAGAGAGCGACTTCCAGGGCGTCATCGACCTCATCAAGATGAAGGCGATCGTCTGGTCGGGCGAGGCGCTCGGCGCCAAGTACGACGAAGTCGAAATCCCGGCCGAGCTGAAGGACCAGGCCCTCGAGTACCGCCACAAGCTTCTCGAGGCCGCGGTCGAGATGGACGACGAGGCCATGATGGCCTACCTCGACGGTCAGGAGCCGGACGAGGACACGCTCCGTCGCCTCGTGCGCACGGCCGTGCAGCGCCGCGCCTTCCACCCGGTGCTCTGCGGCTCCGCGTTCAAGAACAAGGGCGTGCAGCCGCTCCTCGACGCCGTCGTGGACTTCCTGCCATCCCCGGCCGACCGCGAAGCGATCGCCGGCATCCACCCGGACACCGAAGAGCCGATCGAGCGTCGTCCCGTCGACAGCGATCCGTTCTCCATGCTCGCCTTCAAGATCATGGACGACCCGTTCGTCGGCACCATCACCTTCTGCCGCGTCTATTCCGGCAAGGTCGCCTCCGGCGATTCCCTGTCGAACTCGACCCGCGACAAGAAGGAGCGCGTCGGCCGCATGCTGCTCATGCATGCGAACAACCGCGAGGACATCAAGGAGGCCTTTTCGGGCGACATCGTCGCCCTCGCGGGCCTCAAGGATACCCGCACCGGCGACACCCTCTGCGATCCGTTGAAGCCCGTCATCCTCGAGAAGATGGAGTTCCCGGAGCCCGTCATCGAGATCGCGATCGAGCCGAAGTCCAAGGCCGACCAGGAGAAGCTGGGCCTCGCCCTGCAGAAGCTGGCCGCCGAGGACCCGTCCTTCCGCGTCTCCACGGACCAGGAATCGGGCCAGACCATCCTGAAGGGGATGGGCGAGCTCCACCTCGACATCAAGGTCGATATCCTGCGCCGCACCTATAAGGTCGACGCCAATATCGGCGCGCCGCAGGTGGCCTACCGCGAGACGATCACCCGCCGGACGGAGATCGACTACACCCACAAGAAGCAGACCGGCGGCACGGGCCAGTTCGCCCGCGTGAAGCTCGTCGTGGAGCCGAACGAGAAGGGCGCGGGCTTCGGCTTCGAGTCCAAGATCGTCGGCGGCGCGGTCCCCAAGGAGTACATCCCGGGCGTCGAGAAGGGCCTCCTGTCGGTCGTGGGTGCGGGCGTCGTCGCCGGCTTCCCCGTGGTCGACCTCAAGGTCCAGCTCGTCGACGGTGCCTTCCACGAGGTGGACTCGTCGGCGCTCGCCTTCGAGATCGCGTCCCGGGCGGCGCTCCGCGAGGGTCTCCAGAAGGGCAACTCGGTTCTGCTCGAGCCGATCATGAAGGTCGAGGTCGTCACCCCGGAAGACTATACCGGTTCGGTGATCGGCGACCTGAACTCCCGCCGCGGCCAGATCCAGGGGCAGGACATGCGCGGCAACGCGGTCGTCATCAACGCGATGGTGCCGCTCGCCAACATGTTCGGCTACGTCAACACCCTGCGCTCCATGAGCCAGGGCCGGGCCAACTACACCATGCAGTTCGACCACTACGAGCAGGTGCCGTCGAACGTGGCTGCCGAGGTTCAGGCGAAGTACGCCTGAACCCACTGAACCAATACGGATAACATCAAAGGAACAGGTGCCACGATGGCGAAGGAAAAGTTTGCGCGGACGAAGCCGCACTGCAACATTGGCACGATTGGGCACGTTGACCACGGCAAGACGTCGCTGACGGCGGCGATCACGAAGGTTCTGGCGGAGACGGGCGGTGCGACGTTCACGGCCTACGACCAGATCGACAAGGCTCCCGAGGAGAAGGCGCGCGGGATCACGATCTCGACGGCTCACGTGGAGTACGAGACCAAGAACCGGCACTACGCGCACGTGGACTGCCCCGGCCACGCCGACTACGTGAAGAACATGATCACGGGCGCGGCCCAGATGGACGGGGCGATCCTGGTGGTCTCGGCCGCCGACGGCCCGATGCCGCAGACCCGCGAGCACATCCTGCTGGCGCGCCAGGTGGGCGTGCCGGCCCTGGTGGTGTTCATGAACAAGGTCGACATGGTGGACGACCCGGAGCTCCTCGACCTGGTGGAGCTGGAGGTTCGCGAGCTTCTCTCCAAGTACGACTTCCCCGGGGACGACATCCCGATCACCAAGGGCTCGGCGCTCTGCGCGCTCGAGGACCGGGAGCCGAAGATCGGGCGCGAGGCGATCCTGGAGCTGATGGGCAACGTGGACTCCTACATTCCGCAGCCCGAGCGTCCGATCGACCAGCCGTTCCTGATGCCGATCGAGGACGTGTTCTCGATCTCGGGGCGCGGCACGGTGGTGACGGGTCGCGTGGAGCGCGGGATCGTGAAGGTGGGCGAGGAGGTCGAGATCGTCGGGCTTCGCGCGACCCAGAAGACGACCGTGACGGGCGTGGAGATGTTCCGCAAGCTGCTCGACCAGGGCCAGGCGGGCGACAACGTGGGCGTTCTTCTTCGCGGCACGAAGCGCGAGGACGTGGAGCGCGGCCAGGTGGTGTGCAAGCCCGGTTCGATCAAGCCGCACACGAAGTTCAAGGCCGAGGCCTACATCCTGACCAAGGAGGAGGGGGGGCGTCATACGCCGTTCTTCACGAACTACCGTCCGCAGTTCTACTTCCGGACGACCGACGTGACGGGCGTGGTGACGCTGCCTGAGGGCACCGAGATGGTGATGCCGGGGGACAACATCGCCATGGAGGTGACGCTGATCGCGCCGATCGCCATGGAGGAGAAGCTGCGCTTCGCCATCCGCGAGGGCGGCCGCACCGTCGGTGCCGGCGTCGTCGCTCAGGTCATGGACTAATCAGAAACTCGAGACAGCAGGCGCGGCTGGTCCTAGCCGGTCGCGCCGCTTCTTTTGAACGGGGCAACCCATGAACGGTCAGAACATCCGAATTCGCCTGAAGGCGTTCGATCATCGCGTCCTCGACGCCTCGACCCGGGAAATCGTGTCGACGGCGAAGCGGACCGGCGCTCAGGTTCGCGGGCCCATCCCGCTGCCGACGCGCATCGAGCGCTTCACGGTGCTGCGCTCGCCGCACATCGACAAGAAGTCGCGCGAGCAGTTCGAGATGCGCACCCATAAGCGCGTTCTCGATATCGTCGATCCCACGCCTCAGACGGTGGACGCGCTGATGAAGCTCGACCTCGCCGCGGGCGTGGACGTGGAGATCAAGCTCTAAGGCCGGCCGGCTTTAGGGTGCTGGACAGGCACGCCGAGAGGATACGCACATGCGCTCAGGCGTTATTGCGCAAAAGGTCGGGATGACTCGCATCTTTACGGATGCGGGCGAACACGTCCCGGTGACGGTACTGAAGGTCGACAACTGTCAGGTCGTCGCCCATCGGACCATGGACAAGAACGGCTACACCGCGCTGCAGGTCGGCGTGGGCAAGGCCAAGGTGAAGAACGTCTCCAAGGCCGAGCGCGGGCGGTTCTCCGTCGCGCAGGTGGAGCCCAAGCAGAAGCTGGCCGAGTTCCGGGTCACCGAGGATGCCGTCATCCCCGTGGGCGCCGAGATCACCGCGGACCACTTCATTCCGGGTCAGTTCGTGGATGTCACGGGCACGACCACGGGCAAGGGTTTCGCGGGCGGCATGAAGCGCTGGAACTTCGGCGGCTTGCGCGCCACGCACGGCGTGTCGGTCTCGCACCGCTCGATCGGTTCGACCGGCGGCCGTCAGGACCCGGGCAAGACGTTCAAGAACAAGAAGATGCCGGGTCACCTGGGCGTCGAGCGCGTGACGACGCAGAACCTGCGCGTCGTGCAGACCGACCCCGAGCGCGGGCTGATCCTCGTCGAGGGCGCCGTTCCCGGCGTCGCCGGCGGCTGGATCTTCATCCGCGATGCCGTGAAGCGGAAGCTCCCCGCGGACGTGCCGATGCCCGGCCGTTTCCGCACCAAGGGCGACGGCGCTGCGGCTCCGGCCGCGGAAGCCTCTGAGGAGAACGCGTGATGAAGCTCGATATCACCACGCTCGAGGGTCAGACCGCGGGTTCCGTGGAGCTCAACGAGGCCATCTTCGGCCTCGAGCCCCGCGCCGACCTGCTCGCCCGCTGCGTCCGCTGGCAGCTCGCCAAGCGCCGGGCCGGCACCCACGTGTCGAAGGGCCGTTCCGACGTCGATCGGACGACCAAGAAGATCTACAAGCAGAAGGGCACCGGCTCGGCCCGCCACGGCGCCGCGAGCGCGCCACAGTTCCGGGGCGGCGGCAAGGCCTTCGGCCCGGTCGCGCGGTCCCACGCCCACGACCTGCCCAAGAAGGTCCGGGCGCTGGCGCTCAAGCATGCGCTCTCGACCAAGGCCAAGGGCCAGTCGCTCGTCGTGATCGACGACGTGGCCCTGCCGGACGGGAAGACCAAGGTGCTCGTGGAGCGCTTCGGCAAGCTCGGCCTCGCCAACGCCCTCATCATCGGGGGCGCCGAGGTGGAAGCCGGTTTCCAGCGCGCGGCCCGTAACATCCCAAACATCGACGTCCTGCCGGTGCAGGGCATCAACGTCTACGACATCCTGCGCCGTGAGACCCTCGTTCTCACCCGCGCGGCGGTCGATGCGCTGGAGGCGCGCTTCAAATGAGCCTGGATCCGCGCCACTACGATGTGATCGTCAGCCCCGTGATCACCGAGAAGTCCACGACCCTGTCCGAGCAGAACAAGGTCGTCTTCAAGGTGCGCAACGACGCCACCAAGCCGCAGATCAAGGAAGCGGTGGAGCGTCTGTTCGACGTCAAGGTCAAGAGCGTCAACACGCTCGTGACCAAGGGCAAGGTGAAGTTGTTCCGCGGCACCCGCGGCCAGCGCTCGGACGTGAAGAAGGCGGTCGTGACCCTCCAGGAGGGGCACTCCATCGACATCACGACGGGCCTGTAAGAACGGCTGAGAGAGTGAACCGATGGCTCTGAAGACATTCAAACCGGTCACCCCCGGCCTGCGCCAGCTGGTGATCGTCGACCGCAGCGAGCTCTACAAGGGCAAGCCCGTGAAGGCGCTGACCGAGGGCAAGAGCTCGTCGGGCGGCCGCAACAACCTGGGCCGCGTCACCGTCCGCTTCCGCGGCGGCGGCCACAAGCGGACCCTGCGCAACGTCGACTTCAAGCGCCGCGCGCGCCTGGGCGACGCCGCGACCGTGGAGCGGATCGAGTACGATCCGAACCGCACCGCGTTCATCGCGCTGATCCGCTATGCCGACGGCGAGCCCGCCTACATCTTGGCCCCGCAGCGCCTCACGGCCGGCGACCAGGTGACGGCCGGCGAGCAGGTCGACATCAAGCCCGGCAACGCGATGCCGGTCGGCAACATGCCCGTGGGCACGATCATCCACAACGTGGAGCTCAAGATCGGCCGCGGCGGCGCGCTGGCCCGTTCGGCCGGCACCTACGCCCAGATCGTGGGCCGCGACCAGGGCTACGTGACGGTGCGCCTGAACTCGGGCGAGCAGCGTCTCGTGCACGGCCAGTGCTTCGCCACGGTCGGCGCGGTGTCGAACCCGGACCACATGAACATCTCGATCGGCAAGGCCGGTCGCAATCGCTGGCTCGGCAAGCGTCCGCACAACCGCGGCGTGGCCATGAACCCCGTCGACCACCCGCACGGCGGCGGCGAAGGCCGCACCTCCGGCGGTCGCCATCCGGTGACCCCCTGGGGCAAGCCGACCAAGGGCAAGAAGACCCGGTCGAACAAGCGGACCGATCGGTTCATCATCTCGAGCCGGCACGACCGGAAGAAGAAGGGCTAAGAGGGCACGTCATGGCACGTTCGCTTTGGAAGGGACCGTTCGTCGACGGCTACCTCCTCAAGAAGGCCGAGGCCGCCCGTGGTGCGGGCCGCAACGAGGTCATCAAGATCTGGAGCCGCCGCTCCACGATCCTCCCCCAGTTCGTGGGCCTCACCTTCGGGGTCTACAACGGTCAGAAGCATGTCCCGGTCCATGTGAGCGAGGAGATGGTGGGCATGAAGTTCGGCGAGTTCTCGCCGACGCGCACCTTCCACGGTCACGCCGCGGACAAGAAGGCGAAGAGGAAGTAAGATGGGTAAGTCCGCTACTCCCCGCGCTTTGCCGGACAACGAGGCGAAGGCCGTCGCGCGGATGATCCGCGTGAGCCCGCAGAAGCTGAACCTCGTGGCTCAGCTCATCCGCGGCAAGAAGGTCTCGACCGCGCTGGCCGATCTCGAGTTCTCCCGCAAGCGCATCGCGCACGACGTGCGCAAGTGCCTCGAGAGCGCGATCGCCAACGCCGAGAACAACCACAACCTCGACGTGGACGATCTCGTGGTCAAGGAGGCGTATGTGGGCAAGGCGCTCGTCCTGAAGCGCTTCCACGCCCGCGCCCGTGGCCGCGGCGCCCGTATCGAGAAGCCCTTCGCGAACCTCACGATCGTGGTCCGCGAAGTGGCTGAACAGGCTTAAGGAGCACCCGATGGGTCAGAAAGTTAACCCGATCGGTCTTCGGCTCGGCATCAACCGGACCTGGGACTCGCGGTGGTTCGCCGAGGGCGGCGAATACGCCAAGCTGATGCACGAGGACATGGCGATCCGCGATGCCCTCATGAAGCAGCTCAAGCAGGCCGCGGTGTCGAAGATCGTCATCGAGCGTCCGCACAAGAAGTGCCGTGTCACCATCCACTCGGGCCGTCCGGGCGTGGTGATCGGCAAGAAGGGCGCGGACATCGAGAAGCTGCGCAAGCTCGTCAACCGCATGACGGACGCCGACGTGGCGATCAACATCGTCGAGGTGCGCAAGCCCGAGATCGACGCCACGCTGGTCGCCGACTCGATCGCCCAGCAGCTCGAGCGCCGCGTGGCCTTCCGCCGCGCCATGAAGCGCGCCGTGCAGTCCGCCATGCGCCTCGGCGCCGAGGGCATCCGGATCAACTGCTCGGGCCGTCTCGGCGGGGCCGAGATCGCGCGCCTCGAGTGGTACCGCGAGGGCCGCGTTCCGCTGCACACCCTGCGCGCGGACGTGGATTACGGCACGGCGACGGCCTACACGACCTACGGGACCTGCGGGATCAAGGTCTGGATCTTCAAGGGCGAGATCCTCGAGCACGATCCGATGGCGCAGGACAAGCGCATGAACGAAGAAGGGGCCCGTTCGGGCGGACGCCGCAATGACGAGGGTGGCCGTCCCGGCCGCCGCGAGCAGGCGGCTTGAAGCCTCTGACAGGCCCAGGAGAGGTTTGCCATGTTGCAACCGAAGAAGACCAAGTTCCGTAAAGCCTTCAAGGGCCGCATTTCCGGCACCGCGAAGGGCGGCACGGACCTCAACTTCGGCCAGTTCGGCCTCAAGGCCATGGAGCCGGAGCGTGTGAACGCCCGGCAGATCGAGGCGGCCCGCCGCGCGATCACCCGTGCCATGAAGCGTGCCGGCCGCGTGTGGATCCGGATCTTCCCGGACGTGCCGGTGTCGTCGAAGCCGACCGAAGTGCGTATGGGTAAGGGCAAGGGCGCTCCCGAGTTCTGGGCGGCGCGCGTGAAGCCCGGCCGGATCATGTTCGAGATCGACGGCGTTCCCGAGGACATCGCCCGCGAGGCGCTGCGTCTCGGAGCCGCCAAGCTCCCGATCAAGACGCGCTTCATCCAGCGCATCGCCGAGTGAGGAGAGGATCATGAAGTCGAACAAGAGGCTGTCCGACCTCAAGACGATGACGCCGGACCAGCTCCAGGACGAGCTTCTCTCGCTCAAGAAGGAGCAGTTCAACCTGCGCTTCCAGCGCGCCACCGGGCAGCTCGAGAACACCGGCCGGATCCGTGAGGTCCGCCGGGACGTGGCCCGCGTGAAGACGCTGACCCGCCAGAAGGCGGCGCAGGCCAAGGCTTAAGGATACCGATATGCCAAAGCGCGTTTTGCAGGGTGTTGTCGTCAGCGACAAGCAGGACAAGACCGTCGTGGTGAAGGTGGAGCGTCGCTTCACCCACCCCGTCATGAAGAAGACCGTGCGCAAGACCAAGAACTACCATGCGCACGACGAGAACAACAAGGCCAAGGTCGGCGACACGGTGTTCATCGAGGAATCGAGGCCCATGTCCAAGCTCAAGACCTGGGTGCTGGTCGACAGCGCGCAGGGCTCCGAGACGAGCGAAGGCCAGGGCATCGTCGCCAAGGTGAAGCAGCTCGTCGGCCTCTGAGCCGAGCCGCGCCGCCTCGGGTCACCGGAGCGGAGCAGCCCGCCGGTCTCTTGGGAGCCGGGCCTGATCGCCGCCTTGAGGCGGCGCCCCCGGGCGCCTCCGCATGAAAAGGCTTGAGTTCCGGGGTGTTCTGGCTTATACGGCCGCATCCCAACGACTCATGGCTAGGGGGCTGAACGGCCCCCTGATTCATTTGCCCCCAGGGCAGAGGCCGGTTGGGGCAGCCAAGTCAAAAGGGCAGGGGACGTCAGATCCCCATCAGGCGTAGTCCGGCCGGGCAATGGGGCCCGTCGGAAACCTGTCTGAAACAAAGGAAAGGATCAAAGCCATGATCCAGATGCAGACGAATCTGGACGTCGCCGACAATTCCGGCGCCCGTCGCGTGATGTGCATCAAGGTTCTCGGCGGTTCGAAGCGCAAGTACGCTTCCGTCGGCGACATCATCGTGGTCTCGGTGAAGGAAGCCATTCCGCGCGGCCGCGTGAAGAAGGGCGACGTCATGAAGGCGGTCGTCGTGCGCACCGCCAAGGACATCCGCCGCGCCGACGGCTCGGTGATCCGGTTCGACAAGAACGCGGCCGTTCTGATCAACAATCAGAAGGAGCCGATCGGCACCCGCATCTTCGGGCCCGTTCCGCGCGAGCTTCGCGCCAAGAACCACATGAAAATCATCTCGCTGGCGCCGGAGGTGCTCTAATGGCGGCGAAGATCAAGAAGGGCGACAAGGTCGTCGTCCTGACCGGCCGCGACAAGGGACGCACCGGTGAAGTCGTGCAGGTGATGCCCAAGGAGGAGCGTGCGCTCGTCCGGGGCGTGAACCTCGTGAAGCGGCACCAGCGCCAGACCGCGAACCAGGAAGGTGGCATCATCTCCAAGGAGGCCTCGATCCACCTGTCCAACATCGCGATGGCGGACCCCAAGGACGGCAAGCCGACCCGCGTCGGCTTCAGGATGTTGGACGACGGACGCAAAGTGCGTTTCGCCAAGCGTTCGGGAGATCTGATCGATGGCTGAGACCAAGACCAAGGCCGAGGGCAAGGGCAAGGCTAAGGCCGAGACCGGCAAGGCCCAGGCCGCCACCCTGGACGGCTACACCCCGCGCCTCCGGAAGCACTACGAGGACGTGGTGCGCCCGAAGCTCATCGAGGAGTTCGGCTACAAGAACCCCATGGAAGTTCCGAAGATCGAGAAGATCGTTCTGAACATGGGCGTCGGCGAGTCGACGGCGGATTCCAAGAAGGCGACCGTGGCCGCGGCCGACCTCGCGCTCATCGCCGGCCAGAAGCCGGTGATCACGCGGGCCCGCAAGGCCATCTCGCAGTTCAAGGTCCGCGAGAACATGCCGATCGGCTGCAAGGTCACCCTTCGCAAGCAGCGCATGTACGAGTTCCTGGACCGCCTGGTCACGATCGCGCTGCCGCGCGTCCGCGACTTCCGCGGCCTGAACCCGAAGTCCTTCGACGGGCGCGGCAACTACGCGCTCGGGATCAAGGAGCACCTGGTGTTCCCCGAGATCAACTACGACAAGGCCGAGGCGATGTGGGGCATGGACGTGGTCATCACCACGACGGCCAAGACGGATGCCGAGGCCCGGGCGCTCCTGAAGCACTTCAACTTCCCGTTCCGGCAGTGAGGGCACCCGCTCTCAAACGCGGACACTGGAGATCAATCTATGGCTAAGAAAAGCTCTATCGAGAAGAACAACCGCCGCAAGCAGCTCGTGAAGCAGTTCGCGGGCAAGCGCGAGCGGCTCCTGGCCGTCGCCAACGACGAGTCCCGGCCCATGGAGGAGCGCTTCGAGGCGCGCCTCAAGCTTGCGGCACTTCCCCGCAACTCGAGCCCGACCCGGATCCGCAACCGCTGCGAGATCACGGGGCGTCCGCGGGCGTATTACCGCACCCTCGGCATGTCCCGCATCGCGCTCCGGGAGCTCGGCTCCAAGGGCCTGATCCCGGGCCTCGTCAAGTCGAGCTGGTAAGGGAGGCCGTTCGATGATCAACGATCCTTTGGGCGACATGCTCACCCGTATCCGCAACGCGCAGATGCGCCGCCGCGGCACGGTCTCCACCCCCGGCTCCAAGCTGCGCGCCCGCGTGCTCGAGGTATTGAAGTCGGAAGGGTACATCCGGGATTACTCGCAGACGGATTTCGGCAACGGCCGCAGCGAGTTCTCCATCGAGCTCAAGTACTACGACGGCCAGCCCGTGATCCGCTCGATCGAGCGCGTCTCGAAGCCCGGCCGCCGCGTGTACGCCTCGGTCGACGCCATGCCGCGCGTCGCCGACGGTCTGGGCGTCACCATCCTCTCGACGCCCCAGGGCGTCATGGCCGATCACGAGGCCCGCGAGAGGAACGTGGGCGGCGAAGTGCTCTGCAAGGTCTTCTAAGGCTTAGCGGAGCGCAGCACCACAACCACGGGAGATTCGAGAATGTCTCGAGTAGGAAAGAAGCCCGTCCCCGTTCCGTCCGGCGTGACGGCCACGGTCGACGGACGCACGGTGAAGATGAAGGGCACGAAGGGCGAGCTGTCGTTCCTGGTGCCCGAAGAGGTCACGGTCGCCATGGAGAACGGCGCGGTTCAGGTGAACCCGCGCGACGAGTCCCAGACGGCCCGGGCCATGTGGGGCATGTCCCGCGCCCAGATCGCGAACCTGGTGGAAGGCGTCAGCAAGGGTTTCGAGAAGCGTCTCGAGATCAACGGCGTCGGCTACAAGGCCGCGGTCGCCGGCAAGGTGCTCAAGCTCTCGCTCGGCTACAGCCACGACGTGGATTACGAGATCCCGGCGGGGGTCACCATCACGACGCCGCGTCCGACCGAGGTGGTCATCGCCGGCATCGACAAGCAGCGCGTCGGCCAGACGGCCGCCGAGATCCGCGACTTCCGCAGCCCGGAGCCCTACAAGGGCAAGGGCGTGAAGTACGCGGGCGAGTTCATCTTCCGCAAGGAAGGCAAGAAGAAGTAAGGGGCGCACCATGGCTGAGAAGAAAGGTGCCGAGGATCGTCGCAAGGCGCGCGTGCGCCGGGCGATCCGCAAGGCTGCGAACGGTCGCCCGCGTCTGTCGGTCTTCCGTTCCTCCAAGCAGATCTACGCGCAGATCATCGACGACGAGCGCGGCGTGACGGTCGCGGCGGCCTCGACCCTGGAGAAGGATCTCCGCGGCGAGCTCAAGACCGGCGCGGACGTGGCTGCCGCCAAGCGCGTCGGCCAGCTCGTGGCCGAGCGGGCCGTGCAGGCCGGCGTCAAGCAGGTGATCTTCGACCGGTCGGGCTACCTCTACCACGGCCGCGTCAAGGCTCTCGCCGACGCCGCCCGCGAAGGCGGCCTCGATTTCTAGAATCAAGACGGCGGGTTTCATGGGAGACCCGGCCGGCCCGGCCCGTGCGGCCGAGACGGCGGGTTTCGCCCGAGACAACCCTTAAAGCGAGCGGGCCCCGCCGCCCGCGCAAGTGAGAAGGCAAGATGGCAAGAGAACCCAGAGAGCGCCGGGACGACCGCAAGGAGGCCGACAGCGAGTTCGTCGACCGCCTCGTCCACATCAACCGCGTCGCCAAAGTCGTGAAGGGCGGCCGCCGCTTCGGCTTCGCCGCGCTCGTCGTCGTCGGCGACCAGAAGGGCCGCGTCGGCTTCGGCCACGGCAAGGCCCGCGAGGTCCCCGAGGCGATCCGCAAGGCCACCGATGCCGCGAAGCGCGCGATGATCCGCGTGTCGCTGCGCGAGGGCCGCACCCTGCACCACGACGTCCAGGGCCGTCACGGCGCCGGCAAGGTCGTGCTGCGCTCCGCGCCCCAGGGTACCGGCATCATCGCCGGCGGCCCGATGCGCGCCGTCTTCGAGGCGGTGGGCATGCAGGACGTGGTGTCGAAGTCGCTCGGCTCGTCGAACCCCTACAACCTCGTCCGCGCGACCTTCGACGCGCTCAAGAACGAGGACAGCCCGCGCGCGGTCGCCGCGCGTCGTGGTCTGAAGGTGTCGGCGCTGCAGAGCCGCCGTCGCGACGCCGGCTCCGATGCCGACGCCGCCGGCGCCGAGGCGTAAGAGGAGGTCGGACCCATGGCTACAGAGGGTAAGACCCTGACGGTCGAGCAGATCGGCTCGCCTATCCGCCGCGATGCCAAGCAGCGCCAGACGCTGGTCGGCCTCAAGCTCAACAAGCTCAACCGCACCTCGACCCTGCCCGACACCCCTTCGGTGCGCGGCATGATCGAGAAGGTGAAGCACCTCGTGCGCGTCGTCGACGGGCAATAGGGAGGGTGCGATGAAACTCAACGACATTCGCGACAACGAAGGCGCCACGAAGGCGCGCATGCGGGTCGGCCGGGGCATCGGCTCCGGCAAGGGCAAGCAGGCCGGGCGCGGCGGCAAGGGCCAGACGGCCCGCTCCGGCGTGGCCATCAAGGGTTTCGAGGGCGGCCAGATGCCGCTCCACCGGCGCCTGCCCAAGCGCGGCTTCAACAAGCCGAACCGCCTCGACTTCAACGAGGTCAATATCGGCCGCATCCAGGAGGCCGTTGCGGCCGGCAAGCTCGACCAGGCTGCGCCGATCACCGTCGACGCTCTCGTGACGGCGGGCCTCGTCTCGAAGCCCCGGGACGGGGTGCGCATCCTCGGCGTCGGCGAGCTCACCACGAAGCTCGCCTTCGAGGTCGCGGGCGCGTCGAAGTCGGCCGTCGAGGCGATCGAGCGGGCCGGCGGCTCCGTGACGATCGTCGGCCGGGCCGCTGCCCAGGACGCCGTTGCCCAGGCGTAACCCCTTCGCGGGGACGTTGGGCGCCGTTGCATCGCCGTGACGGCGCGTCCATATCTGGCATGATCCAAGCGGCGGCCCGCGAATGATCGCGTGGCCGCCGTTCGCGTGACGGGACGCCGTCGCGCGGCTTTCTTTTCCAGGGCGCCCCGCCCGACCTCAGCGGGAGCAGGGCGGGCCTTCGAGACACCTTCGGGGACAGCACCATGGCCTCAGCAGCCGAGCAGCTCGCGGCAAACATCAATTTCGGCGCCATTGCCAAGGCCGAAGAGCTCAAGAAGCGCATCTGGTTCACCCTCGGCGCGCTGGTGATCTACCGGCTCGGGACCTACATCCCGCTCCCGGGCATCGATCCCGAAGCCCTGCGCCAGAGCTTCCAGAACGCCTCCGGCGGCGTGCTCGGCCTCTTCAACATGTTCTCGGGCGGCGCCGTGGAGCGCATGGCGATCTTCGCCCTGAACATCATGCCCTACATCTCGGCTTCGATCATCGTTCAGCTCCTCACCTCGGTCCTGCCGACCCTCGAGGCGCTGAAGAAGGAAGGCGAGTCCGGCCGCAAGATCCTCAACCAGTACACCCGCTATCTCACGGTGGCGTTGGCCCTGTTCCAGTCCTGGGGCATCGCGGTCGGCCTGCAGAGCTCCGGGTCCATCGTCCAGCAGCCCGGCCTGTTCTTCGTGATCTCGACCGTGATCACGCTGACCGGCGGGACCATGTTCCTGATGTGGCTCGGCGAGCAGATCACGTCGCGCGGGATCGGCAACGGGACCTCGCTCATCATCTTCGCGGGCATCGTGGCGAACCTGCCCTCGGCGATCGCGGGCACCCTCGAGCTCGGCCGCCAGGGCGCAATCTCGACCGGGCTGATCCTGCTCGTGATCGTCATGGCGATCGCGATCATCTACTTCGTAGTCTTCATGGAGCGGGCGCAGCGCCGGCTCCTGATCAACTACCCGAAGCGCCAGGTCGGCAACCGCATGTACGAGGGCCAGACCTCGTTCCTGCCGCTCAAGCTCAACACCTCGGGCGTGATCCCGCCGATCTTCGCCTCCTCGCTCCTGCTGCTCCCGGCGACGGTCGCGAGCTTCCAGGCCAACCAGGGCGGGACCGGGTTCGTGGCGACGCTCACGGCCTATCTCAGCCACGGCCGGCCGGCCTACATGTTCCTCTATGCGGCGCTGATCGCGTTCTTCGCCTTCTTCTACACGGCGATCGTGTTCAACCCGCAGGAGACCGCCGACAACCTCAAGAAGCACGGCGGCTTCATCCCGGGCATCCGGCCGGGCGAGCGGACGGCGGACTACATCGACACGATCCTGACCCGGATCACGGTGATCGGCGCCGCCTACCTCGTGATCATCTGCCTGATCCCGGAATTCTTGGTCTCCTACGCGGCCCTGCCGTTCTATTTCGGCGGCACCTCGCTCCTGATCGTCGTGTCGGTCACCATGGACACGGTCGCCCAGGTGCACGGGCACCTGCTGGCGCACCAGTACGAGGGCCTGGTCAAGAAGGCCAAGCTGAAAGGGGCGCGGCGCCGCTAGCGGCGCCGTTTCCCGGCCCGAATGCACGAAAACCGGGCAGAACGCGCAGGACCCGGTTCCGCAGACGCCGGAACGGTCTTAAGAGACTCGCGACGGGGAGGGGCAAAGCGTCGATGAGAATCATCCTTCTGGGGCCGCCGGGGGCTGGTAAGGGCACGCAGGCGACGCGCCTGGTGCAGCGGCTCGGCATTCCGCAGCTTTCGACCGGAGACATGCTGCGGGCCGCGGTCGCCGCCGGTACGCCGGTGGGCCTGAAGGCGAAAGCCATCATGGACCGGGGCGAACTCGTCTCGGACGACGTGGTGGTCGGGATCGTGGCGGACCGCATCGAGGAGCCGGACGCGAAGCCGGGCTTCATCCTGGACGGGTTCCCGCGCACGGTCGCCCAGGCCGAGGCCTTCGACCGGATGCTCGGCGAGAGGGGCCTCAGGCTCGACGCGGTGATCGAGTTCAAGGTCGACGAGACCACCCTGGTGGACCGCATCGTGCGGCGCGCGAAGGAGATGGAAGCCCGGGGCGAACCGGTCCGCAAGGACGACAACCCGGAGGTCTTCAAGACCCGCCTCGACGCCTACAAGTCCCAGACCGCGCCGCTGTCGGCCTACTACGCCTCCTGCGGCTGCCTCAGGACCGTCGACGGCATGCGGCCGATCGACGAGGTCACCGAGGAGGTCCGGGGCATCCTCGGCCGCTGAGCGGGGGAGAGGCTCCGGAGCGCCAGGCGCCCCGCCGCCAGCTTGGCCGGAGAATTATCCTGTCGGGGGTTGACCGGCATGCGTGAACGCGTTATGGCGCCCCTTCTTGCACAAGACCGGACGGCCCTGGATGGCTTCGCGAGAAGTCGCCCCGGGTTCGTCATGTTTGCGTAAGTTCTCCGGATCGCGGGCGACCGCGGACAGGGATCTCAACCGCGCAGGGGCCGGCCTCCACCGGACGCGCGAACAACAACCCATCGGGGCTCGATGCAGCTCCGACGACATGGAGACGAGACGTGGCCCGTATCGCTGGCGTCAACATTCCGACCAACAAGCGCGTGGTGATCGCGCTCCAGTACATTCACGGCATCGGCGCCAAGAAGGCTCAGGAGATCACCGAGAAGGTGGGGATCCCGGCCGAGCGCCGCGTCAACCAGCTCACCGACGCCGAGGTGCTGTCCATCCGCGAGACGATCGACCGCGACTACATGGTGGAAGGCGACCTGCGCCGCGACGTCTCGATCAACATCAAGCGGCTCATGGATCTCGGCGCGTACCGCGGCCTGCGTCACCGCCGCAGCCTGCCGGTCCGCGGCCAGCGCACCCACACCAACGCCCGCACCCGCAAGGGCAAGTCGAAGCCGATCGCCGGCAAGAAGAAGTAATCCTGAGCGCGCCCGGCGCGCCCACGATCATCCTCGGACGGAGCGCCGCCGGCGCGGAGATCCGAGGATCCCGGGACGAGGGCGTTGCCCTTTCCTGCACGAGACGGCCGGGTCGAGCCCGGCCGCGACACCCGACCCGATACATCCCGAGCGCCTGGCATGACGGGCGCGCCTGAAGGACCTGAACAGAATGGCTAAAGAAGCGACCCGCGTCCGCCGCCGCGAACGCAAGAACATCGTCTCCGGCGTGGCGCACGTGAACGCCTCGTTCAACAACACGATGATCACCATCACGGACGCGCAGGGCAACACGATCTCGTGGTCGTCCGCCGGCGCCATGGGCTTCAAGGGCTCGCGCAAGTCGACCCCCTACGCCGCCCAGGTGGCCGCCGAGGACGCCGCCCGCAAGGCGAGCGAGCACGGCATGCGCACCCTCGAGGTCGAGGTGTCGGGCCCCGGCTCGGGCCGCGAGTCCGCGCTCCGCGCGCTGCAGGCCGCCGGCTTCACGGTGACCTCGATCCGCGACGTGACCCCGATCCCGCACAACGGCTGCCGCCCCCGCAAGCGCCGCCGCGTCTGAGAATTGGCGAGTGGTGGGTGGCGAGTGGTGAATGGAAGGGCAGCGTCCTCCATTCGCCACTCGCCATTCGCCATTCGCTCCTGCCTTCTCACCTTAGAGGTGGAACGTGATCCAAAAGAACTGGCAAGAGCTGATTAAGCCGAACAAGCTCGATGTCACGCCCGGCGACGATCCGAAGCGGGTCGCGACCGTGGTGGCCGAGCCGCTCGAGCGCGGCTTCGGCACGACGCTCGGCAACGCCCTGCGCCGCGTGCTGCTGTCCTCCCTCCAGGGGGCGGCGGTCACGGCCGTGCACATCGACGGCGTGCTGCACGAGTTCTCGTCCATCGCGGGCGTCCGCGAGGACGTGACCGACATCATCCTCAACGTGAAGACGATCGCCATCAAGATGCAGGGCGACGGTCCCAAGCGCATGACCCTGCGCAAGACCGGCCCCGGCGCCGTGACGGCGGGCGACATCAACACGGTGGGCGACGTCCAGATCCTGAACCCCGACCTCGTGCTCTGCACCCTCGACGAGGGCGCCGAGATCCGCATCGAGTTCACGGTCAACACCGGCAAGGGCTACGTCCCGGCCGAGCGCAACCGGCCCGAGGACGCGCCGATCGGACTCATTCCGGTCGACAGCCTCTACAGCCCGGTCAAGAAGGTGTCCTACCGGATCGAGAACACCCGCGAGGGCCAGATTCTCGACTACGACAAGCTCACCATGACGGTGGAGACCAACGGCGCCGTGTCGCCGGAGGACTCGGTCGCCTACGCGGCCCGCATCATCCAGGACCAGCTCTCGGTGTTCGTGAACTTCGAGGAGCCCCGCAAGGAGGAAGCCGCTTCGGCCGCGCCGCAGCTGCCCTTCAACCCGGCGCTGCTCAAGAAGGTGGACGAACTCGAGCTCAGCGTCCGCTCGGCGAACTGCCTGAAGAACGACAACATCGTCTATATCGGCGACCTGATCCAGAAGTCGGAAGCCGAGATGCTGCGCACGCCGAACTTCGGCCGCAAGTCGCTCAACGAGATCAAGGAAGTGCTCGCCTCCATGGGCCTGCACCTCGGCATGGACGTTCCCGGCTGGCCGCCGGAGAACATCGAGGATCTCGCGAAGCGCTTCGAGGAGCATTACTGAGGGGCGAGTGGCGATGAGCGAATGGCGAATGGAAGACCTCCACGCCGTCGTGTCCTCCATTCGCCACTCACCATTCGCCATTCGCCAATGAAGAGAGACGGCCGTACCTTGGCACGGCGGCCGCAACATCAAGGAGAGAGCCAATGCGTCACGGATTCCGCGGTCGCCGCTTCAACCGCACCCCCGAGCACCGCCGGGCGATGTTCGCCAACATGGCGTCCGCCCTCATCAAGCACGAGCAGATCGTCACGACCCTGCCGAAGGCCAAGGACCTGCGTCCGGTGGTCGAGAAGCTCATCACGCTCGGCAAGCGCGGCGACCTGCATGCCCGCCGCCAGGCGATCGCGCAGATCCGCGACGAGGGCATGGTCAAGAAGCTCTTCGACGTGCTCGGGCCGCGCTACCAGGCCCGCCAGGGCGGCTACACCCGCGTCCTCAAGGCCGGCTTCCGCTACGGCGACAACGCCCCGATGGCGGTGATCGAGTTCGTGGACCGCGACGAGAATGCGCGCGGCCAGGATTCCGGCCCGTCGCAGAACGACGACACGGCCGAGGAGAGCGCCGCGGCGTAACGCCCGCGGACCGGCTCCGACGAGAAGTGGTCGGGAGCGCCGCGGGCGCATCGCCGCGCAGGCAATTGTCTCTCGATCGTCAAAGGGCGGCTTCCGGCCGCCCTTCTTTTTTGCGCCGTATCCCTCCCGGGCAGGCCCGGACCGCCGCGGCCCGGGAGGGTTGCAGGGCCCGGGAGGCAGCCATTCTCGTGCCCCACTCTAGGCCTTTCCTCGGGCGCGCTTTATCCAGGCTCCTCCCGCTGCACCGGATTCGCCCATGCGCCTCTCCGCTCTTCCCCGCGCGCTGCGCCTGTCCCTCGTGATCCTGGCCGTGGCGGCCGGATCCGCCGCGGCCCAGACCAGGCCTGCGCCGGAGCCGGTCCGCCCGGGCCGCATCACCCCGGACATCCGGGTGGTTCCGGAATCGAAGGCGCAGGTCCAGCTCTCCTTCGCGCCCGTCGTCCGCAAGGCCTCGCCCGCGGTCGTGAACGTCTACGGTGCCGCGCGCCAGAGCCGGCAGAACGCCACCATGGAGGAGTTCTTCCGCCGCTATTTCGGCGACGACGGCCCCGGCACCCCGCGCGGGCGCTCGGCCTCCTCGGTGGGCTCCGGCGTGATCGTCGACCCGACCGGCCTCGCAGTCACGAACCACCACGTCATCGAGGGCATGACCGAGGTCCGGGTGGCGTTGCCCGACGGACGCGAGTTCGAGGCCGAGGTGGTGCTCCGCGATCCCCGCACCGACCTCGCCATGCTGCGCCTGAAGGACGCCCGGGACCTCGCGCATCTCGACCTCGGCGATTCGGAGGCGCTCGAGGTCGGCGACATCGTCCTCGCCATCGGCAATCCGTTCGGCGTCGGCCAGACCGTCACGCAAGGCATCGTCTCGGCGCTCGCCCGCACCCAGGTCGGGATCTCGGACTACCAGTTCTTCATCCAGACGGACGCCGCCATCAACCCGGGCAATTCGGGCGGCGCCCTCGTCGACATGGAGGGCCGTCTCGTCGGGATCAACACGGCGATCTTCTCCCGCTCCGGCGGCAGCCACGGCATCGGCTTCGCGATCCCCTCGACCATGGTCCGGGCGGTGATCGAATCCGCCAGGGGCGGCAGCCGCACGGTGCGCCGGCCCTGGCTCGGCGCCCGGCTGCAGGGGGTGACGCGCGAGATCGCCGAGAGCCTCGGGCTCGAGCGCCCGACCGGCGTGCTCGTGACCTCGATCTACGACATGGGGCCGGCGTCGAGCGCCGGCATCCGCCGGGGCGACGTGATCCTCGCGGTCGAGAACCAGCCGATCGACAGCCCCGAGGCCTTCGGCTACCGCTTCGCGCTCCGCGGCGTCGAGGGCGAGGCGAACCTCACCGTCCTGCGCGGCGGCAAGCGCGAGACCGTTGCGGTCAAGCTCATGACCCCGCCCGAGACGCGCCCGCGCGATCCGGTGCGGATCCGCTCGCGCTCGCCGCTCGGCGGCGCAACGCTTGTGAACATGTCGCCCGCGGTCGCCGACGAGTTCCAGATCGATGTTTCGATCGACGGGGTCGTCGTGGCAGACTTGGACGAGACCGGCACCGCGGCGCGGGTCGGGTTCCAGAAGGGCGACCAGATCCTCGCGGTCAACGGGCAGCGCCTCGCGACCACGAAGGACGCCGAGCGCCTGATGGCGAGAAGCGGGAGCGGCTATTGGGAGATCACGGTCAACCGCGGCGGCCGCGTCTTCACCACGGCGATCGGGGGCTGAGCCACGCCCGATCCGGCCTCGGGCGTCGCCGATGAGCGACCTCTTCGCCGCCGCCGGCCTCGACAAGGGCGCGCCCCGGCCGCTCGCCGACCGCCTGCGCCCGACGACGCTCCCCGAGGTCGTGGGCCAGGACCACCTCGTCGGCCCCGAGGGCATCCTCACGCGCCTGATCGCCTCGGGCTCGCTCGGCTCGCTGGTCTTCTGGGGGCCGCCCGGCACCGGCAAGACCACGGTGGCGCGGCTCCTCGCGCACGAGACCAGCCTGCATTTCGAGCAGATTTCCGCGATCTTCTCCGGCATCGCCGACCTCAAGAAGGTGTTCGAGGCCGCGCGCCAGCGGCGCCTGACGGGCCAGGGCACCTTGCTCTTCGTGGACGAGATCCACCGCTTCAACCGCGCCCAGCTCGATGCCTTCCTGCCCGTCATGGAGGACGGGACGATCACGCTCGTCGGCGCCACGACCGAGAACCCGTCCTTCGAGCTCAACGCGGCGCTCCTCTCCCGCGCCCGGGTGCTGGTGTTCCGGGCGCTCGACGACGCGGCGGTCGGGCAACTCCTGGCCCGGGCCGAGACCGTCACGGGGCGGCCGCTCCCGCTCGACGAAGAGGCCCGCGCCTCGCTCGTCCGGATGGCGGACGGGGACGGGCGGGCGGCGCTGACGCTCGCCGAGGAGATCTGGCGCTCGGCAAGGGCCGGCGAAGTCTTCGATGCCGAAAAGCTCCAGGAGGTCGTGCAGCGCCGGGCGCCGATCTACGACAAGGGGCAGGAGGGGCACTACAACCTGATCTCGGCGCTGCACAAGACGATCCGCGGCTCGGACCCGGACGCGGCGCTCTACTACCTCTGCCGCATGCTCGACGCCGGCGAGGACCGGCTCTTCATCGCGCGCCGCCTCGTGCGCGCGGCGATCGAGGATATCGGGCTCGCCGACCCGCAGGCGCTCGCGGTCGCCAACGCCGCCAAGGACGCCTTCGACTTCCTCGGCAGCCCCGAGGGCGAGCTCGCGCTGGCCCAGGCCGCCGTCTACCTCGCGACCGCGCCGAAATCGAACGCGATCTACACCGCCTACAAGGCCGCGACCCGGACCGCCAAGGAGCACGGCTCGTTGACGCCGCCGAAGACGATCCTCAACGCGCCCACGAAGCTCATGAAGCAGATCGGCTACGGCGCCGCTTACGCCTACGACCACGACGAGCCGGACGCTTTCTCGGGTCAGGATTACTGGCCGGAGAAGCTCGGGCGCCAGCACTTCTACGAGCCCGTGGACCGCGGCTTCGAGCGCGAGATCGGACGGCGGATGGAGTGGTGGGAGAAGCTCAGGCGGGAGCGGCGAGGGGAGGAATAGCCTATCCGGGCCGCCCGTCGTGTCATCTCCGGCCGGGGATGGCACGGGGAGCCTTCCGCACCGCTCCTCATGATGGGCAACCGTGAACCCCACGCCATGAACGCCACTCTCCTCGTCTTCCTCGGCGCCGGCATCGGCGGCGTGCTGCGGCATGGGGTGAATCTCGCCGCCATGCGGCTCTTCGGGATGGGTTTCCCCTGGGGCACGCTCGCCGTGAACGTGGTCGGCTCCCTCGCCATGGGGGCGCTCGCGGGGTGGCTGGCGCTGAAAGCGGGGGCGGGCTGGACCCAGCCGGTGCGTCTGTTCCTCGCCACCGGGATCCTCGGCGGCTTCACGACCTTCTCGGCCTTTTCGCTCGATGCGGTGCTCCTGTGGGAGCGCGGTCAGGGCGGGGCGGCCGCCGCCTACGTGGCGGCGTCGGTCGCCCTGTCCCTCGCCGCCCTCGCGGGCGGCCTCACTCTCGTCCGGGTGGCGACCTCCTGAGGCCCGCCTGAACCACAGGCGTCCCCTCCTCGTTGCCGCTGCGACGGCAGGGTGTTACGAGCGACCCATGAAACAGGGCAGTTCAGGACGAGGCGGGGCCAAGGGCGGGCGCCCGGGTGGCGGGCGAAACCTCCGCGACGGGCCGGCGCGGCCGCCGGCGAAAGGCGGCGGCCGGGGCAAGCCCGCGATCGGCCGCTCCCGCGCGGGCGACGCCGCCCGGACCTCCGGCCCCTCGAAGGCGGACGCGCGCCCCGCGCGCGAGCGCGCGCCGGCTCCGTCGAAGCCTCGGGCCGCCGCGAGCGACCGCCCTGCGGCGGAGGCCCCACGCGCCCCGACCCGCGCCGAGGCCCGGGCCGCGACTACCGAGGTGCTGGCGACCGGCGTCCAGACCCTGGTGGTCGACGCCGACGAGGCCGACATGCGGGTCGACCGCTTCCTCAACGCCCGATTCCCGCAGCTCGCCTTCACCCACATCCAGCGCATCGTCCGCAAAGGCGAGCTGCGCGTCGACGGCAAGCGGGCGCAGCCGAACGACCGCCTCCAGACCGGCCAGAAGGTGCGGATCCCGCCGCTCAAGCTCGACCAGCCGCGGCCCGTCGGGCGCTCCGCCGCCAAGGACGCGGACGACCGCACCTTCCTGCAATCGGTGACGCTCTACGAGGACAAGGACGTCCTGATCATCAACAAGCCGTTCGGCCTGGCGGTCCAGGGCGGCTCGGGCACGAAGCGGCACGTGGACGGGCTCCTCGATGCGCTGCGTGACGACGAGGGCCAGAAGCCGCGCCTCGTGCACCGGCTCGACAAGGACACCGCCGGCTGCCTCGTGATCGCCAAGACGCGGTTCGCGGCCTCGACGCTGGCGAAATCCTTCCGGTCGCGCGCCACCCGCAAGATCTACTGGGCGCTCGTCTCCGGCGTCCCGCGGGTGCGCCAGGGCCGGATCTCGACCTACCTCGCCAAGGAGGAGGGCGGGGAGAGCGATTCGCGCATGAAGGTCGCCAAGCACGGCGACGAGGGCGCGAGCCACGCGCTCACCTATTATGCGGTCATCGACAACTCGGCCCAGAAGCTCGCCTGGCTGTCCCTGAAGCCCGTCACCGGCCGCACCCACCAGCTCCGGGCGCATGCGGCCCATATCGGCCACCCGATCATCGGCGACCCGAAATATTTCGACATCGAGAACTGGGAATTGCCCGGCGGGATCCAGAACCGGCTGCATCTCCTCGCCCGGCGCATCGTCATCCCGCACCCACGCACGGGCAAGCCCATCGACGTGACGGCACCGCTGCCACCGCACATGCTGCAAAGCTTCAACCTGCTGGGCTTCGACACGAGCCAGTACGACCCGATCGTCGAGGCGCCGGAAGAATAGACGCGTGAAGCTTGTCCTTTTCGATGTCGACAGCACTCTCCTCGGCAGCATCGTTCGCACATGAAGCTTGTCCTTTTCGACGTCGACGGCACGCTCGTCGACAGCCAGAACATCATCGTGGCGGCGCAGCGCGCGGCCTTCGAGGCCCATGGGCTCGAGCCGCCCTCGCGCGAGCGCTCGCTCTCGATCGTGGGCATCACCCTCGTCCAGGCCATGGCGGTGCTGGCCGGCCCGAAGGCGCCGGCCGAGGCCATCGCCGAGACCTACAAGCAGGCCTTCAACGAGCTCCGGAAGGACCCGGCCTTTGCGGAGCCCCTCTTTCCCGGCGCAGCCGAGGTTGTGGCGCGCCTCGCCGCCCGCACGGATGTGCGCCTCGGCATCTGCACGGGGAAGTCCCGCCGCGGCGTGGCGCACCTCATCGACACCCATGCGTGGGAGCGGTTCTTCACCGTGATCAAGACCGCGGACGACGCGCCCTCGAAGCCCGATCCCGGCATGATCCTCCAGGCGATGGCGGAGACCGGCGCGGCGCCGGCCGACACGTTCATGATCGGCGACACCACCTTCGACATGCAGATGGCCCGCGCCGCCGGCGCGACGCCGATCGGCGTCGCCTGGGGCTATCATCCGGTCGCGGCGGTCAGGGAGGCGGGCGCGGCGGTGATCGTGGAGTCCTATCCCGAGCTCGGGGAGGTTCTGGACCGTCTGCTCGCCTCTCCGAAGGCGCCGGCCTGACGGCCCTTTCGAGCTGGATCCAGTCGTCCGCCCCTCGAAGAAGGGCGTTCCGAACCCCATTTTAGCGCCATGACCGATACCGTTCCGACCGACTGGTTCCCCTCCGCGGAGGAGCCGAACCCCATGCGCGCGGCCCAGGCCGGCATGAAGAACCCGCTGCCGAAGCGGTTCTACAAAGAGGCCGGCGTCGACGAGCGCGAGGGCGCGTTCCATCTTGCCCTCGACGGCCGCCACGCCCGCACGCCGGCCCGCCATCCTCTTGCCCTGCCGACCCGGGCGCTGGCCGAGGCGGTCGCGGCCGAGTGGGCCCGGCAGGGCGAGACGGTCGACCCGACGACCATGCCGGTCACCCGCATCGTCAACTCGGCCATCGACGGCGTCAGCGCGCGCCGCGAGGAAGTCGTGGACGACATCGCCAAGTATGCCGGCTCCGACCTCACCTGCTACCGGGCCGGCGAGCCCGAGCGCCTGGCCCGGGAGCAGGGCGCGGCCTGGGACCCGGTGATTGCTTGGGCCAGGGAATCGCTCGGCGCCCGCTTCTCGCTCGCCGAGGGCGTGATGCACGTCGCCCAGCCCGCGGACGCGATGGCGGCGGTGCGGGAGCGGGTGCAGCGCATCCGCTCGCCATTCGCGCTGGCAGGGCTCCACGTGATGACGACGCTCACGGGCTCGGTGCTGATCGCGCTCGCTCATGCGGAGGGCCGGTTCGACGCCGACGCGGCCTGGGCGGCGGCGCATGCGGACGAGCTCTATCAGGAGAGCGTCTGGGGCGAGGACGCCGAGGCGCAGGCGCGCCGCCGGACCCGCGAAGCGGATTTCATGGCGGCCTCGCAGGTCTACCACCTGTCCGTCGAGGCCTGAGCCGCGGCGCCGATTTTCGCGGCGGAATCCGCGTGCTAAGGGCAACGCTTCTCTTGGCCCGGCCTATCGGCCGGATTCAGCGGGTGGCCCTATGAAAGACATGCTCGAACGGCTCGAAGCGCGCCGCGCACAGGCGCGGCTCGGCGGCGGCGCGAAGCGCATCGAGGCGCAGCACGCCCGCGGCAAGCTCACCGCCCGGGAGCGCCTGGAACTCCTGCTCGACCAGGGCTCGTTCGAAGAGTTCGACATGTTCGTCGAGCACCGCTCCACCGATTTCGGCATGGCGGACCAGAAGATCCCCGGCGACGGCGTGGTGACGGGCTGGGGCACCGTCAACGGCCGCACGGTCTTCGTTTTCGCCAAGGACTTCACGGTCTTCGGCGGCTCACTCTCCGAGGCCCATGCCCAGAAGATCACCAAGATCCAGGACATGGCGCTCAAGATGCGCGCGCCGATCATCGGCCTGTTCGACGCCGGCGGCGCCCGCATCCAGGAGGGTGTGGCGGCGCTCGGCGGCTACGGCGAGGTGTTCAAGCGCAACGTCATCGCCTCCGGCGTCATCCCGCAGATTTCGGTCATCATGGGTCCGTGCGCGGGCGGCGACGTCTACTCGCCCGCCATGACGGACTTCATCTTCATGGTCCGCGACCGCTCCTACATGTTCGTCACCGGACCCGACGTGGTGAAGACGGTCACCAACGAGTCCGTGACGGCCGAGGAGCTCGGCGGCGCCAAGGTCCACACCACCAAGTCCTCGGTGGCGGACGGGGCTTACGACAACGACGTCGAGGCCCTGCTGCAGGTCCGGCGCCTCATGGATTTCCTGCCCGCCAACAACACCGAGGGCGTGCCCGAAATCCCCTCCTTCGACGACCCGAACCGGGTCGACGAGTCCCTCGACACGCTCGTGCCCGACAATCCCAACAAGCCCTACGACATGAAGGAGCTGATCCTGAAGGTCGCGGACGAGGGCGACTTCTTCGAGATCCAGGAAGCCTATGCCCGGAACATCATCACGGGCTTCGGGCGCATCGAGGGCCGGACGGTGGGGTTCGTGGCGAACCAGCCCATGGTGCTCGCGGGCGTGCTCGACGCCGACGCCTCGCGCAAAGCCGCGCGCTTCGTGCGCTTCTGCGACGCCTTCAACATCCCGATCGTGACCTTCGAGGACGTGCCGGGCTTCCTGCCCGGGACCGCGCAGGAATACGGCGGCCTCATCAAGCATGGGGCGAAGCTCCTGTTCGCCTATTCCGAGGCGACCGTGCCGCTCGTGACAGTGATCACCCGCAAGGCTTATGGTGGCGCCTACGACGTGATGGCCTCCAAGCACATCGGCGGCGACGTGAACTACGCCTGGCCGACGGCGCAGATCGCGGTGATGGGCGCGAAGGGCGCGGTCGAGATCATCTTCCGCGGTGACATCGGCGATCCCGAGAAGATCGCGGCCCGCACCAAAGAATACGAGGACCGCTTCATGTCGCCCTTCGTGGCGGCGGAGCGGGGCTACATCGACGAGGTGATCCGGCCCCATTCCACGCGCCGCCGCATCGCCCGCGCGCTCGCCATGCTGCGCTCCAAGGAGACCGAGCAGCCCTGGAAGAAGCACGACAACATTCCGCTCTAGGCTACAGGAGCTGGACCGGAATCTTGGCCTTGCGGCCGGCCGCGAAGAGGCGCTCGTCGGCGGTGACGAGCGGCAGCCCCTCGCGTTCCGCCAGTGCCAGAAACAGGGTGTCGTAGATCGGGTGCTCCAGACGTCGGGCGAGGTTCGATGCGGGCTGGTAGAGCTCGAGGACCGGAACCAGCATGGAGAAGGCGAGCGGCAGCATCGGCTCGATCTGCGCGAGTTGTGCGGTTGCAAGGCGCCCTTTTCGCGCGGCCGCCCAGATCGAGTTGAAGACTTCGATCACGACCAGATCGGGAGCGATCAGGTCGGCTCCGGTCCGGCGAATCTCCAGCGCATCCGCACTCCGATCTTCGGCGAGGAACCATTTGGCCGCGACGGAGGCATCAATCACGAGACCAGCCACGGTCCCGTCCTTCGCGGATGAAGGGGGTCGAGTCCCAATCGACGGGACCAATCGACTCCCGGATCCGGTCGATCTCCGCCCAAGCCTCCTCCTTCGTGGGACGCACGGCGTCCCGCAGGGTCCGGCGGGCGAGCTCCTCGACGGAGATCTTCTCCGCCTTGGCCTTTGCCTTAAGGCGGGCGATCACCGCATCGTCGAGGTTACGGACGAGGACCTGTCCCATGGCGGCCTCCGTGATAGCACGATGCTATCATAAGGCGCGGCCCGGCTGCGGGCAACGCACCGGTCCTCAGGCTCCGTCGAACCAGGCGCGTGCGAGGTTGACGTCCGCCTGGGACAGGCTGTGCCCAGTCGGAAGGGCGCGGTGCTCCACCGCGGCGCCGGCTCCCTGGAAAAGGGACGCCAGGCGTGCGGCGTTCTCGGCCGGGACGATCGGGTCCATGGCGCCGGAGAGTATCAGCACGCGCTTGCCCGCGAGATCGGCCGCGGGGGGCGCAGCGAGCGGCACCATCGCGCGCAGCAGGGCTGCGCCGGCGAGCACCTCCGGCCGCAGCAGCATCACGGCCGCCGCGATGTTGGCGCCGTTCGAGAAGCCGAGCGCGACCGGCGCTTCGAGGCCGTAGGCGTCCCGCGCCTCGGCAATGAAACCCGCGAGTTCGTTCGCCCGCGCGGTCACGTCGGCCTCGTCGAACACGCCTTCCGCGAAGCGGCGGAAGAAGCGCGGCATGCCGTTCTCCAGCACCTTGCCGCGGGGCGACAGGAGCGCCGCGCCCGGCGCCACGGCCTGCCCGAGCGGGATCAGATCCGATTCGTCGCCGCCGGTGCCGTGCAGGAGCAGCACGGGCGGACGGCCGGGCCCGGTTGCGGGCACGAAGCGGTGCGTGAAGGAGAGGGTGGGCATGGGTGGTCCTTTCTTGCTCCTGGCCGGAGGTGGAAGCGCGTGACCCTCCCCCCCTCTGCGGGGGAGGGTGGCGAGCGGAGCGAGCCGGGAGAGGGGCCGTTCTCGTGAGCCACAACGTCTCCGCTGCCACAGCATCCTCCCTCCCTTCAGGGGAGGGTGGCGCCCGCAGGGCGACGGGTGGGGTGTTCGCCGAAGGCGAGCTCTTGGCCCAGTGCAGCCGGATGCGCTTACGCGCAACACCCCACCCCGCGCGGCTGTCGCCGCGTCGCCCTCCCCTGAGGGGAGGGAGGTCCTCCTTCCGGCATCGTTGTGTCCGACGTCCGACAGCCCCTCTCCCGACCCCGCTTAGCGGGGCCACCCTCTCCCGCTCAAGGGGAGAGGGCGCCTGCGTTACGCCAGCTCCGGCAGCACGGCCTCGATCTCGCCACGGCGCGGCTCGAGGAAGCGGGGGAGCTTCAGGGCTTCGCCGAGCGTCGCGAGGCTCTCGTCCGCCGCGAAGCCCGGGTCGTCGGTGGCGATCTCGAACAGGATGCCGCCGGGCTCGCGGAAGTAGACGGACCGGAAGTAGTTGCGGTCCCGCTGCTCGGTGGCGCGGATGTGGTGGTTCTCGGCGAGGCGCCGCACCATCTCGGCCTGCTCCGTGTCGTCGCCGGCCCGGAACGCGATGTGGTGCACCGAGCCGCCGCCCTGCCGCCCGGGCAGGAAGCCCTTGGCGGCGCGGATGTCCACGATCCCTCCCGGAACGGACGGCGCCGTGAAGCGGTGCAGCGCGCCCTCGCGGTCGCCCTCCGCGAAGCCCATGACGTCGGCGAGGATCGCCCCGGTCGGGCCGGCATCCTCCAGGAGCAGCGTCACCCCGAAGAACCCGCGCACCGCGTGCTCGGCCGGGATCGCGCTGCCGGTCCAGGCGGGCTCGCCCTCGATCCCGCGCACGCCCACGAGCGCGAGGCTCATGCCGTCCGGGTCCTTGAAGGCGATCACGGTCTGGCCGAAGCGGCGCTCCGGTGCCTCGTGGGGCACGCCGTTCTCGACGAAGCGGTGCGTCCAGTAGCCGATCGAGCCCTCCGGCACGCGGAACGCGGTCTCGAGCGTCTGGCCGATGCCGAGGCGGCCGGCCGCCACGTGCTCCCAGGGGAAGAAGGTCAGGATCGTGCCGGGCGCGCCGGCTTCGTCGCCGTAATAGAAGTGATAGGTGCCGGGATCGTCGAAGTTCACGGTGCGCTTCACGAGGCGCAGGCCGAGGGTACGGGTGTAGAACCCGAGATTGCGCCGGGCCGGGCCGGCGATCGCGGTCACGTGGTGGATGCCAGGGTGGCGCAGCATGGGAAACCCTCCTTGGGGCGGGGCTGGGGTGTAGGCCCCCCGCCGTCCTTGCATGCGAGATAAGCGGCGCGCCGTGAAGCAGAAGCTCGGCAAGACCAGTTTGCGCGCGCGCAAGATAATCGGTGACGTGGCGCTTGACTTCTTGCGCGCGTGAGCAGGGCATCCGACCCCACCGCAAGGATCCCGCAACCACGGAGTCTCAACCTTGCTTAACCTGAACGTCCGTTCAGACCTCCGCGTTAACTTTTTAGACCTGTCCCACGTGGCACCTTGATCCCGTCAGCAAGACACGAGCCGGCGCCAACAACAGCCGGCCGCTTCTGACAACAGGACAGGAACCGGCAGCGTATTCGCTCGGGAGGCTCAAACAGATGTTCACTGCGGAACTCCATAATTTCATCAATCAGGTCATCGACAACAAGCGGATCACTGCGGAGGACGTGAAGCATCTCAAGACGGAGATCATGGAGGACGGCATCGGTTCGAGAGACGAGGCCGATGCGCTCCTCGCGCTCGACCGCACCCTCGATACGGACCCGGCCTGGGGCGAGTTCCTGACTGCCATGATGGTCGACTACGTGGTGTGGGGCACGCGCCCGACGGGACGCGTGCCGGCCGAGACGGCCGCCTGGCTCGTCACCGCCTTCACCTGCGGCGAACCTACCGGCAACGCGGTGCGGATCGCCCGCGCCATCGCGGCGGAGGCCCAGGAGGTCGACGTGGACCTCCTTCTCTTCGCCCGCCGCGGCACCTCGGCCGTCGCGAGCCTCGCGGCTTGAGATGCCATGCCGATCCCGAGCCCCGCCCGCGGGGCTCGGGATCGGACGTCGGCGGGGCAGGGCGCTTCGGCGCGCATCCGGACGCCGGCAAAATGAGCGTAGACGCCAACCGCCCGGCCTCGCTAGAAGGCGTGACCCCCTTCAGGCGCGCGAGCCGAAAAGCCCATGTTCGACAAGATCCTGATCGCCAATCGCGGCGAGATCGCCTGCCGCGTCATCAAGACCGCCCGGCGGATGGGCATCAAGACCGTGGCGGTGTTCTCCGACGCCGACCGCGACGCCCTGCACGTCGAGATGGCCGACGAGGCCGTCCCGATCGGACCGGCGCCCGCGGCCCAGTCCTACCTCGTGATCGACCGGATCGTCGAAGCCTGCCGGCAGACGGGCGCGCAGGCGGTGCATCCCGGCTACGGCTTCCTCTCCGAGCGCGAGGCCTTCCCGCAGGCGCTCGCGGCGGCCGGCGTCACCTTCATCGGCCCGAACCCGCACGCCATCGCGGCCATGGGCGACAAGATCGAATCCAAGAAGGCCGCCGCGGCCGCGAACGTCTCCACGGTCCCCGGGTTCCTCGGCATCATCGAGAGCCCGGAGCACGCGGTCCGGATTGCCAACGAGATCGGCTACCCCGTCATGATCAAGGCCTCGGCCGGCGGCGGCGGCAAGGGCATGCGCATCGCCTTCTCGGCCGGCGAGGTCGCAGAAGGATTTGCCCGCGCCAAATCCGAGGCCGCGTCCTCGTTCGGCGACGACCGCGTGTTCGTGGAGAAGTTCATCACCGATCCGCGCCACATCGAGATCCAGGTGCTCGGCGACAAGCACGGCAACGTGATCTATCTCGGCGAGCGCGAATGCTCGATCCAGCGCCGGAACCAGAAGGTCATCGAGGAGGCGCCCTCGCCCCTGCTCGACGAGGCCACGCGGCGGAAGATGGGCGAGCAGGCGGTCGCGCTCGCGAAAGCCGTCGGCTACGACTCCGCCGGCACCGTAGAGTTCGTGGCGGGCCAGGACCGCTCGTTCTACTTCCTCGAGATGAACACCCGCCTCCAGGTCGAGCATCCCGTCACCGAGATGGTCACCGGCATCGACCTCGTCGAGGAGATGATCCGCGTCGCGGCCGGCGAGCGACTTCGGCTCACGCAGGACGACGTGCGGCTGAACGGCTGGTCGGTGGAAAGCCGCGTCTACGCCGAGGATCCGACCCGCAACTTCCTGCCCTCCACGGGCCGGCTCGTGACCTACCGTGCCCCGCGCGAGGGCGAGCGCGGGGGCGTGAGCGTGCGCAACGACACCGGCGTCGGGGAGGGCGGCGAGATCTCGATCTACTACGATCCGATGATCGCCAAGCTCGTCACCCATGCGCCGACCCGGGAGCAGGCGATCGACGCGCAGGCGACCGCGCTCGACGCCTTCGCGGTCGACGGCATCCGCCACAACATCCCGTTCCTGTCGGCGCTCATGCAGCATCCGCGCTGGCGCGAGGGACGGCTCTCGACCGGCTTCATCGCGGAGGAGTTCCCGGAGGGCTTCAAGGCGCCGGCGCCTGCGGGCGAGGTGGCGTCCCGCATGGCGGCGGTCGCGGCCGCGATCGACCATCTCCAGAACGAGCGCAAGCGCGCCATCACGGGCCAGATGCGCGAGCCCGGCGGCTTGCGCTTCGACCGGCGGCGCGTGGTGCTGCTGGGGCCTGAGCGTCATGAGGTCGTGGTCGAGGACACCGACGGCGGCATCGCGGTACTGTTCCATGACGGCACCGCCTGGCCGGTCGAGTCGGGCTGGCATCCCGGCGATCCGGTCTGGACCGGGCAGGTGGGCGGCGCCTCGATCGCGGTGCAGGTGCGCCCGATCCTGAACGGCTGGATTCTGGCGCATGCGGGCGCATCCGCGGAGGCGCGCGTCTACACCCGCCGCGAGGCGGAACTCGCCGCGCTGATGCCCGAGAAGGTCGAGGCCGACACCGGCAAGCAGTTGCTGTGCCCGATGCCCGGCCTCGTCAAGGCGATCCTGGTCAAGGCCGGTCAGGAGGTGAAGGCGGGCGAGCCGCTCTGCATCGTCGAGGCCATGAAGATGGAGAACGTGCTCCGCGCCGAGCGCGACGCCACCGTCGAGAGCGTCGCGGCGAAGGAAGGCGACAGCCTCGCGGTCGACGCGGTGATTCTGGAATTCGCGTGACGGAGGAGTCTCCCTCTCCCCGCTTGCGGGGAGAGGGTTGGGGTGAGGGGCGGGTCGGTGAATCTCAGCGTATCCGGAATACGCTCCCCCTTGCGGGGAGGGTGGACGCCGTCAGCCGGCCGGGTGGGGGTGGTGCCGGAGGCACCTCGGCGATCAGTCCTACGCCAACCCCCACCCCCAGCCCCTTCCCGCAAGGGGGAGGGGAGACCTCGCGGAGCCCGCTCGCTTCTCCGACCAGCCCCTCACCCCGGCCCTCTCCCCGCAAACGGGGAGAGGGGGTAACACTGGTGCCCATGCCTCTCTATTTCGCCTACGGCTCCAACATGGACCTCGCCGCGATGGGCGCGCGCTGCCCGGCTTCGAAGTCCGTGGGAGTGGCGCGCCTCGTGCGGCATCGCTTCGTCGTCACCACGGACGGCTACGCCTCCGTGATCCGCGATCCGCGCCGGGCGGTGTGGGGCCTGCTGTGGGACCTGGCGCTCGGCGACGTGCCGGCCCTCGACCGCTGGGAAAGCCTCTCGACCGGCCTCTACGCCAAGACGGTGCAGCCGGTTCTCACCCCGCAGGGACCGCGCCGCGCGATTCTCTACGTCGCCCGTGCGACCCGTCCCGGCCGGCCCGAGGCGGGTTACATGGAGGGCGTGGTCGCCGCGGCCGAAGCCGCCGGCCTCCCGGAGGACTACCGGCGCGAGCTCGAAGGCTGGCTTCCCGGCCTGCGACCGGCGGACCGGCCCGCGGCCTCGGCCCCGACGGTCCGGCCCCTGTTCGCGGCGCCGTCCTCGGTCCGGCGCGCCCGCTGAACCCGGCGCCGCGAGCGGGCGTTGTCACCCGCTGAAGCAAGGGGAGGAGCCATGCAGCCCCGCATCGTCCATGTGGTGATCCGCGGCCGCGTCCAGGGCGTGGGCTTCCGCGCCTGGACCCAGCATCAGGCGCAGTTGCGCGGCCTTGAGGGCTGGGTGCGCAACCGGCGCGACGGGGCGGTCGAGGCCCTGCTCTCGGGGCCGGGCGATGCGGTCGATGCCATGCTCGACGCGTGCCGCCAGGGGCCGCGCACGGGCCACGTGGAGGACGTCGCGGTGAGCCCGGGCGACGAGGGGCTGATCGCGCAGCCCGGCTCCGGCCGATTCGAGGTGCTGCCGACCGCTTAACGCGCGGGTTTGGGCGCCGGCGCCTCGACCGGCCCGCCGGCCTCCTTCCAGGCCCCGAACCCGCCCTCCACATGCGCCACGGGCTTCAGTCCCATGTCCTGCGCGGTCGCGGCCGCGAGCGCCGAGCGCATGCCGCCGGCGCAGAAGAACACGAAGCGCTTGTCCGCGGCGAAGACCGGCTTGTGGTAGGGGCTCTCCGGGTCGATCCAGAATTCCAGCATGCCGCGCGTGCAGTGGAACGCGCCGGGGATCCGGCCCTCGCGGTCGAGTTCGCGCGGGTCGCGCAGGTCGACGAACACCACGTCGTCACGCCCGTGCAGGCCGATGGCGTCGGCGACCGGCAGGGTCTCGATCCGCGCATTGGCGTCGTCGACCAAGGCCTTGTAGCCGCGGGTGATGGTCTGGGGCATGGTGCGCCTCGTTGCCGTGCGGGCCAGCTTGAACCGCGGCGCGGCGGAGATCAACGGAGCGCATGCCGGGAGGGGCGGTTGGCGGGATTTTCGGTCGTCGATTACGTGGGCCTCGCGTTCTTCGCGCTCGCCTGGCTCGCCTATCATGCGGCCGTCGAGTTCTGGACCGCGGGCCGGCGCGGGCTCAACCCGCTCATGAACGAATACCGCCACCGCTGGATGGAGCAGATGGTGGTGCGCGACAACCGCGTGGTCGACACCACGATCCTGGCCTCGCTCCAGAACGGCACCGCCTTCTTCGCCTCCACCTCGCTGTTCGCGGTCGGCGGCGTGCTCGCCCTGTTTCAGTCGACCGACACGGTGCTCGGCCTCTTCGCCGAACTGCCGCTCGGGCTCGCGACCACGCGGTTCGCCTGGGAGATCAAGGTGATGGGGCTCGCGGTGATCTTCGTCTACGCCTTCTTCAAGTTCGCCTGGTCCTACCGGCTCTTCAACTACGTCGCGATCCTGGTGGGGTCGGTGCCGGTGCTGAAGAGCGGCACCGACCCGGCGGAAGCGCTCGCCGGCGCCAGGCTCGCGGGCGCCATGAACGTGGTGGCGGGGCGGCACTTCAACCGCGGCCAGCGCGCCTTCTTCTTCGCGCTCGCCTATCTCGGCTGGTTCGTGAGCGCCTACGTCTTCATGGCCGCGACCGCGGCGGTGCTCTACGTGATGTGGCGGCGCCAGTTCGCCTCGGATGCGCGGCTGGCGCTGCTGGACGGCGACAAGGCATCGTGAGAGGCGTCACGGGGCGTCGTCGGTTCGCCTCGGACGCGTGCGGCGTGGCTGGAGGGTGACAGAGCGGCATGAGCAGACCCGGACCCAACCTGGCCGCGATCGAGGAGCGCCTCCTCGCTCTTCTCGATGCGCGCGGCCCGGGCAAGACCCTCGGCCCCATGGACGTGGCGCGCGCCATCGGCGGCGATCATCCCGACAACTGGGGCCCGCTGATGCAGCCGATCCGCCGGGTCGCGGTGCGTCTGATGCAGCAGGGCCGGGTGGTGCTCCTGCGCAAGGGCCGGCCCGTGGACCCGGACGATTTTCGCGGCGTCTACCGCATCGCCCTGCCGGGGCACGGGGAGGGGGCGGACGACGCGGACGGCTAGGGCGCCGGGAACAGCGCGTCCGTCCGCCCGGCAAGGCGGTAGCCGACGAGGCCCGCCCATTCCTTGGCCACGAGATCGAGCCGCCGCAGCCCCTCCGAGGCGGCGGCGAAGACGCGCCAGCGGTCGCCGGGCCCGCTCGTCCGGTAGTCGACCGGGTAGGCCGTGACCGTGAAACCCGCCTGCCGGAAGGTGCCGACCGAGCGCGGCATGTGCCAGGCCGACGTCACGAGAAGCCAGCGCTCGCCGGGCTTCGGCTCCACGAGCCGCCGCGTCAGGCTCGCATTCTCGGCGGTGGTGCGCGAGGCGTTCTCGAACTCGATCCGCTCACGCGCGACGCCGAGCGTGGAGGCGAAGCGCGCGACGATGTCGGATTCCGCCGGCTCGTCCTGGATCAGCGCGGCACCGCCGCCCGTGAACACGATCCTGGCCTGCGGGTGCCGGCGGGCGAGGTCCGCCAGCGCCACCACCCGCTCGGCCGCCTCGTTGAGCTGGAGCGTGCCCCGCCCCTCCGACACGTCCCCCTGCACGGCGCCGCCGAGCACGATCACGCCGGCGATCGGCGCGCCGTCGTCCCGATAGGCCGGGAAGCGCTCCTCGAGGGGCAGGATGAGCCAGTTCGCGACCGGCGAGAGGCCGGCCGCGAAGGTCAGGACCGTCGCGGCGAGCGCGAGCCCGATGCCGAGCCGCCGCGCTCGTCCGTGCAGCGCGACGAGGAGCCCGACGAGCGCCAGCGCCGGCAGCAGGTTCGACGGCGTGGCGAAGAACCACGCGATCTTCGAGACGTAGTAGAACACGCCGCGCGCTTAAGTCTGGCGCGTCTCGGCCTCGTAGCGGGCCTTGGTCTCGGCGTTCGGGGGATAGAGGCCGGGAAGGGGGACGCCCTTCTCGACCTCGCGCATGATCCAGAGCTCGAGCCGCTCCTGGTCGACGGCCGCCTTCGCGACATCCTCGACGAGGGCCTGCGGGATCAGGACGGCGCCGTCCCCGTCCGCCACGATCACGTCGTCGGGGAACACCGCGACGCCGCCGCAGCCGATCGGCTCCTGCCAGCCCACGAAGGTGAGGCCGGCGACGGACGCCGGCGCCGCGACGCCCGAGCACCATACGGGGAGGCCCGCGCCCTCGACGCCCTCGCCGTCGCGCACCACGCCGTCGGTGACGAGCGCCGTGACGCCGCGCTTCCTCATCCGCGCCACCAGGATGTCGCCGAAGATGCCCGCATCCTCGACCCCCATGGCACCCACGACCGCGATGCAGCCCTCGGGCATGTCCTCGATGGCGGCCCGCGTCGAGCGCGGCGAGGACCAGGATTCCGGCGTCGCGAGGTCCTCTCGGGCCGGCACGAAGCGCAAGGTGAAGGCGCGCCCGACGAGCCGCTCGCCGGCGTTGAACCGCGGCATCGGCCCGCGCATCCAGCAGCGCCGGATGCCCTTCTTGAGCAGCACGGTCGTGAGGGTCGCGGTGGTGGTGGCGCGCAGAGCGTCGGCGATGGCGGGGTCGAGATTCATGGGGCGGGCTCCGATCTGTCGCGGCACGCCATACCGGGATCGGGCTGCGGTGTCATCCGCCACCCGTCAGCCGGCTCCGCCTCTGAGGAGGGGAGGCGGCAGCGCTACTCTGCCACCCGCCGCGCACTCCTCCGCTAGGGCTGAGGCCAGGCAGCCCTACTCCGCCGCCTGGCGCGTCACCTTCGCGGGTTTGGCCTTCTTGGCCGCCGCCTTCTTGGGCGCCTCCTTCGGCGCCCCCTTGGTCTCGGCCGCCGGTTTCGCAGGTGCCGCCTGCCCGGCCTGGGCTGCAGCCTTCCTGGGCGCCTCGTTCGCGGCCTTGGCCACCGTCTTCAGAGGCCGCCGGGCCAGAACCTCGCGCAGGAACCGGCCGGTGTGGCTCGCCTCCGTCTTGGCGATGTCCTCGGGCGTTCCTTCAGCCACGATGAAGCCGCCGGCGTCGCCGCCCTCGGGGCCCATGTCGATCACCCAGTCGGCGGTCTTGATGACCTCGAGGTTGTGCTCGATCACCACCACGCTGTTGCCCTGGTCGACGAGCTCGTGCAGCACCTCGAGCAGCTTGGCGACGTCGTGGAAGTGCAGGCCGGTGGTCGGCTCGTCGAGGATGTAGAGGGTGCGGCCCGTGGCGCGCTTGGAGAGCTCCTTGGAGAGCTTCACGCGCTGCGCCTCGCCGCCCGAAAGCGTGGTGGCCTGCTGGCCCACATGGACGTAGTCGAGGCCGACGCGGGCGAGGGTCTGCATCTTCTCGCGGATCGTCGGCACCGCCTTGAAGAGGTCGCGCGCCTCCTCGACCGTCATGTCGAGCACGTCCGCGATCGACTTGTCGCGGTACTTCACCTCGAGGGTTTCGCGGTCGTAGCGCTTGCCCTTGCAGACGTCGCAGGTCACGTAGACGTCCGGCAGGAAGTGCATCTCGATCTTGATGACGCCGTCGCCCGAGCACGCCTCGCAGCGCCCGCCCTTCACGTTGAAGGAGAAGCGCCCGGCCTGGTAGCCGCGCGCCTTGGCCTCGGGTAGGCCGGCGAACCATTCGCGGATCGGCGTGAAGGCGCCGATATAGGTGGCGGGGTTCGAACGCGGCGTGCGGCCGATGGGCGACTGGTCGATGTCGATGACCTTGTCGAGATGCTCCAGGCCTTCCAGGCGGTCGTGCGGAGCCGGGTGTTCGAGCGCGCCGTTGAGCTTGCGCGCCACGGCCTTGTAGAGCGTGTCGATGATGAGGGTGGACTTGCCGCCGCCCGAGACGCCCGAGATGCAGGTGAAGGTGCCCAGGGGGATCTCGGCCGTGACGTTCTTGAGGTTGTTGCCGCGCGCGCCCACGAGCTTGAGGCTCTTGCCCTTCTGCGGCGTGCGCCGCTTGCCCGGCACCTTCACGGTCTTCGCCCCGGTGAGGTACTGGCCCGTGAGCGAGGCGGGGTTCGCCATCACCTGCTCGGGCGTGCCCTCCGCCACGATCTCGCCGCCGTGGATGCCCGCGCCGGGGCCGACGTCGAAAACGTAGTCAGCCTGGAGGATGGCGTCTTCGTCGTGCTCGACCACGATCACCGTGTTGCCGAGGTCGCGCAGGCGCTTGAGGGTGCCGAGCAGACGCTCGTTGTCGCGCTGGTGCAGGCCGATCGACGGCTCGTCGAGCACGTAGAGAACGCCCGTCAGCCCGGAGCCGATCTGCGAGGCGAGGCGGATGCGCTGGCTCTCGCCGCCCGAGAGCGTGCCGGAGGCGCGGGCGAGCGTCAGGTATTCGAGGCCCACGTCGACCAGAAAGGTGAGGCGGTCGCGGATCTCCTTGAGGATACGGCCGGCGATCTCGGTCTGCTTCTGGTTCAGCTTCCCGGGCAGATCGCCGAACCAGGTCTTGGCATCGCGCACGGAAAGGGCCGTGGCATCCGCGATGTCGAAGCCTGCGATCTTGACCGCGAGCGCCTCGGGCTTCAGCCGCTTGCCGCCGCAGGCCGCGCAGGGCGTCTCGCCCATGAAGCGGCCGATCTCCTCGCGGGCCCAGTCGCTCTCGGTCTCCTTGTAGCGCCGCTCCAGGCTCGGGATCACGCCCTCGAACGGCTTCTTGACCTCGTAGGCGCGCAGGCCGTCGTCGTAGGCCATGCGGATCGGTTCCTTGCCGGAGCCGTAGAGGATCGTGCTGCGCACCGCCTCGGGCAGGTCCTGCCACTTGGCCGTGATCGAGGCCTTGTGGTGCCTGGCGATGCTCTCCAGCGTCTGGAGGTAATAGGGCGAGGTCGACTTCGCCCACGGGGCCACGGCGCCGCGCTTCAGGGACACGGTCTCGTCCGGGATCACGAGGTCGGGGTCGATGCGCATCTCGTGGCCGATGCCCGCGCAGGTCGGGCAGGCCCCGAAGGGGTTGTTGAACGAGAACAGGCGCGGCTCGATCTCGGAGATCGTGAAGCCGGAGACCGGGCACGCGAACTTCGACGAGAAGGTGATGCGCTTCGGCTCGCCCGACTCCTCGCGCTCGTCGGCGTATTCGATCACCGCGATGCCGTCGGCGAGATCGAGCGCGGTCTCGAGCGAATCCGCCAGCCGCGCCGCGATGTCGCCGCGCACCACGATGCGGTCCACCACCACGTCGATGTCGTGCTTGAACTTCTTGTCGAGGGCAGGGGCCTCGTCGATGGCGTAGTACTCGCCGTCGACCTTCAGGCGCTGGAAGCCCTTCTTCTGAAACTCGGCGATCTCCTTGCGGTACTCGCCCTTGCGGCCGCGCACCACCGGCGCGAGGAGATAGAGCCTCGTCTTCTCGGGCAGCTCCAGCACCCGGTCGACCATCTGCGACACGGTCTGGCTCTCGATCGGCAGGCCGGTGGCGGGCGAGTAGGGGATGCCGACCCGCGCCCAGAGCAGGCGCATGTAGTCGTAGATCTCGGTGACGGTGCCGACCGTGGAGCGCGGGTTCTTCGAGGTGGTCTTCTGCTCGATCGAGATCGCGGGCGAGAGGCCGTCGATCTGGTCGACATCCGGCTTCGACATCATCTCGAGGAACTGGCGCGCATAGGCCGAGAGCGATTCGACGTAGCGCCGCTGGCCCTCGGCATAGATGGTGTCGAAGGCGAGCGACGATTTTCCCGAGCCCGACAGCCCCGTGAACACCACGAACTTGTCGCGCGGGATCATCAGGTCGACGTTCTTGAGATTGTGCTCCCGGGCGCCGCGCACCGAGATCACGCGCGCGTTCGGATCGCCCGCCCGCGCGCGGTCGAACAACTCGTCGAGGTTGGAAGCCATGGTCTGCCCGAGCTTGGAGGAGGAGCCCGGGATCCGGGCCGGCCTGCGTTAGGTAAGTCGCGCGCGCGGGATTTGCACCGGATTCGCGCGCAGGAAGCCTAGAACAAAGCATGTACGGGGGCAACGTGCCGCGGGGGCACTCCCTCTCCCCGCTTGCGGGGAGAGGGTTGGGGTGAGGGGCCGGTCGGAAAAGCACGATGCGTCCACCGCACGCCTGTCATGGCCGGGTTCGACCCGGCGATCTCGACCCGATGAGCACCACCCGGATCGATATGCAATGCGGCCTTCGAGACGGGGTGGGAAGGTCGAGCCCAGCCGGACACGGTTGCGCTGAGTTCCACCGACCCGCCCCTCACCCCGACCCTCTCCCCGCTTGCGGGGAGAGGGAGTGAGCGAGCCGCACCGCTCCTCCTGTGGACGAGCGGCTTTATCCTTGCTTTCCACTGAGAACAAAGATAGAACAAACGTTGCCAGCCAGGGCGGGATCTGATGCAATCCGGGACCCGTGAGCGTGGCCGGTGGCCGGTCTTCGATGAACCGGTCTGTTGCCCATGAGAGCGTAGCAAGCGAAGGAGAGATCAATGGCGGGCAGCGTCAACAAAGTCATTCTGGTCGGCAATCTGGGGCGCGACCCCGAGGTTCGGCGGCTGTCGTCCGGGGACCCGGTGGTGAACTTCAGCATCGCCACGTCCGAGTCCTGGAAGGACAAGACTTCCGGCGAGCGCAAAGAGAAGACCGAGTGGCACAATATCGTAATCTATAACGAGAATTTGGGCCGCGTCGCGGAGCAGTACCTGAAGAAGGGCTCCAAGGTCTATATCGAGGGGCAGCTCCAGACCCGCGAATACACCGACAAGGAAGGCCAGCAGCGCAAGTCCACGGAAGTGGTGCTGCAGCGCTTCCGCGGCGAGCTCGCGATCCTCGACAGCCGCGGCGGCGGGGCCGGCGCGGACGACGAGGACGGCGGCCGGGTGAGCCGCGGCGGCGATTTCGGCCGCTCCTCTCCGATGGAGCGCCGCCCGGCGGCCGCCTCCAGCGGCGGCGGTGCAGGCGGCGGGTCGCGCTACAGCGACCTCGACGACGACATCCCGTTCTAGGGATCCTGGGAAAGCCGCCTCCGGGCGGCTTTTTCTTTGAGGTGGCGGTGCGCCGGGCCGTTACAGCCGCGGCGGGGCTGTGGCCTCGGCCCGGGCCGCGCGGCCCGGCACCGCCATGGGGCGCACCACGCGGGTGCCGGCGAGCGCGGCATAGGCGCCGGGCAGGTTCTGGAGCCAGGCTTCCGGCAGGCGCGCCACCGAAACGGCGAAGCGGCCGTCCGGCTCTCCCGCGAGCTGCACGCTGCCCGCATCCACGATCTCGCCCGGCCCGATCCGGAAGGTGACGAGCGGGGCGGCGTAGACCGTGCCGATGCCGTCGCCGCTGCCGGCCTCCACGGTCTCGGCGGCATAGACCCGCGCCGCGCCACGCCCCTCGCAGGCGAAGCGCACGATGCCGTATTCGCCGGCCGGCAGAACCGCATAGCCCGGGGCGGCCGCCGGATCCGCGCGGCCCTTGAGCGTGACGGTGCGGCCGATCCCGATGACGCGGCCGCTCACCACGGGTTTGGCGAGCGTGGCCGTGACCTCGCGGCAGCCTTCGTCGTGAAGCGAAGTGTGGGCCACGAGAACGCCCGCGCCCTGCTCGGCGAGCCGCGCGAGATCCGGCCCGCCCCAGTCCGCGGACGAGAGCGTGCCGAGGCAGCCCCCGAGCGCCAGGCTCGCGAGCGCGGCGGGAAACGCTTTCCGCAGAAAGGCGGCCGGACGATACATGCTCCCCCACAACGGGAAAATCGGGGCGTCTTTATGAACGTCGGGACCAGCGCGGCGGTTTCAGGAGCGGCGATCTCCTGGAGCGGCGGCAAGGATTGCGGCCTCGCGCTCCACCGCGCCCGCACCGCGGGGATGGCGGTCCGCGCCCTCGTCGCGGTGTTCGACGAGACGGGCGAGCGCACCCGCTCGCATGCGATCCCCCGGACCGTCATGGAGGCGCAGGCGGCGGCGCTCGGACTCGACCTCGTCGCTCTCTCGGCATCCTGGGCGGGCTACGAGGCCGCCTTCGTCGACGCCCTTCGGGGCCTGCGCGAGCGCGGCATCCGGGACGTCGTGTTCGGCGACATCGATCTCGCCCCGCACCGGGAATGGGAGGAGAAGGTCTGCGCCGCGGCCGGCGTCAGGGCTCACCTGCCCCTGTGGCAGGAGCCCCGCGCGGCGCTCGCCCGCGAGATCCTGGCCCTCGGCTTCCGTCCGGTCGTGGTCTGCACCGACGACCGCTGGCTCGGGCCCGCCTTCGCGGGCCGCGCCTATGACGCCGCGTTCCTGGCCGACCTGCCCGAGGGGGTGGATTCCTGCGGCGAGAACGGAGAGTTCCACACCTTCCTGACCGACGGCCCCGGCTTCCGGGCGCCGGTTCCCGTGCGGGTCGCCGGAGTCGAGAGCCGCGACGTCCCCTTCGGCGGGCGATCCTACCGCTACCATTACGCCCGGCTCGCCCTCGTGTGAGGCCCCCGGGAAGGCGAGGCGCTTGACGCGCCCGCCCGATCGCGCCACGCCTGCCGCCTCGGATGGATCAGCACGGCGGGGCGAAGGCATGGCGGACGAGGCGAGCGCGGCGATGATCGAGGGCATTTCGGCCTGGGTCCGGCAGGAGAGCCCGACCCATGCCCGGGCCGGCGTCAACGCCATGATGGACATCGTGGCGGCCGACGTCGCGGACTCGGCCGTCGCGGTCGAGCGCGTGCCGGGCCAGCAGGGCCTCGGCGACACCCTGATCCTGCGCGCCGGCCCGCAAAGCGACCGGCCCGGCATTCTCGTCATGTCGCACCTCGACACGGTGCACCCCCTCGGCACCATCGACCACGACCTGCCGCTCCGGGTCGAGGGCGACCGGCTCTACGGTCCGGGCGTCTACGACATGAAGGCCGGCGCCTATCTCGCGCTCCAGGCCTTCAAGGACGCCGCCCGCAGCGGCCGGGCGGCATTGCCGCTCGTGTTCCTGGTCACGCCCGACGAGGAGATCGGCAGCCCGACCACGCGGGCGCTCATCGAGGAGTTCGGCCGGAACTCGGCTTACGCCCTCGTGACCGAACCCGCCCGCGACGGCGGCAAGATCGTGACCTCGCGCAAGGGCGTCGGGCGCTTCGACGTGCATGTGGAGGGCCGGCCCGCCCATTCGGGCGCGCGCCACCCGGAGGGGCGCAGCGCCATCCGCGAGGCGGCGCGGCAGATCCTCAAGATCGAGAACATGACCGATTACAGCCGCGGCGTGACCACCACGGTCGGGCTGGTCACCGGCGGCACGGCCATGAACGTGATCCCGCAGCATTGCCGCTTCTCGGTCGACCTGCGCGTGGAGACCGTCGCGGACGGGGAGGGCTTCGCGGCGGCGCTGCTCGGCCTGACGCCGCACGACCCGGACGTGCGGGTCTCGGTCGAGGGCGGCATGAACCGGCCGCCCTACGAGCGCACCGAGGGCGTGGCGCGCCTCTTCGACCACGCCAGGGCCTGCGCGGCCGAGATCGGCTTCGACCTCGAGGACGTGCCCCGCACCGGCGGCGGTTCGGACGGCAACTTCACGGCGGCCATCGGGGTGCCGACCCTGGACGGGCTCGGCTCCGACGGCGACGGCGCCCACACCCTGCACGAATACGCGACGATCTCGTCCTTCGCTCCGCGCCGCGCCCTGATGCTCAAGCTTCTGGAGACGCTGCGCTGAACCCTGCTCAAGCACTTGTGAGCCGATCAACCTGAACATCTGTTCATCGTGTTGAGGATATTCTCGCAAGACCTTGAAACGACACGGGTAGCTCTGTCCAGTTGCGACAGTTTGCTCGGAAACGTTTACGCCGGGCGCGGGTTGATCGTTCATCGCAAGAGGGAGCAGCCTGCCTGCTCCCGAGGAGGAACCGCGATGAAGAGAACTCTCGCTCTGACGATCGCCGGCGCGCTCGCGGCCGGCGCCGCGCTGTTCGCCGCTCCGCAATCGGCCCAGGCCCAGGTCGGCTTCTCGGTCGGATTCGGCGGCGGCTACGGAGGATATTACGGCGGCCCCTATGCCGGCGTGGGCTTCGGTCCCGCCTATTATGGCGGCTACTATCCCGCCTATTACGGGCCGACCGTGGTGACCCGCCGCGTCGTCACGGCGCCGACCTATTACGTGCAGCCCCGCACGGTGGTCCGCTACGTCGACCGCTCGCCCCGCGTGGTGACCCGCCGCGTCGTGGTGCGCTCGCCCCGCGTGGTGACGCGCCGCGTGGTGGTCCGCCAGCCCCAGGCGGTGACCCGTCGGGTCGTGCTGGAGCGGCCGCGCACCACCACGGTCGTGCGGCGGAACTTCTACTGATCCGGCCGGGATCGGTCAGGACGGCGGCGCGGGATCTTCCCGCGCCGTTTTCGTTCGGCGCGAGGCATCCGCCGCTCGGCTCGATCCGCGGGCCGGGAGCGCCCGGACGCCCTCCATCGGGGCTGGACCGCCGGCCCGGACGCGGCTTCCGCGAGGGCTCCCGCCCGGCCCGCGGCCGCTGCCGCGGTGTCGCATCCGGGAGCGAGAGGGCGGCCTGCCCGACGGCCTCCTCCGTCGGTCCCGGCAAGGTGCTGAAAACGTTAACGTTCCCGGTGCAGAGTGATGTCCGTCCGGGGCCCGGAGCCGGCGGCCGTCCGGCTTGAAACCGGAGGCGTTCTCCCCCATCTAAGGAGTTGATTTCACTCAGATTCGGGATGCCCGCCCGTCCCCTTCAGACCTTCCGCCTCCGGCGCCCGGCTCCTAGGGTCCCGCGCCAGAAGAAAGACCGACCTTGACCGATCCGAACGACATCCGCTCCGGCGGCCCCGCGGGGGACCAGCCGGCGAGCGACATCAAGCCCGTCTCCATCGTCGACGAGATGAAGCGCTCCTACCTCGATTACGCCATGAGCGTGATCGTGGCGCGCGCGCTGCCCGACGCCCGCGACGGACTCAAGCCCGTGCACCGGCGCATTCTCTATGCCATGCACGAGAGCGGCTACACGCCCGACAAGAAGCACGTGAAGTCGTCGCGCATCGTCGGCGACGTGATGGGTCAGTACCACCCCCACGGCGACCAGGCGATCTACGACGCGCTCGTGCGCATGGCGCAGGACTTCTCGCTGCGCCTGATGCTCGTGGACGGGCAGGGCAACTTCGGCTCGGTGGACGGCGATCCGCCGGCGGCCATGCGCTACACCGAGTCCCGGCTGGCCCGGGCCGCGATGCCGCTGCTCGAGGACATCGACAAGAACACCGTCGACTTCACGCCGAACTACGACGAGTCCAAGGAAGAGCCGTCCGTCCTGCCGGCCCGCTTCCCCAACCTCCTCGTCAACGGCGCCGGCGGCATCGCGGTCGGCATGGCGACCAACATCCCGCCCCACAATCTCGGCGAGGTCATCGACGGCTGCGTCGCTCTCATCGACAATCCGGACATCTCGACGGAAGACCTGATCGAGATCATCCCCGGCCCCGACTTCCCGACCGCTGGCCTCATCCTCGGCCGCTCGGGCGTGCGCTCGGCCTACACCACAGGCCGCGGCTCGATCATGATGCGGGCCAAGACCGAGATCGAGGAGATCCGGAAGGAACGCGAGGCGATCGTCGTCCACGAGATCCCGTATCAGGTCAACAAGGCGACGCTCGTCGAGAAGATCGCGGACCTCGTGCGCGAGAAGAAGGTCGAGGGCATCTCGGACCTGCGCGACGAATCCGACCGCGACGGCATGCGCATCGTGATCGAGCTCAAGCGCGACGCGGTGGCCGACGTGGTGCTGAACCAGCTCTACCGCTATACGCCGCTCCAGCAGAGCTTCGGGGCCAACATGGTGGCGCTGAACGGCGGCCGCCCCGAGCTCCTGACGCTCAAGGACCTCATCCGCGCCTTCGTGGACTTCCGCGAGGAGGTCGTGTCGCGCCGGACCAAGTTCCTGCTCATGAAGGCGCGCGAGCGCGCCCACGTGCTGTGCGGGCTTGCGATCGCCGTCGCTAACATCGACGAGGTGATCCGCCTCATCCGCACCGCGCCCGATCCGAACGCGGCGCGCGAGGCCCTCATGGGCCGCGACTGGCCCGCCCAGGACATCGCGCCTCTGATCGCGCTCGTCGACGATCCGCGCCACAAGATCAACGACGACGGCACCTACCGGCTCTCGGAGGCCCAGGCGCGTGCGATCCTTGATCTGCGCCTGCAGCGCCTCACCGCGCTCGGCCGCGACGAGATCGGCGACGAGCTCTCCAGGCTCGCGGCCGAGATCTCGGACTACCTCGACATCCTGCGCTCGCGCGTCCGCATCATGACGATCATCAAGGACGAGCTGACGCAGATCCGCACGGCCTTCGCGACCCCGCGGCGGACCCAGATCGTCGACTGGGATTCGGACGTCGACGACGAGGACCTGATCGCCCGCGAGGACATGGTCGTGACCGTGAGCCACGCCGGCTACATCAAGCGCGTGCCGCTCTCGACCTACCGGGCCCAGCGCCGCGGCGGCAAGGGGCGGTCCGGCATGGCGACCCGGGACGAGGATTTCGTCACCCGGCTGTTCGTGGCCAACACCCATACCCCGGTGCTGTTCTTCTCCTCGGCCGGTCAGGCCTACAAGGAGAAGGTCTGGCGCCTGCCGGTCGCGGCCCCGAACGCCAAGGGCAAGGCCCTCGTCAACATGCTGCCGCTCGAGCAGGGCGAGCGCATCACCACGATCATGCCGCTCCCCGAGGACGAGGCGTCCTGGGACCGGCTCGACGTGATGTTCGCGACCTCCCGCGGCACGGTCCGGCGCAACAAGCTCTCCGACTTCATCCAGGTGAACCGGGGCGGCAAGATCGCCATGAAGCTCGACGAGGGCGACCACATCGTCGACGTGCAGATCTGCTCGCAGGCCGACGACGTGCTCCTCACCACGGCCGCGGGCCAGTGCATCCGCTTCGCGGTCACGGACGTGCGCGTCTTCAAGGGCCGCGATTCCACCGGCGTGCGCGGCATCAGCCTCGCCAAGGACGACCGCGTGATCTCGATGGGCATCCTCCACCACGTGGAGTTCACGGCCGAGGAGCGCACCGCCTACCTCAAGAAGCGGCGGGGCGGCGAGGCCGGGGCGGAGGAGACCGTGATCGCCATGGACGCCGAGGCCGAGGACGCCGTTCCGGCCATCGACCTCGACGAGACCAAGACCGGCGCCATGCGGGCGGTGGAGCAGTTCGTGCTCACCCTCTCGGAGCGCGGCTTCGGCAAGCGCACGTCGTCCTACGAGTACCGGATCACGAACCGCGGCGGCAAAGGCATCGTCGCGATGGCCGTCAACGAGCGCAACGGTCCGCTCGTGGCGTCCTTCCCGGTCGGCCACGAGGATCAGATCATGCTGATCACCAACGGCGGCCAGACCATCCGCGTGCCGGTCGGCGACATCCGCATCGCGGGCCGCGCCACGCAGGGCGTCACAGTGTTCAAGACCGACGGCGACCGCGTAGTCTCGGTGGAGCACATCGAGGGCGAGGACGCCGCGGAGGCCGAGACCGGAGAGGCGGAGAGCGGCGGCGAGGAGTGACCCTCGACGCTCCGTCCTGACACGATCAAGGGGGCCGCAGGGCCCCCTTTTTCATGCCCTCAGCCGGGCGAGCGGAGCGACACGGCCGTGTCCCATCCCCGGCGGAAAACCACCCGTCCGCCGTCGAGGCGCGCCTCGCCCGCCGAGATCATCCGCAGGGCCTGCGGGTAGAGGACGTGCTCCTGGGCCAGCACGCGGGCGGCCAGCGTGTCGGGCGTGTCTCCGGGCACCACCGGCACGGCGGCCTGGGCGACGATCGGGCCGGCGTCGAGTTCCGGCACCACGAAATGCACGGTGCAGCCGTGCACCAGCACGCCCGCCTCCAAGGCGCGCTCGTGGGTGCGGATGCCGCGGAAGAGCGGCAGGAGGGACGGGTGGACGTTGATCATTCGGCCGGCCCAGGCCTCGACGAAGCCCGGCGTCAGCACGCGCATGAAACCCGCGAGGCACACGAGGTCGATCCCGCGCTCGCGCAGGGCGGCATCGGCGGCGGCGTCGAAGCTCTCCCGGTCGGGATGCGCCTTGTGGTCGATCGCGAGGGTCTCGATCCCGGCGTCCGCGGCGCGGGCGAGGCCGCCCGCGTCCGGGCGGTTCGACAGGACGAGGCGGATCTCGGCCGGGAAGTCGGGCGCGCGGGCAGCCTCGATGAGCGAGACCATGTTGGAGCCACGGCCCGAGATCAGGATGGCGACGCGTTGCCGGGCCGGGCTCACAGCCGCAGCCGCCCGGTGGTCTTCACCCGCGCACCGCTTTCGTACGCCACAGCCTCGCCGATGCGCAGCGGACTCTCGCCCGAGGCCCGGAGGCTTGCGGTCACCGCATCGACCGCCTCCGGCGCCACCATGAGGATCAGGCCGACGCCGCAATTGTAGGTGCGCAGCATCTCGGCCTCGGCGACGCCGCCGGTGCGGGCGAGCCAGCCGAACACGGGCGGCACGGGAATGGCGTCGAGGTCGAGCCTGACGCCGACGCCGTCGGGCAGGACGCGCGGAATGTTGTCGGGAAAGCCGCCGCCCGTGATGTGGACGATGCCGTTGATGCCGTCGGAGGACTTCAGTGCCGCGAGCACGGGCTTCACGTAGATCCGCGTCGGCTCGAGGAAGGCCTCGCCGAGGCTCTTCTCGGGAGCGAACGGCGCCGGCGCGTCCCAGCCGAGGCCCGAGACCTCCCGGATCTTGTGGACGAGCGAGAAGCCGTTCGAGTGCACGCCGGAGGAGGGCAGGCCGACCAGCACGTCGCCGGGGGCGACCGCCTTCGGGAGCAGGGTGCCGCGCTCCGCCGCCCCAACCGCAAAGCCCGCGAGGTCGTAATCGCCCCGGGCGTAGAGCACCGGCATCTCGGCGGTCTCGCCGCCGATGAGCGCGCAGCCCGCTTGGAGGCAGCCCGCCGCGATCCCCTTCACGACCGCGACGCCGACCTCGGGGGCGAGCTTCCCGGTGGCGAAATAGTCGAGGAAAAGCAGGGGCTCCGCGCCCTGGACGATGATGTCGTTGACGCACATGGCCACGAGGTCGATGCCGATCGTCTCGTGCAGCCCGGTGTCGATCGCGATCTTGACCTTGGTCCCCACCCCGTCGTTGGCCGCGACCAGGATCGGGTCGGTGAAGCCCGCGGCCCTGAGGTCGAACAGGCCGCCGAAGCCGCCGATCTCGGCGTCGGCGCCGGGGCGGCGGGTCGCGCGCACCAGCGGCTTGATGGCCTCGACCATGCTGTTGCCGGCATCGATGTCGACGCCGGCTTCGGCGTAGGTCAGGCCGTTGGGCTTGGGGTCCGTCATGCGCCTCGAGTCCCGTCTCGCAAGGGCGCGCCGGGGGCTCAGGCCCGCCGGCGGCTCGGCTGGTCCAGGGGCAGTAAGGCCGACCGCCGGCGGAGGCAAGGTGCCGCAAGCCGCAACGGTCGGTGGGCAGAGAGGCCTGCGCCCTCGCAAGGCCGAGGTCCCGCTATTAGATTGGGGCCGGAGCTTGCCGGATGACCATCCCGAACCTCATCACCATCGGACGCCTCCTGATCGTCCCGATCGTCATCGTGATGATCCTGCAGGGGCGGTGGCCCGCCGCGTTCGTGCTCTTCGTGGTCGCGGGCGTGTCGGACGCGATCGACGGCTTCATCGCCCGGCGCTTCGACATGCGGAGCGAGTTCGGCGCCTATATCGACCCGCTCGCCGACAAGGCCCTCCTGGTCTCGATCTACGTGACGCTCGCGGTCGTCGGCGTGCTGCCGGCGTGGCTCGCGGTCGTGGTGGTGTTCCGGGACGTCATGATCGTTGCCGGCGTGATGCTGTCCTGGGTGATGTCCCGGCCCGTGGCGATCAAGCCGCTCCTGCTGAGCAAGCTCAACACGGCCGCCCAGATCGGGTTCGCGGCGCTCGTTCTGTCCACCCGGGCCTTCGGGGTCGACCTCGCGGGGTTCGACGACGCCCTGATGCTGGTGCTCGCCGCCTTGACCGTCGCCTCCGCGGGCGCCTATCTCGCGGGCTGGATGCGGCACATGGCCGGCTGATGGCGGGATCGTCCCTCATGGCCCCCGATGCGGCCTGTCGCCGGGAGACGGCCCCGCCGGTGATCGATCTCCCGATGCAAGGAAGGCTGACCCATGCCGGCTGAGCTTCGCCCATGACGGTGCAACGGCAGATCGGGTTCTGGGTCGCGGCCTGCGCGGTCGCGATCCTGGCGCTGTGGATCCTGCGCGACATCCTCCTGCCCTTCGTGGCGGGATTTGCGCTCGCCTATCTCCTCGACCCGCTGGCGGACCGCCTGGAGCGGTGGGGCCTGAGCCGGCTCACCGCGACGCTCCTCATCCTCGTCCTCTTCGTGGTCACCTTCATCCTGGCCCTGGTGCTGCTCGCGCCGCTGGCCGGGCACCAGATCGCCGCCTTCGTGTCGCGCCTGCCCTCCTATGTGGCCCGGCTGCAGCAACTGGTGGCGCAGCAGGGCGGGCCGCTCGTGGAGCGCATCGGCGGGCCCGGGGCCCTCGACGAGATGCAGCAATCGATCGGCAACCTGGTCACGCAGGGCGCCGCCTGGATCGGGCGCTTCCTCCAGGGGCTGTGGTCCGGCGGACAGGCGATCCTGAGCGTCTTCGCGCTCCTCGTGGTCTCGCCGGTGGTCGCCTTCTACCTTCTCGTGGACTGGGACCGCATGGTCTCGACCGTCGACACCTGGATCCCCGTGAACCACCGCGGGACGGTGCGCACCATCTTCCACGAGATCGACGAGGCGGTCGCAGGCTTCATCCGCGGCCAGGCGAGCGTCTGCCTCATCCTCGGCACCTTCTACGCCATCGGCCTGTCGCTCATCGGCCTGAATTTCGGGGCGCTGATCGGCATGACGGCCGGGATCCTGAGCTTCATCCCCTATGTGGGCTCGCTCACCGGCCTCCTGCTCTCGGTCGGGGTCGCGATCGTGCAGTTCTGGCCCGACTGGACCTGGATCCTGGCGACGCTCGGCATCTTCGTGTTCGGCCAGTTCGTGGAGGGCAACATCCTGTCGCCGAAGCTCGTCGGCGCCTCCGTCGGCCTGCACCCGGTCTGGCTGATGTTCGCGCTCCTCGCCTTCGGGACGCTGTTCGGCTTCGTGGGGCTGCTGCTCGCGGTGCCGCTCGCGGCCGCGGCCGGCGTGATCGCCCGCCATGCCCTGCGGCGCTACCTCGCGAGCCCGCTGTACCACGGCGGGACGGTGGTGGTCCCGGCCCGGCCCGAGACCGATGCTTGACGCGCCGAACGGCCTCGCCGCAGGGAGCCAAATGCCCGACGCCCCGAAGAAGCTGGCCTGGTCGGATCCCGATGCCTGACCTCCCGAAACAGCTCGCCTTCGACCTGCCCCTCGACCCGCGCTACGGTCGCGAGGACTTCCTCGTCAGTCCCTCGAACGAGGGGGCCTACGCCTTCATCGAGACCTGGCCCGACTGGCCCGACCCGCTCCTGCGGCTCGAAGGTCCGCCCGGCAGCGGCAAGAGCCATCTCGCCGCCATCTGGGCGACCGACGCCAACGGCTGGCGGGTGCAGGCCAACGAGGTGAAGGCCGAGGCCGTGCCCCATCTCGCCTCGAAGGGCGCCCTCGTGATCGAGGACATGGACCGGGGCGAGCGCGACGAGGCGGCCCTGTTCCACCTCCTCAACGTTGCCCGCGAGCGGCGCGGCTCGGTGCTCCTCACCGGCGCCTCCGCCGCGGACGACTGGGGCCTGCGCACGCCCGATCTCCTCTCGCGCCTGCGCCTCGCGCCCGCGGTCCGCCTCGAGTCGCCCGACGACGCGCTCCTCAAGGCCGTGCTCGTCAAGCTCTTCCTCGACCGGCAGCTCGTGGTCGACACGAGCGTGGTGGACTACATCAGCCTGAGGATCGAACGGTCCCTGGCCCGGGCCGCCGAGGTCGTGGCCGCGCTGGACCGGGAGGCCCTGAGCCTCGGGCGGCGGATCACGCGGCCGATGGCGGCGCGGGTGCTCGGGTCCACGGCCGAGGCCGACGAGACGGAGTGAGGCCCCGGCCGGGGCGGCGAACGGAGCGGGTGGAGTTGCGTGAAGTCGACATCATCGAAACGTCGTGAAACTGTTGTCAAAGCAACGGAGCCGACGAGACCCGAGATCATGAAGACGGAGCCGAAAAGCGCGGCCAGCGCCCGGACCGAGCTGGTGGTGGACGCGATGGAGCCGCTGGTGGAGACGCCGGAGATCGCGCCCGTCGCCGAGCCGAACCTCGACGGGGCGGCCCTGCGCCGCTTCCCGCAGCGCTTCATCAACCGGGAAATCTCCTGGCTCCAGTTCAACCGCCGGGTCCTGGAAGAGGCCGCGAACCCGAACCACCCGCTCCTCGAGCAGCTCCGCTTCCTGTCGATCTCGGCCGCCAACCTCGACGAGTTCTTCATGGTGCGCGTCGCCGGCCTCGTGGGCCAGGTGCGCTCGGGCGTCGCGACCCTGTCCCAGGACGGCCTCACGCCGCAGGAGCAACTCGCCCGCATCGGCGCGGAGGTATCGAGCCTCGCCTCCGACCAGCAGCGGCGCTGGCGCGAGCTCAAGGACGACCTCCTCCACCAGGGCCTCGTGCTGATCGATGCGCCCGAGCTCACGAAGGCGGAATCGGCCTGGCTCGAGGACCACTTCCTCCACTACGTCTTCCCGGTCCTGACGCCGCTCGCCATCGACCCGGCCCATCCGTTTCCCTTCATCCCGAATCTCGGCTCCTCGATCGCCCTGAAGCTCGCGCGCCAGAGCGACGGCAAGCTGCGCAACGCGCTCATCCGCCTTCCCTCGAACGTCGAGCGCTTCATCCGCCTGCCCGATCTCGCCGAGACCGGAGCCATGCGCTTCATCGCCCTCGAGCAGGTGATCGTGCGCTACACGAGCCGGCTCTTCCCGGGCTACACGGTGCAGGGGCAGGGCGCCTTCCGGGTCGTGCGCGATTCCGACATCGAGGTCGAGGAGGAGGCCGAGGACCTGGTGCGCGTGTTCGAGACGGCGCTGAAGCAGCGTCGTCGCGGCATCGTGATCCGCCTCGAAGTCGAGGCCGCCATGCCCGAGGACCTGCGCGCCTTCGTGATGGAGGAGCTCGAGATCGCCGACAACGAGCTCTTCGTCGTCGAGGGGATGCTGGCCCTCAACGAGCTGAGCCAGCTCGTGGCCCTGGAGCGGCCCGACCTCAAGTACAAGCCCTACAACCCGCGCTTCCCCGAGCGCATCCGCGAGCACGGCGGGGACTGCTTTGCCGCGATCCGCCAGAAGGACTTCGTGGTCCACCACCCCTATGAATCCTTCGACGCGGTCATCCAGTTCCTGCGCCAGGCCGCGCGCGACCCCAACGTGGTCGCGATCAAGCAGACGCTCTACCGCACCTCGTCGGATTCGCCGATCGTGGCGGCGCTCGCGGAGGCCGCGGAGGCGGGCAAGTCGGTCACGGCCCTCGTCGAGCTGAAGGCGCGCTTCGACGAGGAGGCCAACATCCGCTGGGCGCGCGACCTCGAGAAGGCCGGCGCCCAGGTGGTGTTCGGCTTCATCGAGCTCAAGACCCACGCCAAGCTCTCGATGGTGGTGCGCCGCGAGGCCGGCCAGCTCATCACCTATTGCCACGTAGGGACCGGGAATTATCACCCCATCACCGCCCGCATCTACACGGACCTCTCGTTCTTCACCGCCGACCCGGTGATGGCCCGCGACGTCTCGCGGATCTTCAACTTCGTGACCGGTTACGCGGAGCCGGCCGAGCTCGAGCGCATGGCGGTGTCGCCGGTCACGCTGAAATCCCGCATCCTGCGCCACATCGACGAGGAGACCGCCCACGCCAAGGCCGGACGGCCGGGCGCCATCTGGGCCAAGTGCAACTCCCTCGTGGATCCCGAGATCATCGACGCGCTCTACGACGCGAGCTCCGCCGGCGTGCAGATCGACCTGATCGTGCGCGGCATCTGCTGCCTGCGGCCGGGAATCCCGGGCCTGTCGGAGAACATCCGGGTCAAGTCGATCGTCGGGCGCTTCCTGGAGCACACCCGCATCTACGCCTTCGGCAACGGCCAGGGGCTGCCGAGCCCCAAGGCCCACCTCTACATCTCCTCGGCCGACTTGATGTCGCGCAACCTCGACCGGCGAGTCGAGGCCCTGCTCCCGATCCTCACGCCGACCGTGCACCAGCAGGTGCTCGATCAGATCATGATGGCGAATTTCCTCGACAACCAGCAGAGCTGGACCGTACTACCCACCGGCGCGAGCCAGCGGGTGGTGCCGCCGGAAGGCGAGGAACCATTCAACGCGCACAAGTATTTCATGACGAACCCAAGTCTGTCGGGCCGTGGCAAATCCGTTAAGAACTCCAGTCCCAAGTCTCTCCCGAAACGCGGACACCGTTGAGGTCGGCTCCGCGCGGCGGGAGGCGCAAGGGCGCCTCAAGGTCGGCCGACCGGTCGCCACCATCGACATCGGGTCGAACTCGGTGCGCCTCGTCGCCTATGAAGGCCTGACCCGCGCGCCGACGCCGCTCTACAACGAGAAGATCCTGTGCGGGCTGGGCCGCAACGTGGCGACGACGGGCCGCCTTCCGCAGGATGCGGTCGACCGGGCGCTGCAGGCGCTGGTGCGCTTCCGCGTGCTCTGCGACACCATGGGGGTCTCCGAGACCTTCGTGCTCGCGACCGCGGCGGCCCGGGACGCCGTCAACGGCCCCGCCTTCCTCGAGGCGGCCGAGCGGGCCTGCGGCTCGAAGATCCAGCTCCTGTCCGGTCACCGCGAGGCGGAACTCTCGGCCCTCGGCGTGGTCTCCGGCTTCCACCGCCCGGACGGCATCGTCGGCGACATGGGCGGCGGCAGCCTCGAACTCGTCGACGTGCTGGGCAGCACGATCGGGGAGGGAATCACGCTCCCTCTCGGCGGCCTCGCGCTCCAGGATCTGAGCGGCAACTCGCCCAAGAAGGCCCAGAAGATCGTCCGCGAGGCGCTCGCCCGGGCGCCGCGGCACCTGGAGCGCCTGCGCGGGCGCACCTTCTACGCCGTCGGCGGCACCTGGCGCGCGCTCGCCAAGCTGCACCAGGCGACCCGGGACTACCCCCTGCACGTGATGCACGGCTACACGATCAGCCCGGCGGACGGTCTCGACTTCCTCGAACTCGTCGAGAAGGTCGACGCCAAGTCCCTCAAGGACATCGAGCAGGTCTCCGAGGCGCGCCGGCCGCTCCTCACCTACGGGGCGATCCTGCTCGAGCAGATCATCCGGATGGGGCAGCCGAGGGAGATCGCGGTCTCGGCGCTCGGCGTGCGCGAGGGCCTCCTGTTCGAGAAGCTCGACGAGGCGACGCGCCGCCACGACCCGCTCATCGCGGCGGCGGCCGAACTCAACCTCCTGCGCTCGCGCTCGCCGCACCACGGCGAGGAGCTGATCGACTGGACGGACCGTTTCGTCGACACCGTCGGGCTGCCCGAGAGCGAGGACGAGCGCCGCTACCGCCATGCCGCCTGCCTCCTGGCGGATGTCGGCTGGCGCGCGCATCCGGACTACCGCGGGGAGCAGAGCCTCAACATCATCGCCCACGCGGCGTTCGTGGGGATCGACCACCCCGGCCGGGCCTATCTCGCGCTGGCGGTGTTCTTCCGGCACGAGGGCATCTCCCTCGACAACGTCAGCCCCCGGCTGAGGAGCATCACGGGCCCGCGCCTGCTCGAACGGGCCCGGTTGCTCGGCGCTCTGATGCGCGTCGCCTATCCGATCTCGGTCGCCATGGAGAACGTGCTGCCGCAATGCCCGCTGCTGGGCCGCGACGGCCGGGTCGTGCTGCAATTGCCGAAGGAGAAGGAGGCGCTGGCGAGCGAGCGCCTGATGGGCCGCATGCGCCAGCTCAGCAAGGTGATCGGCCTGGAGGCCAAGATCGAGGTCGCCTGACGGACCGGGGGCTGACCGGTCGGGCCCGGCTTGCTCGGGATCCCGCCCGCCGGGTCAGCTCTCCTCGGATCCGGACGGCACGTGGCGGACGACGACCCGCCCGCGCTCCACCGACAGGCCGAGCTGGCCCGCCTTCAGGGCGAGGGCCTTTTCGCCGAACAGCGTGCGGCGCCAGCCGTGCAGGGCCGGCACGTCGGCCGTATCGTCCTCCGCGATCGCTTCGAGGTCGTCGACGGTCGCGATGATCTTGGGCGCGACGCCCTCCTGCTCGGCCACCGCCTTGAGGAGCACCTTGAGGAGCTCCACGATGGCGCCCGCGGCGCCGCTGCGGCGGGAGCGCTCCGGCATCGGGATGCTCTTGGGGTCGCGCTCGACGCCGCGCTCGACCGCGGCCAGGATGTCGGACGCGGTGCGGGAGCGCTCGAAGCCGCTCGGGATCGAGCGCAGGCGTCCCAGCGCCTCCACGCTGCGCGGGGCCGAGACCGCGAGGTCGATCAGGGCATCGTCCTTCAGGATGCGCCCGCGGGGCACGTCGCGGCTCTGCGCCTCCCGCTCGCGCCAGGCCGCGATCTCCATGAGGACGGCGACCTCCTTGGGCTTGCGCAGGCGGCCGGCCAGACGCCGCCACGCGTTGTCGGGGTCGGCCCGGTAGGTCTCGGGCGAGGTCAGGATCGCCATCTCCTCGTCGAGCCAGGAGAGCCGGTCGTTCGCCTCGAGCTCGCCCATGAGGTTCTCGTAGACCTTCACGAGGTGGGTGACGTCGGAGAGCGCGTAGGTGAGCTGCGCCTCCGTGAGCGGGCGGCGCGCCCAGTCCGTGAAGCGGGAGGATTTGTCGACCCGGGCCTTGGCGAGGTCGTTGACGAGCTGCTCGTAGGAGACGCTGTCGCCGTAGCCGCACACCATGGCGGCGATCTGGGTGTCGAACAGGGGCGCGGGCACGAGCTGGCCCATGTTCCAGATGATCTCGAGATCCTGCCGGGCCGAGTGGAACACCTTCACGACCCGGGTGTCGGCCATGAGCGCCAGGAACGGCCCCAGGTCGATGCCCGGCGCCAGCGGGTCGACCAGCACGGCGTCCTCGGTCGAGGCCATCTGGATCAGGCACAGCTTCGGGAAATAGGTGGTCTCGCGGAGGAATTCCGTGTCCACGGTGACGAAGGGGTGGGACGCCAGGCGGGCGCAGGCCGCGGCGAGGGCGTCGGTGGTCGTGATCAAGTCCATGCTCCCGCTATAATCGAGAGCAGGCGAGGCGACGAGCCCCCTCGTGCCCGTGCGGCGGCCCGACCCCGAGAAAAACACAGGCGGGATCAGGTTTTCCGCGCGGCGGCGCCGAACCGGACCGCGAAGGCCTCGACCAGGGCGGGATCGGAGAAGCGCACCCGCCGCACGCGGCGGTGGGCGGGGTTCGGGTCCACGAGCGGCACGATCTCGCACCCCTGCGCCCGGCACCATTCGACGACCGCGTCGGCATCGCAGCGCATAAAGTCGGCGCTCCGGAAGGTGGTGGCGCCCGGCCTCAGGAGAACGTATCCGGCCTTGGCGTAGGAGGGATGTGCCACCCTCGCGTCGCGTTCGATCACCAGCAGATCGGTGGTCATGGGGGCTCCCGGCGCAGACGCCCGGGGAGGGCCGGGCAGCGCCGATCAATAGGTCTCGGCCGCCACGGCAACAAGGGGCCCCGGTCCGCGCGGCGCCGGATCCGCCGCGCCCCCGCAGGCGGGGCTTGGAGTGCAAATCCCGCTTCTCTCCCCGGCCCGGTTTCCCCATAATAGGAGCCCACAGGCCGCCATCGTCCCGGCCCTGCCCGAGGAGAGCCCCCATCGGACCGACCGTCTCCCACATCTCCCTGACCCGCGAGGGGGTCGTGAAGGCCTTCGGGCTGTCGCCGGAGCTCTTCGAGGCCCTGCACGAGGCGGCGGTGCTGAAGCCCGAGCCCGACGGCGCCTACGACCTCGCGAGCGTCGCCGCGAACCTGTTCAATTACGGCATGGCCAACGCACGCACCGCGAACCAGCGCCTGCTCGCCGCCGCCTCCGCCCTGAACGAGACCCTGCCGGCCCTGCAGCGGCTGTCGGACCTGCCGCACAACGACGCCCTCGACGGCCCGGCCCGCGAGGCGGTCACCCGCGAACTGTCCCAGTTCTTCGAGGTGTTCGCGAAGGCGCTCGGCCAGGCGACCGAGGTGCTCCAGGCATCGGACTGACGCTGCGCGGCCGTCCTTTGGGAGGCCGCGCCCGCTCAGGCCGGACGGCGGGGGCTGGCGTCCGGATGCGGGACGCCGCGGGGGCTCAGCCCGGGTACCAGCCGAAGGCGATCACCACGACGGCGATCCCGAAAACCAGGAGCGCCACGCCGCCCCATCGATTCAGCCGATAGGTGTTCATCCGTCCCTCCTCGCCGGGTCAGTGCCGAGACTCCTGGGGTAAGTCCCGAGGCAGCAGGGCAGTTCCGCGCGGGAGGCGCCTCCCCTTCGGCCTATTCCGCGGCCGCCTTGGTCTCGGCCTGGGCGTCCATTCCCTTGAGGCGCATGGTGAGGTGCAGCAGGGCGCGGTCGTGGAGGACGACCATGCGTTCCTTGGGTTTCAGCCAGCGGGCCGCCTCGTCGATGGTCTCCGCCTCGACGATCTTGGCTTCCGCAAGCGCGCGCTCGGGGTCGATCTCGCCGCGCCGGCGCGAGGGCATCGGCGGCAGCATGGCCTCGTGCTGCTCCTGGAGGTGCGGGTCGCCGTAGAGGGCGAGGAGCCCGTCGGCGTCGTCGATCGCGGCCGTGGCGTTGCGGATCTGGAGCTCGTTCGCGCGCGTCGCGATCGCGGGCGGACGGCGCTCCTCGGGGGTGAGCAGCAGGCCGAGCCGCTTGAGGGCGAGCCCGACGCCGAGCTGGCCGCTGAGCCAGGACAGCGGAATCGCCAGAAGGAGACCGACGATCGTGGGCGACATCCACAGGAACAGGGATGTCGCGATCATGAAGGCCGAGATGCCGGCGAACACGCCGAGCACGGTGTGCCAGCGGTGGCGGCGCACGATATCCCGGATCGGGATCGAGCCGTCGTCGCGCCGCTGCGGCTGCCAGCCGGTGTCGCGCCCGAGCAGGATCTGGAACACGGACCCCGACTGGATCAGCATCTGGATCGGGGCGAGCAGCGCCGAGAGCACGATCTCGATCACGGCCGAGACCACGAGGCGCAAGCCCCCGCCGCAATCCCGCCGCCCCTGGGGACTCAGCAGCATCAGGACGAGCCCGAACACCTTCGGGGCGATGAGGATCCCCATGGTGACCGCGAAGAGCCAGAGCGCGCGCTCCGGGTCGAACCGCGGCCAGACCGGGAAGAGGCGGAAGTCGCGGCTGAAATATTCCGGACGGATGTAGGTGGTCTGCAGGACGAGCGCGATGCCGACGATGAGCTGGAACAGCCAGAACGGCGAGGCGAGATAGGCCATGATCCCGGTGGCGAAGTGCTGGCGCGTCGGCCATTTGAGGCCGCGCGCGCCGATCACCCGCGCGTGCTGCAGGTTGCCCTGGCACCAGCGCCGGTCGCGGGCCGCGATGTCGATGAGCGAGGGCGGGCTCTCCTCGTAGGAGCCGCCGAGATCGGGCAGCATGTAGACCGTCCAGCCGGCGCGCCGGATCAGCGCCGCCTCGACGAAGTCGTGGCTCATGATGTGGCCGCCGAGCGGCGGCTTGCCCTTCAGGTCCGGCAGGCCCGCATGGGACGCGAAGGCCACCGTGCGGATGATCGCGTTGTGGCCCCAGTAATTGCCGTCCCGGCCCATCCAGGCCGAGAGGCCGGTGGCGATCACCGGGCCGTAGACCTTGGCGGCGAATTGCTGGAGGCGGGCGAAGAAGGTGTTGCGGTTGATGATGAGGGGCAGGGTCTGGATCAGGCCCGCGTCCGGATCGGCCTCCATCGCGATCGTCAAGCGCACGATGCACTCGCCGGTCATGAGGCTGTCGGCGTCGAGCACCAGCATGTGGTCGTAGGACCCGCCCCAGCGCTTGACGAAATCCGCGATGTTGCCGGCCTTGCGGTGGTGGTTCTTGGGCCGGTGGCGGTAATAGAGCCGCGCGCCCGGGCCCAGGCGCTCCCGCAGCGCCAGGAAGGCGCGCTCCTCCGCGACCCAGACGTCCGGGTTCGTGGAATCCGAGAGGATGAAATAGTCGAAGTGACGGCCGAGCCCCGTCGCCTCGATGGATTCCCGGATCGCCTCGAGGGCCGCGAAGGTCCGCGCCGTCGACTCGTTGTAGACCGGCATCACGACCGCGGTCCGCCCCTGGAGGGAGGGGGGCAGGGGCTCGGGCGCGCGCGGGCGGCGCAGCAGCACCGCGAAGCCCAGCAGCGCGCTCGTGAAGGCGAGCGCGATCCAGGAGAAGTTGAGGGTGAAGAGCAGGAGCAGGAGCCACTGCAGGATGGTGGTGCGGCTCACCGACACCACCTGATACATCTCGTAGGCCCCGTAGGCCGTCAGCGCCAGGGCGCCGCCGAAGACGAAGAGGCGGGCGAACCACGGCGTCTTGTAGAGATGGGGGGCGGCGAGCGGGCGCTCCTCCGACCGCGACCAGCGCCGGAGCGACTGGGTCGGCATGTCGAGGTGGCTTTCGGGCGGCATGGCGGGTTCGGGCCGCTGGAGCGCGGCCACGGCGGGATCGGTGGCGCCTAGGGTGTCCAACGATAAAGCCATGTTTCGCTGACCGGTCTCCCGCCTGCCTCCAGCACAAGCCGCATCTCACACGCGTTTTCGTTGCCGGGGTCAAGCTCAAAGGCGACCCGCACCGCCTTTCGCTCCGGATACGGCCAAAGCCTGAGATTCTGGATCGACCCCGGACCAACGGTGAGAACGGGCTTCAGATCCGCGGGCGGGTTCTCGGCGAGGGCCCCGCCGCTGAAATCGACGAAAAAGCGCCGCCGGCGTCCGGTGGAGCCGCGCCCGACCCGGGTCGCGCCGACGGTCGCGAGCGGCGGGCGCTCCGGGGGAACCCAGGACCAGTACTGCCGGTAGGCGATCGGCACCTCGCTCCCCGCCGCCATGGGGGCGCGGGGGCGCCAATAGGCCAGGATGTTGTCGTTGACCTCCGAATCGCTCGGGATCTCGAGGAGCTGGACCGTGCCCTGGCCCCAATCCCCGAGGGGCTCGATCCACAGGCTCGGCCGGCGCTCGAAGCGCTGGTCGTCGTCCTGGAAGGCCTCGAAGGTGCGCTCGCGCTGGAGCAGGCCGAAGCCCCGGGGCGACTGGTCGACGAAGGCCGAGATCTGCAGGGTCTCGGGATTGTGAAGCGGCCGCCACAGCCACTCGCCCTGGCCGTTGAGCATCTGGAGGCCGGACGACTCGTAGACCGCCGGCCGCGCGTCGTCGACGTTGCGGCGGTCGTTGGGGCCGAACAGGAAGGTCGAGGCCATGCCGCCGAGGCCCACATGCTCGAGGTTCACCCGCGGGAACAGGGTCGTCTCCACGTCCACGATCGTGACCTCGCCCGGGCGGAAGGTCATCCGCACGGCGCCCGTGGTCGATTCGGAATCGATCAGCCCGTGCACCACGGCGGTGTTGCTGCCGGGCGCCGGGCGCTCGATCCAGAAGGCGCGGAAGAGCGGAAACTCCTCGCCGCGGACCTCCGCGGGCTTGAGCGTCAGGGCGCGGGCGACGACGCCGAAATTCTGCCCGCGGGCGATCGCCCGGAAGAACGTGGCGCCCTGGACGATCGCGAAGTCGATCGGCTGGCCGTTGCCGAAGGTGGAGTAGAGCTTGAACCCCGAGAAGCCGACGTCGCCCACGTTCGCGGGGACGTTGATGCGCCCGAAGTCGAAACGGCTGCGGTCATAGGCCACACGGCGGATGCTGCCGTCCTCGACGAGGTACAGGCCGACCGCATTGGTGAAGACGAAGCCGCGATGCAGCGGCTCGACGGAGATCCCACGGCCCTCGCCGCTCCAGATCAGGGAGGGCTGCTGCGCCCGGATCGCCACATACTGCTCGTAGGTGAGGTTCGCGAGCGCCTCCGGCAGGTCGGTGGGCGGCGGCGCGAACGGACGGCGCGAGAGCTGGCGGGCGACCTCCACCACGGTGGCGGGATCGAAGCGCAGTCCTTCTCCGAGCGCCGCATGGATGACGGCCTGGGGCGTCTGCGCCTGAGCCAGGGCGGCGCGCGGCGCCAGGACGGCACCGGCGGCGGACGCCCCGAGATAACCCAGAACGGCGCGGCGATGGGGCCCGGACGGGCCCGATAAGGTCGGAAAGTCCGGCTGAACCGGCACGGTCGTGCTCATCGTTGGCGGAAAAGCCGTCTTCTGGCGGCGCTTCGACAGCTTTAACACGGTTCCGGTGCGCTGTGCGAGCGGATGCACAGGTTTCTCCTTCCCTTCGGTCAGCCGGCCCGGTTCCGCAGGCGGGAGCCTCCGGCCGGCCCGCGCATCGCGGGCGGCGTCTTGCGCGTTGCGAAGGGGAGCCCCGTCGGATAGGTGCTCCAGGGCTCCGGATCGATCCTCCATGACAGACAGACCCCCGACTGCCACCCGCACCTGCCTCGCGATCGTGCTCGCCGCCGGCGAGGGGACTCGGATGAAGTCCGCCCTCCCGAAGGTGCTGCACGAGATCGCCGGGCGGTCCCTTCTGGGCCACGTGATGGCTGCCGTCGCGGCCGCAGGCGCCGAGCGCGTGGCCGTCGTCGTGGGCCCGGACCGGGAGGATGTCGCGAGGGCCGCCCGTGCGGTGCTGCCGGATGCCGAGATCTTCGTGCAGCGCGACCGGCTCGGCACCGCCCATGCGGTCCTGAGCGCCCGCGCCGCCCTCGAGCAGGGCGTCGACGACGTGGTGATCGCCTTCGGGGACACGCCCCTCGTGACGCCCGAGACCTTCCAGGCGCTGCGCGCGCCGCTCGCCGAAGGCGCCGCGGTGGTGGCGCTCGGCTTCGAGGCCCGCGACCCGACGGGCTACGGGCGATTCCTCCGGTCGGAGGGTCGGCTGACCGCGATCCGCGAGCACCGGGACGCGACGGAAGAGGAGCGGCGCATCACGCTCTGCAACGGCGGCCTGATGGCGCTGCGGGGCGACAAGGCGCTCGCGATCCTCGACCGGATCGGCAACGCCAACGCGAAGGGCGAGTACTACCTGACCGACGCCGTCGAGGTCGCGGCAGCCCAGGGCCTCTCGGCCGTCGCGGCGGTGACCACCGAGGACGAGATCCAGGGCATCAACGACCGGGCCCAGCTCGCCCGGGCCGAGCGTACCATCCAGGAGCGGCTGCGGAACGACGCGATGGCGGGGGGCACGACGCTGCAGGCCCCCGAGACGGTTTTCTTCAGCTACGATACGAAGCTCGGTCGCGATGTCGTTGTGGAACCGAACGTTTTCTTCGGGAAGAATGTGGTCGTCGAGGACGGCGCCGTGATCCACGCCTTCAGCCATCTCGAGGGGGCGCGGGTCTCGAAGGGCGCCAATGTGGGGCCGTTCGCCCGTCTGCGCCCCGGGGCGGCGATCGGTCCGAAGGCCAAGGTCGGCAACTTCGTCGAGATCAAGAACGTGGACGTCGGTCCAGGCGCCAAGGTGAGCCACCTGACCTATCTCGGCGACGCCACGGTGGGGGCGGAGGCCAATATCGGCGCCGGCACCATCACCTGCAATTACGACGGCTTCCGCAAGTACCGGACGGTCATCGGGGAGGGGGCCTTCGTGGGCTCGAACTCCGCCCTCGTGGCGCCGGTGACGATCGGGGCCGGGGCCTTCGTGGGCTCGGGCTCGGTCATCACCGAGGACGTGCCGGCCGACGCGCTCGGCCTCGCCCGCGGCCGCCAGGCCGTGAAGGAGAAATGGGCGCAAGCCTTCCGCGAGCGCATGCAGGCGGAAAAGAAGAAATAGCCTCCGGGTCACATTCGGTTGCGGGAGCCGATTGGGGCGCGATCCGCCGCATAGCCGAAATGCGAGCTTGAGCGTTGAAGCAGGTGTCACGAGGTCAGAGGGCTCATGTGCGGCATTGTCGGAATCCTGGGTAAGGCGTCGGTCGCAGGCCAGGTCGTGGAGGCGCTCAAGCGCCTCGAATATCGCGGCTACGACTCCGCGGGCGTCGCCACGCTCGAAGACGGTCGCCTGGAGCGTCGTCGTGCCGAGGGCAAGCTCCGGAACCTGGAGGTCAAGCTCTCCGAGGCGCCGCTGTCCGGCGCCATCGGGATCGGCCACACCCGCTGGGCGACCCACGGCAAGCCGAACGAGACCAACGCCCATCCCCACGCCACCGACCGGCTCGCGGTGGTCCACAACGGCATCATCGAGAACTTCCGCGAGCTGAAGGAAGAGCTCGAAGCCAAGGGCGTGCGCTTCGAGACCGAGACCGACACCGAGGTCGTGGCCCAGCTCGTCACCGACGAGATGCGCCAGGGGCGCTCCGCGGTCGAGGCGGTGGCCGCGACCCTGCCGCGGCTGCGCGGCGCCTTCGCGCTCGGATTCCTGTTCGCGGGCGAGGAGGACCTCCTCATCGGCGCCCGCCACGGCGCGCCGCTCGCCATCGGCTTCGGCGACGGCGAGATGTATCTCGGCTCCGACGCCCTCGCGCTCGCCCCGTTCACCGACGAGATCGGCTATCTCGAGGACGGCGACTGGGCGATCCTGACCCGCGACGGCGCCGAGGTCCGCGACGCGGACGGCCGCCCGGTCAAGCGCCAGCGCCAGCGGATCCAGACCGGCTCCTTCATGGCCGAGAAGGGCAACCACCGCCACTTCATGGCCAAGGAGATCTACGAGCAGCCCGAAGTCGTGGGCCGGACGCTGGGCCACTACGTCAACTTCACGGCCGGCCGCGTCGCCCTGCCGTTCGAGCTGCCGTTCGATTTCAAGGACGTGAACCGCCTGTCGATTTCCGCCTGCGGCACGGCGTACCTCGCGGGGCTGATCGCGAAATACTGGTTCGAGCGCCTGGCGCGGCTGCCGGTCGAGATCGACGTCGCCTCCGAGTTCCGCTACCGCGAGGCCCCGATGGAGCCCGGCAACGTGGCGCTCTTCGTCTCGCAATCGGGCGAGACCGCCGACACTCTCGCGTCGCTCCGGTACGCCAAGCAGAACGGCCAGCACATCGTCTCGGTCGTCAACGTGCCGACCTCCACGATGGCGCGCGAGAGCACCGTGGTCGCGCAGACGCTGGCCGGCATGGAGGTCGGCGTCGCCTCGACCAAGGCCTTCACCTGCCAGCTCACGGTGCTGCTCGCCCTTGCGCTCGCGGCGGCCCGGGCGCGCGGGACCCTCTCGGCGGAGGCCGAGAAGGAGATCGTGGACGCACTCATCGGTGTGCCGGGGCTGATCAGCGAGGCGCTGAAGCGCGAGGCGCAGATCGAGGCGCTTACCAAGGAGCTCTCCAAGGCCAAGGACGTGCTCTATCTCGGGCGCGGCACCTCCTATCCGCTCGCCATGGAGGGCGCGCTGAAGCTCAAGGAAATCTCCTACATCCACGCGGAAGGCTATGCGGCGGGCGAGCTCAAGCACGGGCCGATCGCGCTCATCGACGAGGCGATGCCCGTGATCGTGATCGCCCCGCACGACCCGTGGTTCGAGAAGACGGTGTCGAACATGCAGGAGGTCGCGGCGCGCGGCGGGCGCATCATCCTGATCACCGACGACAAGGGTGCGCAATCCACGGGGCTGAAGACGGAGGCCACGATCGTGATGCCGTCCGTGCACCCGACCGTGGCGCCGATCGTGCACGCGATCCCGGTGCAGCTGCTCGCCTACCACACCGCCGTCTTCATGGGCAAAGACGTCGACCAGCCCCGCAATCTCGCCAAGTCCGTCACGGTGGAGTGAATCGTCCCGGCGACGTCGGCCGGCGTGGAACCTCGCCGAGCCGGTCACGGTGGAATGAAGTGCGCGGCACGACCGCTCACGCCGGCGGCCGGCTCGCCACGTAGGCCGCCACGGCGGCGAACAGCACCGGGCAGCCGATCCTCACGGCGTCCGGCGCGTCGCTCAGCACCACGATGACGCCGCTCGCCGCCAGGCTCGCGACCGCGAAGGCTTTCGCCGAGCGGGGGACCGCGCCGGTCTCCCGCCAGCGCCGCACGGGAGGGCCGAAGCGGGGATGGTCGAGGAGCCAGGCCTCGAAGCGCGGCGATGACCGGGTGAAGCAGGCGGCCGCGAGGATGAGGAAGAGCGTTCCGGGCAGGAGCGGCAGGAAGAGTCCGGCGACCCCGAGAGCAACGCACAGCCATCCGAGCGCGAACAAGGCCGGGCGCCAGACCGCGCCGGCGGCGCGGCGCCAAGCGGGCGGATCGAACGCCCGCGGATCGGAAGGGTCGGGAGGGCCGGCCATGGGGTCACGTCCGAGAGGTGCGGTGGAGCGGCCTTGCCGGAGGGCCGGTGCGCCCTCATCTCGTCCTTTGGATGCAGCGGCCGGTGCTTGTGGTGCGCGCCGGCCTCCAATACCACTGGAGCCACCTAGCCCATCCGGGCCGGATGGGAAAGCGATGACTTCCCTCCGGACGGCGCCCGCCGCCCGCGGGGCAGCGACAGGACAGCAATGAACTCACCCTCGCCTGGTCCCGCCACCCGCCGGATCCCATCCTGCCCGCGATGACGCCGCTCGATCCCGTCCCGCCCCTGGGCGGCGAGGCCGCCGCGCCCCGCCTGCGAACCAGCGCCCGCACGCGCGTGCGGAACTACTTCCTGACCGGCCTCATCGTCGCCGGCCCGCTGACGATCACGACCTACATCACCTGGTGGTTCATCACCCTGATCGACGGCTGGGTGAAGCCCTTCGTGCCGACCCGCTACCTGCCCGAGGCCTATCTGCCGTTCACGATCCCGGGCTTCGGCCTCGTGATCGCCTTCACGGCGCTGACCATGCTGGGATTCCTCACCGCGAACCTCGTCGGCCGCTCCATGGTCGAGTTCGGCGAGGTGATCCTGAACCGGATGCCGGTCGTGCGCGGCATCTACAAGGGCGTGAAGCAGGTCTTCGAGACGATCTTCTCGACCACCGGGACCTCGTTCCGCACGGTCGGGCTCGTTCAATTCCCGGTGAAGGGCACCTGGTCCGTGGTGTTCATCTCGAACCCGGCGGGAATCGAGGTCAACGAGAGCATCCCGGGCGGCGACGAGCACATCGGCGTCTTCCTGCCCTGCACCCCGAACCCGACCACCGGCTTCTTCTTCTACCTGCCGCGGCGGGACGTGATCGAGCTCACCATGAGCGTCGACGACGCCGCCAAGCTCGTGATGTCGGCCGGCGTGATCCAGCCGGACGAGACGCAAAGGCGGCTCCAGATGATGGCGCAGGCCGCCGCCGGGGCAGGGCCGCGGCAGGCCGCGACCCTGGAGACGGCGGAGTAGGGCCTATCCCGCCCGCAGCAGGCGCACGGCGGCGTCGCGCTCGAAGAGATACAGGAGCAGCCGCAGCGCCTCGCCCCGCGCGCCTTCCAGGTTCTCGTCGCGGTCGACGATGAGCCGCGCGTCGTCGCGGGCGGCGGCGAGGAGGCTGCCGTCGGAGTCGAGGCGGGCGAGCTTGAAGCCCGGAAGGCCGGATTGGCGCGTGCCGAGCACCTCGCCCTCACCGCGCAGGCGCAGGTCTTCCTCGGCGATGCGGAAGCCGTCTTCGGTCTCGCGCATCATGTCGAGGCGGGCACGCGCGGTGGGGCCGAGCGGCCCCTTGTAGAGAAGGAGGCAGGTCGAGGCGCGGGAGCCGCGGCCGATGCGGCCGCGCAATTGATGGAGCTGCGCGAGGCCGAAGCGCTCCGCGTGCTCGATCACCATCACGGCCGCCTGCGGCACGTCGACCCCGACCTCGATCACCGTGGTGGAGACGAGGATCTTGGTCTCGCCCCTGGAGAAGCGCTCCATGGCGGCGTCCTTGTCCTTGCCCGGCATCTTGCCGTGGACGAGGCCGACCTCGTCGCCGAAGAACTGCTTCAGCAGATCGTAGCGCTCCTCCGCGGCCGCGAGGTCGATGGTCTCGGATTCAGCCACGAGCGGGCAGACCCAGTAGACGAGGTCGCCGGCCGCAATGGCGCGGCCGAGCGCGCCCACGACCTCGTCGATGCGGTCGACCGAGATCACCTTGGTGGCGACGGGCTTGCGGCCGGCGGGCTTCTCGTCGAGCACCGAGACGTCCATGTCGCCGAAATAGGTGAGCGCGAGGGTGCGCGGGATCGGGGTCGCGGTCATGACGAGGATGTCGACTGCCTCGCCCTTGGAGCCGAGCGCGAGGCGCTGGTGCACGCCGAAGCGGTGCTGCTCGTCCACGACCGCGATGCCGAGGTCCCGGAACTGCACGCCCTCCTGGAAGAGGGCATGGGTCCCCAGCGCGATGTCGATGCTGCCGTCGGCCAGGCCGGCGAGCACCGCCCGGCGCTCGGCGCCGCGGTCGCGGCCGGTCAGGAGCGCGGTGGTGAGTCCGGCCTCGCGGGCGAGCGGCTCGATGCGCTCGTAGTGCTGGCGCGCCAGGATCTCGGTCGGGGCCATGAGCGCCGCCTGCCGCCCGGCCTCGATGGCGCTCGCCATGGCGAGGAGCGCCACCACGGTCTTGCCCGAGCCGACGTCGCCCTGGAGCAGGCGCAGCATGCGCTTGTCGGCGACGAGATCGCCCCGGATGTCCGCGACCGCGCGCTCCTGGGCAGCCGTGAGCGGGAAGGGGAGTTTGTGCTTGAGCAACGCCACCAGCCGCCCGTCGCCCGCGTTCACGCGGCCGGGCTGGCGCCGCATCCGGCTGCGCACCAGGGCCAGGGTCAGTTGCGAGGCGAGCAATTCGTCGTAGGCGAGGCGGCGGCGGAAGGCGCTCTTCATCAGCGCCTCTTCCGAGAGCTCTGCCGCGTTGCCGGGGCGGTGGAGGGCGCGCAGGGCCTCGTCGAACGCGGGAAACCCCTGCTGGCGCAGCCAGTTGGGCTCCTGCCACTCGGGAAGCGGCGGAACCCGCTCCAGGGCGGCGCCGATGAACTTGCCCACCATGCGCGAGGAGAGGCCCTCCGTCAGGCCGTAGACCGCCTCGACCGAGGGCAGGTCGGCAAGGCCCCTTTCGTCGAGGATCCGGTCCGGGTGGACCATCTGGCGCATCCCGTCCCAGAGCTCGATCTTGCCCGAGACGTAGCGGCGGGCGCCCAGCGGCAGGAGCTTCTCCATCCGCGCCCGGGGCGCGTTGAAGAAGACGAGGGTGACGTCGCCGGTCTCGTCCTCGACCAGCACCCGGAACGGCGCCTTGGCGCGGCCGGGCGGCCCGGGGCGGTGGGCCGTGACGGTGACCGCGAGCGTCACGGGCTCGCCGATCGGCGCATCGGCGATCGAGCCCTTCAGCTCCCGGCTGACCCCGCCCTGCGGCAGGTGGAACAGGAGGTCGATCACGCGGGCCGCGCGGCCGGGCTCGCCCACGAGCCGGTCGAGGAGCGGCGCGATCCGCGGGCCGACCCCGGGGAGCGTGGCCGCAGGCGCGAAGAGCGGGTTGAGCAGGGCAGGGCGCAGCAGCAGGGCCTCCGCGTCCTCGATCGGGCGCGGCACGGGCGGGGAGGCGGTCCGGTTGGTGACGGCGGGCATGATCGCTATATAGCCACTCCCGGGCCCCGACGCGACGCGGCCGGCCTCGCCTTTCCGGAGCTTTTCATGAGCGGCACCCAGCGCACGAGCGCCGACCTCGATTCCCGCCGCAAGCGGATCCTGTTCCGCGCCTGGCACCGGGGCATCCGCGAGATGGACCTCATCATGGGCCGTTTCGCCGACGCGGAGATCGGCACCCTGACGGGGCCCGAGCTCGACGAGTTCGAGCGCCTGATCGAGGTGCCGGACCGGGACCTGTTCCGCTGGATCACCGGCGAGGATCCGACGCCCGAGAACTACGACAGCCCCGTCTTCCGGCGCCTCAAGGGCTTCCACACCCACGCGGCGCCGATCCACACCTGATCCGGCGCCGGCCTCCAGGCCCCGGGCGAACCCGGCCGCGGCCCCGGCGTTCCCCTTCACTCTCGATTCGCGACCCATGAAACCAGCCCTGACCCGCGCCCTCGCCGCCCTGAAGAAAGGCGGGAGCCTCACCCTCGCCGGCGTGCCGGAGGGCTTCGACGCGCTCGTGGTCGGGGACCTCGCCCGCGGCCTCACCGGGGCGATCGAGGGCCCGGCGGTGCTGGTCCACGTGGCCCGCGACGGGCTGCGGCAGCAGAACCTCCAGAACGCGCTCCAGTTCGTGGCGCCCGAGATCGAGGTGCTCGGCTTCCCGGCCTGGGACTGCCAGCCTTATGACCGCGTCTCGCCCAACAACGGGGTCACGGCGCAACGCATGACCACGCTGGCGCGCCTCGCCCGCTCGAAGACCTCGGAGGAGAAGCCCCGCGTTCTCCTCACCACCGTGAACGCCCTCGTCCAGCGGGTCCCGCCCCGAGCTCGGATCGCGGCCGAGACCTTCTCGGCCGCGCCCGGCAACATGGTGGACACGAACCAGCTCGTCGCCTGGCTCGAGAGCAACGGGTTTCTTCGGACCGGAACGGTCCGCGACACCGGGGAATACGCCGTGCGCGGCGGCATCATCGACCTCTTCCCCGCCGGCCAGCCGAACCCGGTGCGGCTCGACTTCTTCGGCGACACCCTGGAATCGATCCGCTCCTTCGATCCCGAGACCCAGCGCACCATCGGCCAGATGCGGGCGCTCGACCTTGTGCCGATGAGCGAGGTCCAGCTCACCACCGAGAGCATCCGGCGCTTCCGCCAGAGCTACGTCGCGGCCTTCGGGGCGCCGAGCCGGGACGACCGGCTCTACGAGGCGGTGAGCGAGGGCCGGCGCTACCCCGGCATGGAGCACTGGCTGCCGCTCTTCCACGAGGGGCTCGATACGCTCCTCGACTACCTGCCGGGCATTCCGGTCGTGTTCGATTCCCTCGCCGACGATGCGGCGGCCGAGCGCCTCAGCCAAGTGAAGGACTACTTCGATGCCCGCCACGCGGCGCTGACGCAGCCGCAACCCGGCATCGCGCCCTACAAGCCGCTGCCGCCGGACGCGCTCTACATGGCCCCTGAGGAATGGGCCGAGCGCACCGCCAAGATCCCGCTGGCCCGGCTCACGCCCTTCGCGGTCCCCGAGCAGGCCGGCAAGACCGTGATCGACCTCGAGGCCCGGCGCGGGCGCAACTTCATCGCCGAACGGGCCGACGAAGGCGGCAACGTCTTCGAGGCCGTGGTCCAGCACATCCGCGATCTCCAGGGGCAGGGGAGGCGGGTCGTCGTCGGGGCGTGGTCGGAAGGGTCGCGCGAGCGCCTCTGCCACGTGCTCAACGACCACGACCTGCGCCAGACCAAGCCCGTGTCGCGGCTCGTCGACGCCCTCGCGCTGCCGAAGCTCGAAGTGCCGGTCGCGGTCTGGGGCCTGGAATCCGGGTTCGAGGCCGGCGACCTCGCGGTGCTGTCCGAGCAGGACATCCTCGGCGACCGGCTCGTGCGGGCGAAGCGCAAGTCGAAGCGGCCGCAGGATTTCCTCACCGAGGTGGCGGCGCTGACCCCGGGCGACCTCGTGGTCCATGTCGACCACGGCATCGGCCGTTTCGTGGGCCTGAAGACCATCGAGGCCGCGGGCGCGCCGCACGACTGCCTCGAACTGCACTACGCCGGCGGCGACCGCCTGTTCCTGCCCGTCGAGAACATCGAGCTTCTGACCCGCTACGGCTCGGAGGAGACGGAGGTCCAGCTCGACCGGCTCGGCGGCGGCGCCTGGCAGGCCCGCAAGTCGCGCATGAAGCAGCGCATCCGCGAGATGGCGGGGGCGCTCATGAAGATCGCGGCCGCGCGGGTGCTGAAGGAGGCTCCGCGCCTCGTGCCGCCGGAAGGCCTCTACGACGAGTTCGCGGCGCGCTTCCCCTATGACGAGACGGAAGACCAGCTCAACGCCATCGAGGCGGTGCTGGACGATCTCGGCGCCGGGCGTCCCATGGACCGGCTCGTCTGCGGCGACGTCGGCTTCGGCAAGACGGAAGTGGCGCTTCGCGCCGCCTTTGTGACCGCCATGAGCGGCAAGCAGGTCGCGGTGATCGTGCCGACGACGCTGCTGTCGCGCCAGCACCACAAGACCTTCTCGGAGCGCTTCAAGGGCCTGCCGCTCAACGTCGCCCAGGCCTCGCGCTTCGTGCCCGCGGCCGAGATGAAGAAGGTCAAGGAGGGACTGACCGACGGCTCGATCGACATCGTGATCGGGACGCACGCGCTGCTCGGCAAGACGATCAAGTTCCGGGACCTCGGCCTCGTGATCGTCGACGAGGAGCAGCATTTCGGCGTCGGCCACAAGGAGCGCCTGAAGGAGCTGCGCGCCGAGGTGCACGTGCTGACCCTCTCGGCCACCCCGATCCCGCGCACCCTGCAACTGGCGCTGACCGGCGTGCGCGAGCTCTCGCTCATCACCACGCCGCCGGTCGACCGCCTGGCGGTCCGCACCTTCGTGACGCCCTTCGACCCGCTCCTCGTGCGCGAGGCGCTGCTGCGCGAGCGCTACCGCGGCGGCCAGGCCTTCTACGTGGTGCCGCGCCTCGACGACCTCGCGGAGGTCAAGACCTTCCTGGACCGCGAGATCCCAGAGGCCAAGGTGGCGGTGGCGCACGGGCAGATGGCGGCGGGCCAGCTCGAGGACGTGATGACCGCGTTCTACGAGGGCAAGTACGACGTGCTGCTCTCGACCACGATCGTGGAGTCGGGCCTCGACATTCCGACCGCCAACACGCTCATCGTGCACCGGGCCGACATGTTCGGCCTGTCCCAGCTCTACCAGCTCCGCGGCCGTGTCGGCCGCTCCAAGACCCGGGCCTACGCGCTCTTCACGGTGCCGGCGAACCGCACCCTCACCGTCCAGGCGGAGCGGCGCCTCAAGGTTCTGCAATCGCTGGACACGCTCGGGGCCGGCTTCCAGCTCGCCTCGCACGACCTCGACATCCGCGGCGCCGGCAACCTGCTCGGCGAGGAGCAGTCGGGTCACATCAAGGAGGTGGGCTACGAGCTCTATCAGCAGATGCTGGAGGAGGCGGTCGCCCAGCTCAAGGCCGGCATCGAGGAGCCAGCCGAGGACCAGTGGTCGCCCAACATCGCGATCGGCGCGCCCGTGATGATCCCCGAGACCTACATCGAAGACCTGCAGGTGCGGCTCGGGCTCTACCGGCGTCTGTCCACCTTCGAGACGGACGCCGAGATCGACGCCTTCGGGGCCGAGCTCGTCGACCGCTTCGGGCCGCTGCCCACGGAGGTGGAGCAGCTCCTCAAGATCATGTCGATCAAGGTGCTGTGCCGGCGCGCCAACATCGACAAGGTCGATGCCGGCCCGAAGGGCATCATCGTCTCGTTCCGCGACAATTCCTTCGCCAACCCGACCGGCCTCGTCGCCTACGTGGCGGAGCAGGCCTCCTTCGCCAAGGTGCGCCCCGACATGCGCATCGTCTTCATCCGCGACGTCGAGGACCCGAACGACCGCCTCAAGGCGACGACCACGATCCTGCGCAACCTGGTGCGGATCGCGGAGAAGAAGGCGGCGTGAGGGCGGCCGCTGCTGGGGACAAGGGGCTCAGTGTCATCCCTGCCGGAGCGCCGAACGCATAGTCAAGGGAAATTGAGGACCCACCGTATCATCCCCGGCCGGAGCACGAAGTGCGCAGGGGAAGGGGATCCAGCATACCCCCTCTCCCCGCATGCGGGGAGAGGGCTGGGGTGAGGGGCTGGTCGGATGAGCTGAACGGTGCCCGAGCACCCTCTCTTGGCAGGCAGGGATCGAAAGGAGCCGCTTCGCGGCAACTTCACTGTACTGGATCCTCTTCCTGTGCGCCCTGACGGGCTCCGGCCGGGGATGACAACGAGGGTCTGTCAAGACCCAGGCGTCCGGCCGGGGACGACACTCAGGGTGATCCGATCACAGCTCCGGCTTGGACAGCACCCGCGTCCCGAGTTCGTTCTGGAGCATGGCCGCGGTGGCGCCCGTAGGGCCGCCGATGACGATCACGGGGACGCCCGTCCCGCGCTGGCTTTCGCGCAGCCGGTCGGCCAGCGCCATGAAGCGCTGGCGCTCGGCGAAGCCAGCGCGGTTCGGCATCTGGAGGACGATGGCGGCGGGGCTGCGCACGATGGCGAGCACGTCGTCGGCGGTCTCGACCGGAGTCGTGACGCTGGCGAAGCCCATCTCGGCGAGCTCCGCCGACAGCGCAAAATCCTGGCCCCGGTCACCGTTGTCGACAACGACGACCTTCTGAAAACCGTCCATCACTGATGTCCTGTGGCAGCCGCCGCGTGCGGGCGCGGCAGCGCTGGCTAGTAACGCTCTCGGGGGGAACTTGTTTCATCCCGAAGCTGAACCGTCGCTCAACAAAGCGCGACCGGAGCGGTTTCTTTGCCCCTATGACGAAGGCTCCGTTACCGGCGGGGAAGGCGCCGGAGAAGACCTCCGGTCGATCTCCAAGCCTCTCGCGGCCTGCCGATCGGGTCAGAGCGGCACCTTCAGGATCCCACCCCACGGATCGGGTCAGCGCGTCTCCCGCCACCAAGTGTCGATCGAGAGGCCGAGGAGGGGCATGACGGGCGGGTGCTGCAGGGCGGCGTCGAATGCGAGCCAGTAATCCGGCACGTGGAACAGGGGCACGACGTAGAAGCCGGACAGGAGCAGCCGGTCGAGGGCGCGCACGGCCGTCACGAACTCGGACCGGCCCTCGGCCGACAGCAGGGCGTCGATCATGGCGTCGATGGCGGGCGAGCGGGCGCCCGCATAATTGAGCGAACCCTCCTGCCCGGCCGAGCGGGCGCTCCAGCGGTTGCGTTGCTCGGCGCCCGGCGACAGGCTCACCGCCCAGGTCCGCTGCATCATGTCGAAGTCGAAGCCGGAGAGGCGGCGCCAGTACTGCGGCTCGTCGACCCTGCGGATCCGCAGGGTCACGCCGATCCGGGCCAGGCTCTGGGCGTAGTTGAGGGCGAGCCGCTCCTGGAACAGGGTGTTGGCGAGCATCTCGAAGGCGAAGGGCTCGCCGGATCCGGTCCGGCGCAGGACCCCGCCGCGCAGGGTCCAACCGGCTTTCGCCAAGAGGTCGAGCGCCCGACGCGCCAGGTCCCGGTCGCGGCCCGAGCCGTCCGATTCCGGCGGCGACCAGCGTCCCTCCAGGATGTCGGGCCGGACCGCGCCCGGGAAGGGGGCGAGGAGCGCGCGCTCGGCCTCCGAGGCGGGCCGGCCGTGCGCGGAGAGCTCCGAGCCGTGGAAATAGCTCGCATTGCGCTGGAGCAGGCCGGAATAGAGGTTCCGGTTCACCCACGCGAAATCGAACATCAGGCCGAGCGCCTCGCGGACGCGGATGTCGGCGAAGAGCGGGCGCCTGGTGTTGAAGACGAGCCCGTTCATGCCCTTCGGCGTGCGGATCGGGAAGGTCTCGCGCCGGACGCGGCCCTCGCGGAGCGCCGGGAAATCGTAACCGCCGGCCCAACGGCTCGCGTCGTCCTCGAAGCGGAAATCGTAGAGGCCGGCCTTGAAGGCCTCGAACAGGGAATTGGCGTCGCGGTAGAAGTCGTAGCGGATCTCGTCGAAGTTGAAGAGCCCGCGCGCCACGGGGAGGTCCTCGCCCCAGTAGTCGCTCCGCCGCCGCAGCACCACGCGCTCGCCCGGCTTGACCTCGACGATCGTGTAGGGCCCCGACCCCAGCGGCGGGACCAGCGTGGTGCGGTCGAAGCGCTCCGGGTCCGTGGCATGGGCGGCGAAGATCGGCATCAGGGCGACGATGAGCGGCACCTCCCGGTCCTGCCCGCCGAGATCGAAGCGGATGCGGTGGGGGGACTCGATCGCGACCGCCCTGACCTGCCCGAAGGTGGTGCGGTGGAGCGGCTTCCCGAACCGCTTGAGAAGCTCGAAGGTGAAGCGCACGTCCTCGGCGGTGAGCGGGCGGCCGTCCGCGAAGCGGGCGCGGGGATCGAGGTTGAAGGTGACCGAGCTGCGGTCGTCCGGCATCTCCACGCTGCGGGCGACGAGGCCGTAGAGCGAGAACGGCTCGTCGAGGGAGCGCACCATCAGGCTCTGGAGCACGTAGCGGGTCGCGGCGTCCGGCGCCACGCCGAGCACGACGAGGGGGTTGAGGCTGTCGAAGCTGCCCTGGAGCGCGAGCACGAGCCGGCCGCCCCGCGGCGCCTGCGGGTTCACGTAGGGAAAGTGCGGGAAGCCCGGAGGCAGCGCCGGCTCCCCGTGCATGGCGATCCCGTGCCGGGCCTTCACGGGCTCGGATCCGGCTGCCGAGGGGCCGATCAGGGCTGCCAGCAGAAGGCCGAGACAGGCGAGAAAACGGTGCAGGGGAGGAGAGCGGCGGGCCATGGTGTGATTCGGAGGACGCGCCATCTAGCCCGAGAAAGTCCTAACCAACGACTGGTAAGGCCACGGGCGAACCGCTAAAGAATCGGCCCGCGTGTCATGTGTTCGCCTTATTCGGTGACGATGCAGCGCACGACCAAACCAAGACGCCGAACGCGCAGAAGGCCGGCCATCGGGCATGGCAGCACACTGACTGGAAGAGGACCGACGCAATGCAATTCGCGACCCGACTCGCGAGCTCGCGGGGCACCCGTGGCCTGGCCACGGCCATGCTGCTGACGCTGTGTGCCGCCCCGGCTCTGGCGCAGACCGCCCCGGCTCCCAGCCGTCCCGCCGCTCCGCGCCCGGCTCAGCCGGCCGCGCCTGCGCCCGCCGCTCCGCAGGGTGCGCCGCAGGCGCAGGGCCAGCAGGGCCCGCTCGTCGTGCAGGTGAAGCCGGAGCCGTCCCAGCCGGACTGGACCAAGGTGTGCGGCAAGGACGAGGCCGCCGGCGCCGAGATCTGCTACACCACCCGCGACTTCGTGTCCGACCAGGGCCAGCCCGTGCTGGCGGTCGCGGTCTACGACGTCAAGGCGGCGCAGCCCCAGAAGTTCGTGCGCTTCTTCCTGCCGATCGGCCTGCAGCTCCCGCCCGGCATCCGCTTTGCGGTCGACCAGGGCCAGGCCGCCGCCGGCCGCTACGCGATCTGCTATCCGAACGGGTGCTTCGCCGAGGCGCAGGTGAAGGACGATTTCGTGGCCGCGCTCAAGAAGGGCACGATCCTCAACGTGAGCGTCCAGGGCCAGGGCGGCCGCGAGGCCACCTTCGCGGTTCCGGCGGCCGGCTTCGGCAAGGCCTATGACGGCGCGCCGATCGACCCGAAGGTGCTGGCCGACCAGCAGCGCCGGCTCCAGGAGGAGCTCGAGAAGAAGAGCGACGAGCTCCGCAAGCGCCTCGAGCAGCAGAGCGGCGCCGCCGCCGCCCCGAGCGCCAACGCGGCGCCGAAGCCCTGATCGGGTCGCCATCCGGAATGCAGAACGCCGGGCCCTCGAGCCCGGCGTTTTCGTTTCCGGTCGTCAAGGCTCAGTTCGCGACGCTGACCTTCGAGCGGTAGGCCCCCGAGGCCGTGCGCTCGAACATCTCCCCGATCATCGGGTTGCGCAGGGGCTCGTCCGAGGTGTCGGGCAGGAGGTTCTGCTCCGAGACATAGGCGATGTACTCGGTCTCCGCGTTCTCGGCGAAGAGGTGGTAGAACGGCTGGTCCTTGCGGGGCCGGATCTCGTCGGGGATCGACAGCCACCATTCCTCGGTGTTGTCGAATTCCGGATCCACGTCGAAGATCAGGCCGCGGAACGGAAACACCCGGTGCTTGACGACCTGGCCGATCGCGAACTTGGCTGTACGCGGCTTCATGGCTCGATACTCCATGGCGAGCATATAAATAGGCCTTCGGGGCGCTCAAGCGGGCGCGGCCATCGGTCCCCGCACGATTCCGCGAGGCCGGGGGAGCCTCAGGGCCCTCCCGCCGGCCCATCCTTCTCGGCGACGAGCCGCGCCAGGTCGGCGATGACCTTCGCCTGCTTCCAGGTCGCGTCGTCCTGCATCTTGCCGTCGATCATCACGGCCCCGGTGCCGTCGGGCATCGCCTCCAGGATCCGTTGCGCGAAGGCCGCCTCCGCGGGATCGGGCGTGAAGACGCGCCTCGCGATCTCGATCTGCGACGGGTGGAGCGACCACGCCCCGGCGCAGCCCATCAGGAAGGCGTTGCGGAACTGGGTCTCGCAGGCGAGGGGATCGGAGAAGTCTCCGAACGGGCCGTAGAAGGCCTTGAGCCCGTTGGCGAGGCAGGCATCGACCATGCGGGCCAGGGTGTAGTGCCAGAGGTCCTGCTGGGCGCTCCCGCGCGGACGGCCTTCCGCGGGGTCTTCCAGGACCTTGTATTCGGGATGCCCGCCGCCGACCCGGGTGGTCTTCATGCCCCGCGAGGCCGCGAGGTCGGCGGGGCCGAGGCTCATGCCGTGCAGGCGCGGGGAGGACGAGGCGATGGCGTCGACGTTCTTCACGCCCTCGGCGGTCTCCAGGATCGCGTGGACCAGGATCGGCTTCGTGAGGCCGTGCCGGGCTTCGAGCTGGGCGAGGAGCTGGTCGATGTAGTGGATGTCCCAGGGGCCGTCGGCCTTCGGAAGCATCACGACGTCGAGCTTGTCCCCGACCTCGCCGACGATCTCGGTGAGGTCGTCGAGCACCCAAGGGCTGTTGAGGGCGTTGATCCGGGTCCAGAGGCCGGTGGCGCCGAAATCGCCGGCTTTGGCGAGCGCGATGAAGCCGCGGCGCGCCTCCAGCTTCATGTCGGCGGGGATCGCGTCCTCGAGGTTGCCGAGGATCACGTCGACCTGGGGGATCAGGTCCGGGACCTTCGCCCGGACCTTCTCGAGATGCGGCGGCACGAAGTGGATCATGCGTTCCAGGCGCACGGGCAGTTCGCGCAGCGGCGTCGGGGCACCGGCCGCGAGGGGCTGGAAGAAACGGCGCGGCAGCTTCATGGACGTCTCCTCAATCGGTCCCGAGCGATAGGCGAATTGCGGCCGACGCGTCCAGGGGAGGGGAGCAAGACCCGCGCCAGGCGGGCCGGACCGCGATCGGGACCGGAAGACCTGCGCCCGGGGGAGGGCAGGGTGCCCGGCAGGCGCGTTGCTCGAGCCGGCAAAGCCTGCAACAAGGCCGGACACCCGCCCCGCCGGCCCGGGAGACCGCGATGTCCGACCTCGTCGGGCTGTTCAACCTGCTCGCCCCGTTCTTCGGCCTCATCGGCCTCGGCTTCTTCTGCGGCAAGGTGGTGCGGCGCCCGGAAGCCGGGCTCGCCTGGATGCAGTTCTTCCTGATCTACGTCGCGCTGCCGTGCCTGTTCTACAAGCTCATCGCCGACAAGCCCCTGGACCAGCTCACGAACTGGCCCTTCGTGATCGCCACCACATTCTGCACGGCCTGTGCCTTCGTGCTCTCCTACGCGGCCGGGTTCTGGCACACCCGGGACATGCCGCAATCGGTGATGCAGGGCGTCGCCGGGTCCTATTCCAACATCGGCTACATGGGCCCGCCCCTGATCCTCTCGGCGCTGGGCCCGGCGGCGAGTGCCCCCGTGGTGCTGATCTTCGTTTTCGACAACCTGTTCCTGTTCTCCCTCGTGCCGCTCCTGATGGCGGTGGCGGGCGTCGAGAAGCGGTCGCTCGCCGCCACGATCCGCGACATCGTCTGGAAGGTGGTCACCCACCCCTTCAACCTCGCGACCGTCGCGGGCGTGCTCGCGAGCTACACCCATCTCGAACTGCCGCAGGCGCTCGACAAGATCGTCGTCTGGCTCCAGGGCGCGGCTGCCCCGTGCGCGCTGTTCCTGCTCGGCGTCACGGTCGCCCTGCGCCCGCTGGAGCGCATCCCGGGCGAGGTGCCGGCGCTCGTGATCATCAAGCTCGTGCTGCACCCGCTGCTCGTCTGGGCGGTGCTCTCCGCGCTCGGGGACTTCGGTGCCCCCTGGACCTACGCGGCCGTCGTGATGGCGGCCCTGCCGCCGGCCCTCAACATCTTCGTGATCTCGACCCAGTACAATGTCGGGGTCGAGCGCGCCTCGGCCTGCGTGCTCCTCGGGACGGTCGTCTCGATGGCGACCCTCACGGCCTTTCTCTACGTCATCAAGACCGGGCTGATGCCGCACGACCTGTTCCCCTGAAGGGGCAGACAGTCTTCCGCAAGGCGGGCCGGATGTGCCATGACCGGAGGGTCTCACGTCCGGTGACCCGATGCCCCTGCCGCTCGAAGGCCTGCTCGTCCTCGATTTCTCGACCCTCCTGCCCGGCCCGCTCGCGACCCTGATGCTCGCGGAAGCGGGCGCCGAGGTCGTCAAGGTCGAGCGGCCCGGCGGCGAGGACATGCGGCGCTTTCCCCCGAAGATCGGCGCCGAATCCGCACCCTATGCGGTGCTGAACGCCGGCAAGAAGAGCGTCGTTGCGGACCTCAAGACCGAGGAGGGCCGCCGCCTCCTGGAACCTCTCCTGGTCCGCGCGGACATCGTGGTGGAGCAGTTCCGCCCCGGCGTCATGGATCGCCTCGGCCTCGGCTACGAGGCGGTCCGGCGGATCAATCCCCGCGTGATCTACTGCTCGGTCACGGGCTACGGCCAGGAGGGGCCGCGCGCCGGCGAGGCGGGCCACGACCTCAACTACCAGGCCGTCACGGGCCTGCTCTCGCTCTCGCCCACCATGCCGGCGGCGCTCGTGGCCGACATCGCGGGCGGCGCCATGCCGGCCGTGATGAACATCCTGCTGGCGCTGCGCCAGCGCGACCTCACCGGCGCGGGCTGCCGCCTCGACGTCGCGATGGCGGACGCGATGTTCACCTTCGCGTGGTTCGGCCTCGCGGAGGGGCACGCCAAGGGGCGGATGCCGGGCGCGGCCGAGAACATGCTGACCGGCGGCAGCCCGCGCTACGGGCTCTATCCCACCGCGGACGGGCAGGTGCTCGCGGTCGGTGCCCTGGAGCAGAAATTCTGGGATGCGTTCTGCGAAGGCATCGGCCTGCCCGCGGACTTGCGCGACGACCGCCGCGATCCGTCCGCGACGCGTGCCGCCGTCACGACGATCGTGGCCTCGCGGGACGGGGCCGGCTGGCGCGCCGTGCTGGAACCGCTCGACTGCTGCTGCACCCTCGTGGCCTCGCTCGACGAGGCGGTCGCGGACGAGCATTTCCGGGCGCGCGGGCTCCTGGCCTACGGGGCTCAGGGCGGCGCGGGTGATACGATCCCGCTGACGGCGCTGCCGATCGCGCCCGCATTCCGCGCGGGGCCGGACGTGCCGCGCCGCGTGGCAGGCGTGGGCGAGCACACCGAGGCGGTGCTCGCGAGGGCGAACCGTCAGTAGCCGTGATCGTCCGAACGTCCGAGAAAGCCCTGCAGGTCCGCCGGACGCGCTGCGCCGCGACCGGGGCGGACCTTCCATCGGAATCGAGAGCTCATAGGGTCCGGCAATGACTCCGCTCCGCATACGCGCCGCAACCCGCGCCGACCTGCCGCGCATCCACGAGGTGCGTCATGGAACGGCGGAGAACCGGCTGACGAACCCGGCGCTCGTCACAAGCGAGGAGGTCGCCTGGTATCTGGACGAGGCCATCTTCCTCGTTTCGGAGGACGCCGAAGCGGTCCAGGGGTTTACCTGCGTCAATCACCAGACAGGCTATGTCTGGGCCCTGTTCGTCATCGATGGGGCCCAGGGCCGGGGGCACGGCACCGGCCTGCTCGACGCCGCCATGGCGCGGTTGAGAGAGGCAGGCCACCGGCAGGCATTCCTCTCGACCGGTCGCGGAACGAAAGCAGAGGCCTTCTACGCGGCCAAAGGCTGGCAGCCGATGGGCGTGAACCTGCACGGCGAGGCGGTGTTCCGGCTCTGGCTGTAAGGCCGATCGCGCCCAGGGTCCGTCGCCCGACCCTTTCGCCCCGCGGCCCCGCTCCGCCGCCGCGGCCGTGACGGGCTCTTAAAGGCCTGCGCCGCTCATCAGCCGCGGCGCGCCGACCCGCGGCAGCACGCCCTCCCGCATGACGGCACGGCGCAGAGGGCCGATCCCTGACAGCGCCAGGAGACCGGCGCCGCGCAGGAAGTCCGCCGGCAGCAGGCCCGACAGGAGCGTCCGGTTGAGCCCGTCCACCGCCGCCGTACGCAGGCGGACGTCGAGATCGCGCCCGCGCTGGTAGGCTCGCAGCGCCGCGTCGCCGCCCGGATCCGCACCGGCGTCGCGCGCGTCCACCACCGCGTCGCGCAAGGCCGCCACGTCGCGGAGCCCCAGATTGAGCCCCTGCGCGCCGATCGGCGGGAACACGTGCGCGGCTTCGCCCACGAGGGCAAGGCGCGGAGCCTGGAAACGGTCGACCGACAGCCCGCTCATCGGCACCGCGCCGCGCGGCCCGTCGACCCGCATCGCGCCGAGCATGGACTGCGCCTGACGCTCGATCTCGCGGGCGAGCGCGGCATCGTCGAGGGCGGCGAGCGCCTCGGCCCGCGCCGGGCTCGTGACCCAGACGAGGCTCGAGCGCCGGCCGGGGAGGGGGACGAGGGTGAAGGGGCCGTGCCGGGTGTGGAACTCGGTCGAGGTCTCGCGGTGGTCGCGGTCGTGGGCCAGGATCGTGGTGTGGGCGATCTGGGGATAGGACCAGGTCCGCGTCGGCAGCGCGGCCGCCTCGCGCAAGCGCGAGTTGCGTCCGTCCGCCGCGACCACGAGAGCGGCGCGGATCGGTTCCCCGTCGGCAAGCGTCAGGATCGCATCCGCGCCTTCGACCGCGAATCCGGTCGCGGGAACTGGCCGGTGCTCGATGGCAATCCTGCGCATGGCCTCCGTGAGGCGTTCCACGAGGGCGGCGTTCTCGACGTTCCAGCCGAAGGCGTCGAGGCCGATCTCGCCCGCCCGGAATGCCACCGGCGGCGGGCGGAACAGGCTTCCCGTGTCGTCGACGAGCTGCATGGTGACGAGCGGCGCGGCTTGCCGCGCGACCGCAGGCCAGATGTCGAGCGCTTCGAGGAGACGCACGGAGCCGTGCAGCAGCGCCACCGTGCGTCCGTCCCGTCGCGCGTCCGCCGGGCCCACGAGCGCTACCGAGAAGCCGTCGCGGGCAAAGGCCAGCGCCGCGCAGAGCCCGGCGGCGCCCGCGCCGACCACCACAATGTCGAAGCGGTCCGCGCTCATGCGGCCCGCACCTGGAGACCGGCCCGGCGCTCGGCCGCGGCCACGTCGCGGATGAAGTGGGATTCCGGGATCGCGAGATCCTCGTGCGCCAGCGCGGCGCGCACGGCCGGCCGTGCACCGGCGACGTAGACCTCCGCGCCGTTGCGGCGCGCCCGTGCCACGAAGGTCGCGAGCGAACCGACCGCGCTCGAATCCGCGAAGGGCACCGCGGAGAGGTCGAGGACGACCGCCCGGGGAAAGCTGCCGATCCGCTCCAGGGTCGCCCCGACCGTCGAGGAAGCGCCGAAGAACAGCGGGCCCGAGACCCGGTAGACCATCACGTCGGCGTCCGAGGCGGCCCGGCTCAGCTCCTCGCGCGGATCCGCCTCGTCGTCCGCAGGGAGCGGCGTGCCGGTCTCGACCGCGACGAACTGCGCCATCCGATGCATGAACAGGAAGCTCCCGAGCACCACGCCGGCCGCGATGCCCTCGGTGAGGTCGCGGAACACGGTGAGGCCGAAGGTCACGAGCAGCACGAAAGCCTCGCCCCGGGAGCGTTTCAGGAGATCGAGGAACTCCTGCTTCTCGGCCATGTTCCAGGCCACCACCGCGAGCACCCCGGCGAGCGCCGCGAGCGGGATGTAGGAGGCGAGCGGCGCCGCGAACAGCATGAACGCGAGGAGGAAGGCGGCGTGCAGGATGCCGGCCACCGGCCCGACCGCGCCCGAGCGGATGTTGGTGGCCGTGCGCGCGATGGTGCCGGTGGCGCAGACTCCGCCGAACAGGGCCGCGCCGACGTTGGCGACGCCCTGCGCGACGAGCTCTATGTCGGAGCGGTGGCGCCGCCCGCTCATGGCGTCGGCCACGACCGCGGAGAGAAGCGATTCGATGCCGCCGAGAAGCGCGATCGCGACGGCTGCGGGCAGGACATCCGCGATCCGCGCGAGGCTCATCGCGGGCAGGGCCGGGTCAGGCAGGCGGTCCGGCACGCCGCCGAAGCGGGTCCCGATGGTCTCGATCGGCAGCGACAGGAGGGCGGCGGCCGCCGACACGGCGACGACCGCGATCAGGAAGGCCGGCCAGGTCGGACGCAGGCGCCGCAGCACGAGGATCGCCGCGATCGTTCCCGCCGAGACCGCGATCGCGGCGGGGTTGACGGTCGTGGCCGCGCCGGCGAGCGCCTGGAGCTTCGGCAGGAAGGCGGCGGGCTCGCGGCCCGGCAGCGTGACGCCGAACAGGTCGCGGAGCTGGCTCGCCATGATGATGACCGCGATTCCGGACGTGAAGCCGACGATCACGGGATGCGGGATGTACCGGATGTAGGCGCCGAGCCGCAGGAAGCCGATCCCGATCAGGATCAGGCCGGCCAGGAACGTGGCGAGCAGGAAGCCGTCGAAGCCGTGCCGCTCGATGGTGGCCGCGACCAGCACGATGAAGGCGCCCGCCGGCCCGCCGATCTGGAAGCGGCTGCCGCCCAGGAGCGAGATCAGGAAGCCGCCGACGATCGCGGTGTAGAGCCCGCGCTCCGGCGAGGCGCCGGAGGCGATGGCGATCGCCATCGAGAGCGGCAGCGCCACGATCGCGACCGTGAGACCCGCGACGGCATCCGTGCGGAGCTGCGCCGCGCCGTAGCCTTCGCGCAGCACCGTGAGGAGCTTCGGCGTGAACAGGTCACGGAAGCTGGGGCGGGGAGGGGCGAGGCTGTCGCTAGGCACTTAATTCACATCCAGACCGAGTGGTATCGGCCCACAATAATGCATGGATTCGCCATTGCCGACCGGTCGAGCGACTCCCTATGATCAATTTCGCAGGGAGAAATTGACGCGGGCGAGGCGCCCGCATCCCTCCCGGTTCCAGATCACGAGGAGGACGTTCAAGTGGGGAAGGCCATACGCATCCATGCCCATGGCGGGCCGGAGGTCTTGTCCTATGAGGACGTGGCGACGCCGGAACCGAAGGCCGGCGAGGTGCTGGTGCGCCAGCGCGCGGTCGGCGTGAACTTCATCGACGTCTATTTCCGCACCGGGCTCTATGCGGCCCCGAGCATGCCGTTCACGCCCGGCAACGAGGCGGCCGGCGAAGTGGTGGCGGTGGGTGACGGCGTCACCGAGTTCAAGCCGGGCGACCGGGTCGCCTACGCGATGCGCATCGGCAGCTACGCCGAGGAGCGGGCGATCGACGCGGCCGCCCTGGTGAAGATCCCGGACGGCGTCGACGACGAGACCGCCGCCGCGATGATGCTGAAGGGCCTCACCGCGCAGTACCTGCTGCGGCGCACCTTCCCGGTGAAGCCGGGCCACACGGTCCTGATCCATGCGGCGGCCGGCGGCGTCGGCCTCATCGTGAGCCAATGGGCCAAGCATCTCGGCGCGACGGTGATCGGCACCGTCGGCACGCGGGACAAGGAGACCCTCGCCCGCGAGGCCGGCTGCGACCACGTGATCCGCTACCGCGAGGAGGATTTCGCGGCCCGCGTGAAGGAGATCACCAAGGGCGAGCTCTGCGACGTGGTGTACGACGGCGTCGGCAAGGCGACCTTCCCGGCCTCGCTGGACTGCATCAAGCCGCTCGGCATGTTCGCGAGCTTCGGCTCCGCCTCCGGCCCGGTCGATGCCTTCAACATCGGCATCCTGGCCCAGAAGGGCTCGCTCTTCGCCACGCGCCCGACGCTCGCGACCTACACGATGAAGCGGGAATGGCTCCTCGACATGGCGGCCGACCTGTTCGCGGTCGTGGCGGGCGGGCACGTGAAGATCCCGGTCCATTCCCGGGTGCCGCTCGCCAACGCCGCGGACGCGCACCGGGCGCTCGAAGGCCGCGAGACCACCGGCGCCACCGTCCTGATCCCGTAAACGAGGTCTCCCGCGTGGCGTCCGGCACCGCAGCTGCCCAGCCCCTCGTCGAGCTGAGGGGCATCACCAAGCGCTACGGCGAACTGCTGGCCAACGACCGCATCGATCTCGCGATCGAACCCGGCGAGATCCACGCGCTTCTGGGCGAGAACGGCGCCGGCAAGTCCACGCTCGTCAAGATCCTCTACGGCGTCGTGGAGCCGAGCGCCGGCGAGATCCGCTGGCAGGGGCGGCCCGTCACGATCGGCTCGCCGGTCCAGGCGCGGGCGCTCGGCCTCGGCATGGTGTTCCAGCACTTCTCGCTCTTCGACGAGCTCACGGTGGCCGAGAACATCGCGGTCGCGCTCTCGGAGGAGTGGAGCCTCGGCGAGGTGCGCGCCAAGCTCGCCGATGTCAGCCGCGCCTACGGCCTGACGCTGGAGCCCGACCGCGCGGTCTGGACCCTGTCGGCCGGCGAGCGCCAGCGCATCGAGATCGTGCGCTGCCTGCTCCAGAATCCGAAGCTCCTCATCCTCGACGAGCCCACCTCGGTGCTGACGCCGCAGGAGGCCGAGCACCTGTTCACGACCCTCGACAAGCTCGCGGCCGAGGGCTGCGCGATCCTCTACATCTCGCACAAGCTGGAAGAAGTGCGCCGCCTCTGCCGCCGGGCCACCGTCCTGCGCGGCGGACGGGTCGTCGGCACCCTCGACCCGCGGGAGCGCAGCGCGCGCGAGATCGCGGCGCTCATGGTCGGGACGGAGGTCGGCGAGGTGCGGGCGGCCTCGGCCGATGCGCCGGGCGCCGACGTGCTGCGCGTGTCCCGGCTGTCCCTGCCGCCGGCGGGGCTCCACGGCAAGGCGCTCGTCGGCATCGACCTCACGGTCCGGGCCGGCGAGGTCGTCGGCATCGCGGGCGTCGCGGGCAACGGGCAGAGCGAGCTCTTCGCGGCGCTCTCGGGGGAGCGCACGAGCGGCACCGCAGACGCCATCGCGATCGCGGGCCGGGCCTGCGGAACCCTCGGCATCGACGCGCGGCGGCGGCTCGGCGGCGCCTTCGTGCCGGAGGAGCGCCTCGGGCACGCCGCCGCTCCGACCCATCGCCTGAGCGAGAACACCCTGGTGTCCCATCACGGCGGCGGCGACGTGAACCGCTCCGGCTTCATCGTGCTCGATGCGGCGCGGCGGCTCGCGCGCTCGATCATCCAGAGCTTCGACGTGCGCGCGCCCGCGGGCGACCCGCGGGCGAAGCAGCTCTCCGGCGGCAACCTGCAGAAATTCGTCATCGGCCGCGAGATGGTGAAGCGGCCGAAGCTCCTCGTGGTGGACCAGCCGACCTGGGGCGTGGACGCCGGCGCCGCCCGGCTCATCCGCCAGGCGCTCGTGGACCTCGCCCGGGAGGGGAGCGCCGTGCTGGTGATCAGCCAGGACCTCGACGAGCTGTTCGAGATCGCCGACCGCCTCGCCGTGATCCACGACGGACACCTGAGCCCCTTGCGGCCCGCGGCCGAGTGGACGCGCGAGGCCATCGGGCTTGAGATGCTGGGGACGCGCGATGCGGCCTGATCGAGCCCCCGGCGGTTTCGCTGCGGACGGGGGGGTCCATGCGCTTTGAGCTCGTCCCCCGCGCCAACGTCTCGCCGGTCATGCGGGCGGTGGCGCCCGTGGTGGCGTTCCTCACCGCGTTCCTGATCGCCGGCTTCGTGATCTGGCTCATGGGGCGCTCGCCGCTCGCGGCTTTCGAGGTCTACGTCACCCAGCCCCTGAGCGACCCCTGGGCGCTGCAGGAGCTTCTCGTCAAGGCGACGCCGCTGGCGCTGATCGCGATCGGGCTGTCCTACTGCTTCCGCGCCAACCTGTGGAATATCGGCGCCGAAGGCCAGTTCATCATGGGCGCGATCTTCGGGAGCTGGCTCGCGCTCAAGACCCACGGCACGGAAGCCGGATTCTGGGTGCTGCCCCTCATGATGCTGCTTGGCGTCGCCGGCGGCGCACTGTGGGGGCTGATCCCCGCCTTCCTCAAGACGCGCTTCGGCGTCAACGAGATCCTGACGAGCCTCATGCTCGTCTACGTGGCGCAACTCGTCCTCGACTATCTCACCCGCGGCCCCTGGCGCGATCCGAAGGGCTTCAATTTCCCGCAATCCGTGACCTTCGATCCGGCCGCGACCCTGCCGCCGATCCTGGAGGGGAGCCGGGTGCATTGGGGCTTCGTCTTCGCGATGCTCGCGATCCTCGTCACCGCGATCGTGGTAGGGCGGACCCTCTTCGGCTACCGCCTCAAGCTGACGGGCGATGCGCCCCGCGCCGCGCGCTTCGCGGGCTTCAGCGCCCGCAGCACCACGCTGGCCGTCTTCGCGATCTCGGGCGGGCTTGCGGGGCTCGCCGGCATCAGCGAGGTCGCGGGGCAGATCGGCCAGATGCAGCCCTCGATCTCGCCGGGCTACGGCTTCACCGCGATCACGGTGGCGTTCCTCGGCCGGCTCAATCCGCTCGGGATCCTGGTCGCGGCGCTGGTGGTGGCGCTCACCTTCATCGGCGGCGAGAGCGCGCAGATCCTGCTCAAGCTGCCGCTCGACCTCAGCAACGCCTTTCAGGGCATCCTGCTGCTCTGCGTGCTCGCGGCGGACGCCCTCGTGACCTACCGCCTGCGGGTCGTCGGACGGCCGATGACCGCATGACTGCCATTGGAACCAGCCGGGGAGGGCGCCCGTGACCACCTTTGATGCGCTCCGGACCGGTGCTGGCCGGGCAGGAGATCGGGGAGGGCGCCCGTGACCACGTTCGAGGCCATCCTCCTCACCATCATCACCGCATCGACGCCGCTCCTCATCGCGTCGATCGGCGAACTCGTGACCGAGCGATCGGGCGTGCTCAACCTCGGCGTCGAGGGCATGATGGTCATGGGCGCCGTGTGCAGCTTCGCGGGTGCCGTGACGTTCGATTCCACGATCCTCGGCGTGCTGTGCGGGATCCTGGCCGGCGTGCTGATGGCGGCCCTCTTCGCCCTCGTCGTCCTCGGCTTTGCCGCCAACCAGGTCGGGTCGGGCCTGGCGCTGACGATCTTCGGCCTCGGCCTGTCCGGCCTCATCGGCGCGCCCTTCGTGGGCGCCAGGCGCGATCCCGTCGGCGCGCTCCACATCCCGGGCCTGAGCGACCTGCCCATGGTGGGCCGGGTGCTGTTCGGACAGGACCCCTTCGTCTACGCCTCCTTGGTGCTCACGCTCGCGGTCGCCTGGTACCTGACCCGCACCCGCTCCGGCCTGATGCTGCGCTCGGTCGGCGAGAACCACACCTCCGCCCACGGCCTCGGGCTGCCCGTCCTGAAGACCCGGCTCCTCGCCATCCTGTTCGGCGGCGCCTGCGCAGGGCTCGCGGGCGGCTATCTCTCGCTGGTCTACACCCGGTTCTGGTCGCCCGGCATGACGGCCGGCCGCGGCTGGATCGCGCTCGCCCTCGTGGTCTTCGCGGCCTGGCGGCCCGGCTGGCTGCTCGCGGGCGCCTATCTCTTCGGCGCCGCGACCGTGCTGCAACTCCACGCCCAGGCCGCCCAATGGGGCGTGCCCTCGCAGGCGCTTTCCGCCGTGCCCTACGTCGCCACGATCCTGGCGCTGCTCCTGCTCTCGATCCGCCACGGTCGCGCCATCGGGGCCCCGGGCTCGCTCGGAAGCCCCTTCGTGCCGGACCGCTGATAGCCCGCCGCGCGCCGGCGTGGCACGATTCTCGCTATTCCCCAGCGTCCCGCACAAGACGGATTGCCGGACGGAACGAGACCTGCAACGAATAGAGCCAATCCAAACCAGGGAGCGGTCAGCATGACTCTGAAACTAGCGGGAGCCTTCGCGGGTGCGGTGGCCTTGGCCCTGTCGGCCGGCGCCGCGGAAGCGCAGCAGAAGCTGAAGGTCGGCTTCATCTATGTCGGCCCGGTGGGCGACCACGGCTGGAGCTACCAGCACGACGTCGGCCGGAAAGCCATCGAGAAGGAGTTCGGCAACCGGGTCGAGACCACCTTCGTGGAGAGCGTGCCGGAGGCCGATTCCGAGCGCGCCATCGAGCAGCTCGCCCGCACCGGCCACAACCTCGTCTTCACGACCTCCTTCGGCTTCATGGAGCCGACCCTGAAGGTCGCGCGGAAGTACCCGAACGTGAAGTTCGAGCACGCCACCGGCTACAAGCGCGCTCCGAACCTTGCCACTTACGCGGCGAAGTTCCACGAGGGCCGCTACATCATCGGCCAGATCGCCGGCAAGATGACCAAGTCGGGCACGATCGGCTATGTCGGCGCCTTCCCGATCCCGGAGGTGGTGGCCGGCATCAACGCCTATTTCCTCGGCGCGCAGTCGGTGAACCCGAACGTCAAGATCAAGATCGTCTGGGCCAATTCCTGGTACGACCCCGCCAAGGAAGGCGACGCCGCCAAGGCGCTGCTCGACCAGGGCGTCGACATGCTGGCGCAGCACACCGACAGCCCGGCCCCGATCCAGGCCGCGGAGGCGCGCGGCCGCTGGGGCTTCGGCCAGGCCTCCGACATGGAGCGCTTCGCCCCGAAGGCCCAGCTCACCGCGATCATCGACGATTGGGCGCCCTACTACGTGGAGCGCGTGCGGGCGGCCCTCGACGGCAAGTGGCAGTCCGGCGACGTGTGGGGCGGCCTCGCCTCCGGCATGGTCGTCATGGCGCCTTACAAGAACATGCCCGACGACGTGAAGAAGCTCGCCCAGGAGACGGAGGCTGCGATCAAGTCCGGCGCGCTCAACCCGTTCAAGTGCCCGATCATGGGCCAGGACGGCAAGGAGATCGAGTGCAAGGGCAAGGGCGCCCTCTCGGACGAGCAGATCCTCGGCATGAACTTCTACGTGAAGGGCATCGACGACAAGCTGCCGCAATGACCGAGTGACGAGCAGATCCTCGGCATGAACTTCTCCGCGAAGGGCATCGGCGACAAGCTGCCGCAATAATCGAGTGAGCGGCGGGGCCGGCCCGAGGGTCGGCTCCGCCGGGCGTTCAAAGGGTTCTTCTCGACACCAGGAGGAGGGTTGCGATGGACGACACACCAGACACGAGACCGAGCCGGCGCGATACCTTGAAGCACATGGCCGCGGGCGCAGCCGCCGCCGTTGCACCCATGAGCGTCGCGACACTTGCCCGGGGACAGACCATGGCGATCAAGCCCAATGCGGACGACGTCTTCGTCATCGTGGACGTGCAGTACGACTTCCTGCCCGGCGGCTCGCTTGCGGTGCCGGACGGGGGCGCGGTGATCGCGCCGATCAACGCGCTCGCCCGGCGTTTCCAGCACGTGGTCCTGACGCAGGACTGGCACCCGGCCGGGCACGCCTCCTTCGCATCGAGCCATCCGGGCAAGAAGCCCTTCGAGACGACGCAGCTCTCCTACGGCACCCAGGTGCTCTGGCCCGACCACTGCATCCAGGGCACCCGCGGCGCCGAGATCGCCAAGGAACTCGACGTCCCAATGGCGCAGATGATCGTGCGCAAGGGCTACCGCCCCGCCATCGACAGCTATTCGGGCTTCATGGAGGCGGACCGCACCACCCCGACCGGGCTGACGGGCTACCTCAAGGAGCGCGGCTTCAAGCGGGTGTTCTGCGCCGGGCTGGCCACGGATTTCTGCGTCGCGTGGACGGCGCTGGACGCCCGCAAGGCCGGCTTCGAGACCTTCGTGATCGAGGATGCGAGCCGCGGGATCGACACCGGCGGCTCGCTCGCCAAGGCCTGGTCCGACATGAACGCGGCCGGCGTCCAGCGCACCATGGCGGCGGGGATCTCGGCCTGACGGTGAACCGACATCGCCCGTAAGACGAGACGACCCCGGAAAGCAGAGGCGTTCCGGGGTCGTGCTTCTGGACGTCCTGCTTTCAGACCGCGATGCCGTGCAGATCGTAGGCGTCCGCGCGCTCGATCTTGACCGTCACGATGTCGCCGGCCCGCAAGGGGCGCCGCGAGGCCACGTAGACATTGCCGTCGATCTCGGGGGCGTCGTATCTGGAGCGGCCCTTGGCGACCGTGGAGCCGGACTCGTCGATGATGACGGGGAGCCGCTTGCCGACCTTGGCCTTGAGGAGCTTCGCGCTCACCTCCTGCTGGGTCTTCATGAAGCGGTGCCAGCGCGCGTCCTTGGCCTCCGGCGGGACCGGGGCGCCGAGCTCGTTGGCGGGCGCGCCCTTGACGGGCTCGTAGCGGAAGCAGCCGACGCGGTCGAGCTTGGCTTCCTTGAGCCAGTCCATGAGGAAATCGACATCCTCCTCGGTTTCGCCGGGGAAGCCGACGATGAAGGTCGAGCGGATGGCCAGATCCGGGCAGATCTCGCGCCACTTGCGGATCCGGTCGAGCGTCTTCTCCTGGTGGGCCGGGCGGCGCATGGCCTTCAGGACGTTGGGGGAGGCGTGCTGGAAGGGGATGTCGAGGTAGGGCAGGATCTTGCCCTCCGCCATGAGCGGGATCACCTCGTCGACGTGCGGGTAGGGGTAGACGTAGTGGAGGCGGATCCAGGCGCCCAGGTCGCCGAGCTCGCGGGCGAGGTCGAAGAAGCGGGTGCGGACCTCCCGGTCCTGCCACAGGCTCGGCTGGTACCTGACGTCCACGCCGTAGGCGCTGGTGTCCTGGGAGATGACCAGGATCTCCTTGACGCCTGCCTTCACGAGCTTCTCGGCCTCGCGCAGCACGTCCCCGGCGGGCCGGCTGACCAGGTCGCCGCGCAGCTTCGGGATGATGCAGAAGGAGCAGCGGTTGCTGCACCCTTCCGAGATCTTGAGATAGGCGTAATGGCGCGGCGTGAGCTTCACGCCGTGGTCGGGCACGAGATCAAGGAAGGGGTCGTGCGCCGGCGGCGCGGCCGCGTGGACGGCCGAGACCACGCTCTCGTAGGCCTGCGGACCGGTGATCGCCAGGATGTTGGGGAAGCGGTCGCGGATCTGCTCCGGCTCGGCCCCCATGCAGCCCGTGACGATCACCTTGCCGTTCTCGGCCATGGCCTGGCCGATGGCGTCGAGGGACTCGGCTTTGGCGCTGTCGAGGAAGCCGCAGGTGTTGACGATCACCACGTCGGCGCCGTCGTGCTTCTTGGTCAGCTCGTACCCTTGAGCCCGGAGCTGGGTGATGATGCGCTCGGAATCCACCAGGGCCTTGGGGCAGCCCAGCGACACGAACGAGACCTTGGGGGCGAGAGCATTCATCCGCGACACGTCCAATCGATACTGCGTGGCCTCGCGCCCGCGACGGAAGCGGCCGGGGCGCGACCCGTGCGTCGAGGCTCACGACAGAGGAAAAATCCGTCCGACCGGCTCGAGCGCGCCGCATAGCTTGCGGCAGGCGCCGGAACAAGGCGCAAGGCCGAGACACCGGTTCAGGACAGATGATGCCGGACCATGGCGGCGACAAGATGGCGGGCGCCGCCCCCAGGCTCCGGCGAACGCATGCGGCTCGAACCGTGAGCGGGAGCGGTCACCCGCAGAAGGCGGCCGGCCTCGCCCCAGGGAGGAGGCCGGCCCGTCGCGCAGGGAACGGCGAGGCTCAGCAGACCTGCCGCTGGACCTGGACCACGCTGCCGTCCGGGCGCACCCGGTTGCGCACGACGATGCGGCAGCCGGGCGCGACCGCCACCACGGGCTGCTGCACCACGACGGTGCCGGGCGGCGGTGCCGAGGCGGCGCCCACGATGGCGCCGCTCGCCCCGCCGATGGCCGCCCCCGCGAGGGCGCCGCTGGCGCGGCCGGTCGCGAGCGCGCCGATGGCCGCCCCCGTCGAGGCGCCCACGATGGCGCCCGCGCCGGCGCTCTGCTCGGTGGTGGTGCAGCCCGCCCCCGCGAGGGCAAGGGCGAGGGTCGCGGCAGTGACGATCTTATGCATCGGAGGACCTCGTTTTCTGTCCGGTCGGGTGCCGGACTCCCGACTGGACGAAGTGCGGACGGATTGTGTCGGTTCCTGGGCTGCCGCGAGCAAGGGCATCGCCGTTGCCGACAGGTCACGCGGACCCGAACGGCAGCTTGGCCGAGCCCCGGGGCACATGAAGTCAATCGGTCAGGAAGCGTGCCCGGAGGGGTTCGGACGCCAAGCGACCCAGATTTCATCAAGGACGATCGGAAGAAGCCCTTGCAGCAGGCGGTTCGGCCAATGAAGACACTCAATGATAAGTCGTATCATGGCGTCTCACTCAACGATTACCATAGGCGCCGGCCCGATGACCAAGCCACAGAAGCCAGACGTACCGACCCCTCAGGACGAAAAAGACCGCTCTTTCCTGATCGCCATGTATCAGGAGCACGCGGAGCATGCGCGACAGCATGAGACGCTCCATGCGACCGTCGCAACCATATTTGTCTCGCTGATCGCCGGCATCTTCGCCTATGCGGGTGCAAATCAAACCCAAATTCCATTAAGCGGATTCCTTATTTGCGGGATCAGTGTTCTGGGTCTTCTTCTGAACATCAAGCATCACGAGCGTGATGTCATGCACCGCACCATTCTCGGCGGCTTCCGAGCGGCGCTTCAGAAAGGGCTGACGTCAGGCATGGCGGACATAAATTCCAATTTCCGCAAGTATCACAAGGAGAGTTGGCCAAAAATCAGTGCAATGCGTTTGCATCATCTCTGGATACTGGTCTACGTCGCGACCTTCATGATCGGCCTGATCATGATGGCCCAGACCCCGTCGATCCAGGAGATGATTGCTCGTGCGGCGAGGGGATTCGGATGAAGACCCGCTTTCGCCGGAGTGCTTTCCAGACCCGTGTCGGATTCAGGTGAAACCGCCGAGAGGATCGCAGCGAGACGACGTCGGGTCTGCGGCTCCGGTCGAGCCAGCCGACGTTTCGCCTCTGTGTGCGCCTTACGGAAGCTCGTAGACGGGCACCTCGCGATCGATGCCTCGCAGCAGCGCCTGCTGGGGCACCGGGTCGATGGCGCTCTCCTTGAGTATGGTCGCGGCGCGTTGGTCTCCCACGACCGCTCCCGTGGCGAAGATTGTTTGCGAGACTGCAAGATCCTGAACGCGGGAGGCAATGTTCACCGTCTGGCCGAAGTAGTCCTGGCGGTCGTTCAGGGTCACCGCGAGACAGGGGCCTTCGTGAATGCCGATCTTCAGGATCAGATCCTCACGCCCGCGCTCGATGTTGAGGCGGCGCATGGCTTCCCGCATTCGTAATGCGGCGGCCAGCGCACGGTCCGGCGTCGGGAAAGTCGCCATGACGGCATCTCCGATGGTCTTGACGACCGCCCCGGCCTCGGAGGCCACGATCTCCTGCAGGACACGGAAATGCGACCGGACGAGATCAAAGGCCGCGAGGTCCCCCACACGCTCGTAGAGTTGGGTTGAGCCCTTCAGGTCCGTGAACAGGAAGGTGAGGCTGGTGATCTTCAGGCGCTGATCGATGTCGATGGTGTCCGTGCGAAAGATGTCCCTGAAGGTCTGGTTCGTCAGGATGCGCTTGGCCGTGAGGAAGGGTCGGCGATGCCCCAGGATGTCGTGCAGGGTGTCCCCTGCGACACAGACATTCGGGAGAACCCGGACATCCGTGTGGTTCTCCAAAGCGAGCCTCAGCGGCCCGGGTCGCAAGGTGAGGGTCTCGTTCGGGGTGTGTCCTCGGCTTATCACCATCGTCAGGTTCTGGCGTTCTCGCGTGGGCTCGCCCTTCACGTCGATGAACTGCGTCGAATGGGTCACCGCGTCGAAGATGATCACGAACTCGGCGGGAAGCTGAAGGGACAGGAAGGCCTTTTCGCCTGGAGCAAGCTCGATCATCTCGAGGATGACGGACGCGAACCGATCCTCAAGATCGCCTGGCAAGGACACCCCTGAACTCCAGAAGATTTGCCGGTAGTACTCGAAGGGCGAAAGAGTTTCGGGATTGTGAGCGGCGATGTGGCGGACGCGAGGGCTGACCGTGAAGGTGACCTCCACCATCTCATCGAGGGTCGGCTCATATCCAGCAGCGCACAACGAACAGTGATACTGGTCCTTATCGACCGACTTCAGGGTCGTGCTGGAGTCGAGCACCCCACCACATCCGGGGCAAAGGACGTTCCAGGACATGTCAAAGGCGCCGATGCGAGCAGCATGGAGGAACGCGCCAATGGTCTTCTCCTCGTCCAGGCCGTGAGCAGCCGCGAAGGCCAGGGTGTTGATGCGGTTCAAGTCGCGATCCGAGCCCTTGGCAATAAGGTCATCGATGTGCTCGACGACATTCGGGTCCGCTGACTGGCGCAAGGTGGCGAGAAGGGGACTGGCTTCGCTCATGGCTGGGCTCCCGCCGTACAGGGTACCGTCACGCCCGTCAGAGACGACCATACCACAACCCGGCCCGATACGAACCGTCGGGCATCCTGACAGCCGGGTTCGTCCTGTGCCAGGACGATCAAGCCTGCCATGGCTCGCCGGGTCCTACCAGCGGCGGCGGTCATACGCCTTGTCGGCTGTGCATCCCGCCGGGCCCCGGTGCCCGAATGGCCCCCGGGACTTCCGGACGGGCGGTACGGCGTCGACCCCTGAGGGGCGGCAGCGGCCGGCAGAGAGCGCCGCCCCACCTACCGGGCCCGCTGCTCACGCGGCCGGGCCGGCACCGCGCAATGCCGCGTTCCTGCCAGGGCACAAAGTAAGGCAGGGCAGGGGGGTCCAGCTAAAAATGACAGCTGATACCGTGGCATGGCCGCAAATTCTGGCGGAAGGGGTGAGAGCCAATCTAGAACCAGATTTAGAAAAAGATCTTTTCAAACAATATACTAGCCGAGTGTGGCTATTTTTCTGTTGCACGCTCTGTTGCACGTTTTCAGGCACCCTGCGGTATCATACTGAACACGTCCGCGTCGGGTGACTGCGATGCACCACCGGCCCCGGTCCTCCTTCGACCTGCTGCAACTCGCCCTGCCGCTGTTCTCCGTCGCCCTCCGGCGCGTGGACCCGGCTCGGAATATGCGGCGCTTCTATTCCCTCGATCTCGAGCGCGACCTGTTCGGGCGCGTGGTGCTCGTGCGGCGGTGGGGGAGGATCGGCACGGCTGTGCGAGTGCGGCTCGAGAGCATCCGGGGGAGGGGGCTGCACTCGCTGCTATGGTCGCCTTGGAGCGTCAGAAGGTCCGTCGCGGCTATCAGAGCGGCTGCCGGTGAACGCCTCTCTGACGGCGCGGTAGTCTAGCCCGTCCGGCGGATGAAGCTCCTCGATCCGCTGGCGTACCCGGCTGGATCGTCGGGGCCTTATAGCGCAGGACGAACCAGAGCCCGCCGTGGCAGACCTTTAACCTGAAGAGGTTGTGGTCTGGCCCACCAAACTGCCTGTCAGTGTCCGACATGGCCGATGCCACAGATCGCAAGGTTCAAGACACACTAGATACCTTTAGTAATTGGTATAATTTGCTCCAGTAGCACAGCTTAAAAGTCGGATGGGGAGTGTGCGATGTCAGGTGACTTTTTTTACACTCCTAATGCAGACTACGGCACATACAATTATTTTCGAGTTCTATCAGACTTCAAGGTGGAATGGACTGACTCCGATATTCAAGCTATTGAATATCTTTACGGGTTCGCGTCATATGATTATCCGATAACAATCGGACTGGTGAAAGATATTATAGCAAGCAACACCGGATACTCAGAGAATTTCGGGATTATTTATAATGGCTACGGTACTAATAAAGTCACTGATTATCGGTTAATAATGGATGAGAAGAATTTTATATACGCGTCATCCGGTGGATTGTACTTCGACTGGTCTGGAGCAAGTACGGTAGCGACTTTCTACGGTGGAAACTACGGAGACCTGCTCGTCGGCGGCAATGCAAACGACGTTCTCTACGGGCGCAGTGGGAACGACACCCTAACTGGTAATGCTGGCAGCGACTTCCTGTTCGGCGAGGATGGCAACGACACTCTGAACGGTAGGGCTGACGCCGACATCTTCGACGCTGGGAACGGCAACGATACCCTGATTGGTGGGTCCGGCGCTGATAACCTCATCGGTGGGACTGGCGCCGACACCTTCAAGGGCACGGTGGACGAGCTTTCCTACGACACCATCGCGGACTTCTCAGTTGGCGACACCCTTATCGTTACCGATGGCAACCTCTCGGCTTTCAACGGGCAGGCCGCCTCATTTCTCCTCACGCTCCCCAACGGCAAGACGATGGGCTTGACCGGCCCCATCTCGGGCAAGGTCTGGAGCGCCACCTACAGCGCCACCAAGGGCACAACCCTCACGCTCACGACGGGTCCGGTCACGACGTACTCCGTCACCGAGAACAGCACGACAGGGACCACGGTCGGCACGGTCAGCACGGCGCAGACCTCCAGTTCCGCCCAAGCCAAGGTCGCGGCTGGTGCCGAAGCGGAAAGTGTGGCCTCCTTGATCCACACGCTGGTTGATGATGCCGGTGGCCGGTTCGCCATCCACCGCAGCACGGGCGAGATCACGGTGCGCAACGGCTTGCTGCTCGACCACGAGCAGGACCAGAGCCACACCATCCGGGTGCGGGTCACCGACAGCGACGGCCACTCGGACGTGAAGAAGTTCACGGTCGTGGTCGCGAACGAGGACCCGGAGAACGTCGGGGGCGACGCGGGCGACAACACCCTGGTGGGTGGTGACCTGAACGACGCCTTGAGGGGAGGCAGGGGGAACGACATCCTCAAGGGAGGCGAGGGAAGCGACACCCTGCGGGGCGATGCTGGCAACGACCGGCTGCACGGCGGCGAGGACGCCGACACCTTCGTCTTTACGTCGGGCACCGGACGAGACCGCGTGGCGGACTTCAGAGCCAGCGATGGTGATGAACTCGACTTCTCGGCGCTCGGCTATGCCTCCGTGAGAGCCCTTCTAGCGGATGCCTTGCAGAAGGGCGAACATGTGAAGTTCGTCCTCGACACGGGTGACAAGGTGATCCTCAGCAACGTCGATTTGAACATGTTGCGCGAGAACCAGGACCTGCTCCTCATCTAACGAGCGAAAGAAAACGGGTTCGGCGGTACATTCGCGCACGCCGCCGCTGATCCTAAAGCGATCAGCGCGGAAAGTCAGCGCCTCGATTTACTTGGCCTCCTACGCGGGTTAGCATCGAATTCCGAGGAAAGGCTAGCGCCTTTTCTGGGAGGGGAAAAAGTAACCAGCGCGAGGGGCCTATGCCTGTTATTTCCTCAGACACGACCACGACAGACGCGGGAGACAACACTGTTGATCTCGCCAATGGCGACTACGCATATGTCCTCAGCACTAGGACCGTGCTGGCTGCTGGCGCGGGCGCAGTAGGTATTTCAGGCCTGGGTGGTAACAGGGTAGAAATTTACGGCAATGTCTTTTCCACCTACTCGACCGGTGTGCTGCTGAGCGCTGATGGTGCGCCGCCAGACGGCTATAACAGTGTCGCAATCGGCAATACCGGCATCGTGTCCGCACACTCCTATGGAATACAAATCTTCGGCGAAGGTAACGTCATTTTCAATGAGGGCACCGTCAGGTCTTTTGAGGCAGATGGCATCTACCTCACAGGAGGGGGAAACGAGGTCGTGACGAGCGGCCAAGTCCTGGCTTCCGGGAGCGGTATCATTGCCAAGGGAAGCGCCAATCACATCGTCAACTCTGGTCAAATCACTGCCGCACGCGAAGCCATACTTGTGGAGGGCCGTGACAATAGGATCGTCAACACAGGGACCGTCACCGCTACAGGAGGCGCTGGCAGTCACGGGATCAGCGTCATTTCAGAGGCGGGGGCGACGAACTCTGTCGTGAACACCGGATCAATCCTGGCTGGAGTGATCGGCCTCATCGGCGGTGCTGGCAGCGAGAGAGTGGTCAACAGCGGCTCCATTACAGGCAATGTTGTGCTCGGGGCCGGCAGAGACACGTTCAACGGCTCAGAGGGCCTGATCGTCGGGCGGGTGTGGGGCGGCGAGGGCGCGGATCGCCTGATCGGCGGGCGCTCCGACGACGTGCTGCTCGGAGGAGAGGGCAACGATGATCTGCGAGGCGGGGATGGCGAAGATGTGCTTGCTGGGGGCACAGGCAACAACCTGATGTCAGGCGGGTCGGGTGAGGATATGTTCGTCTTCAGCGCGCTCGGGGACACTGTGGCACGGAGCAGTATCACGGACTTCAGTAGCGGCGTCGACATACTCAACCTGCGAGCCATCGATGCAGATGCACTTTCTCCCGGAAACCAAGCGTTCAGCTACCGCGGAGACACTTTTACGGGCAGACCTGGAGACCTGATTGCCCGTTCCTACCAGGGTACAACCCTTATTGAGGCGGACGTAGACGGGGACGAGAAGGCTGACCTGTTGATCTACCTGAGCCGCACTGACGCCGTTCTCAAGAGCGATTTCCTGCTGTAGTCGACAAGCTGTGACAGGGCGAAGCAGGAGGGCGACAGCGTCCCTCATCAAGCGAGGACGTGTCCAGGATCTGAACGCCCTCTATGGTCGTGGGTAGGATGGTCCGCAGTGCCATCCGGAAGAACTTATCATCATCAGCGATGAGGATGGTATTTCCTTCTATGTCTCGGGACTGTTTTGACGAGGGCTAAATTCCGTAAGAAACGGAGCCGGCGGTACATCCGCGCTCGGCCCCGTCTTTGGTACGCAACTGGGTCGCAGCGCCTCTGCCATGCCCCATCTGCGTACGCATATTCAGTCGTCTACGGGCGTTTTACGCAGGCTTTCTGCCGGCCACCTCCTCCTTGGACAGCCCCCATGTTGGTGCCCATATTGCCCCCACCGGTCACCTGCTTGATCTGCCCCTTGGGGCAGGTGCCGTCATCGACCAGCGCAACTTGCCCCCTCTGTAGCTGCCCTGGACCCGGCTCCTGCTTAAGAACCTGCATCGGCTGTGCCATGGCGAAGCCTGTCGACCCTGCGAGAAAGGCCACAGCTGTGAAAATGCGTCCGTACATTAGAGATTTCCTCCGCCCTGAAACCACCCGGGCAGCAGAACTTTACTTGGAAAATCTCTGGAAGGAAGTGGGATAGGACGCGTCGCGCCTCCCGCTCTTCCCAGGCATGTTGATGAACCGTTTACCTCCCGCGGTCCAAGGTGATGTTCTGAGACTCTCCCCCGTGGAGCAATCCTCTGGGGGAGGGGGAGAGGCCTGTCGTAGCCGTCACTCGGCTCCGGGCCTCTCTTGCTTTTCTGGCCTGTTCACAACGGATAAGCAAAAGGCCCGGCGGGGCCGAGCCGCCGGGCCTTGAGCGGCCCCAAGTGGGTGAGTTCGTGGAGCCAGTGACGGTGGCCCGTTGGGTGCCGTCCTGCCCTGACCTAGAGGGGCTCAGATTAAAGAGAAGCCCCGCGCGGCTCTGAGCAGCCGGCAGGGCCTCTATCTTCAACAGGCGAGCCTCAGATCAGGTCAAAATCAAAGCGCGACAGGTTAGGACTGCCCTCTAGGGTCGCGAAATGCACGGCGTTTTTGTTGCCCGTGCCATCGCGGTCGTAGAGGAGACGCCCACTGTCCGTGTCGTAGATGATCTGCGCGACAGCCTTTGTAGCTTCACCATCACCGTTGGCGGTAAAGCTCTTCTTCTTGAGGGGGCCGTTGCCCAGCAGGTTCTTGAAGACTCGGTCCTCAAGCTGGATTAAGTCAACTCTCGTGTCGAAATCATCGATGATGGTGACCGGCTTCTTGGTCAAAACCGTAAATATTTCCCTCACATCATCATTGATGATGGCAGCTGTGAGACTGGATCTCGCCCCAATATCTAAACCTGACGTATTGGACGAGATGGACGCCGTATAGGTCTCATCGGCCTCGATCACCTGGTCTTGAACCACTCCAATCGTGAAGGCCGTGGCATTTTTGCCAGCTATAAGGCTGGCGGTGCCGCTCGTCACGCCACCTGAGAAGTCGAGGGCGTCTGCGGTTCCGCCTGTGATGCTGAAGGCGACGGCGGCGGCCGCACTTATGTCGCCCAAGCGGACAACTGTGAAGGTGTAGTTCGTCACGGCACCGCCGGTGCCCTCTGCCTGTGACAGCGTTGGCGCAGCCAGGTAGGCCAGTGAGGTGCTCAGAACCGAGAACCCGGTCAATGTGCCGAGGTTAAGAAGCTCAGGCTGCTGCACAGGGGTCGGTGCCTCATCGCCTGCTGATCCATTAGCGCCAGGAGAGCCTGGGCGTATCCCTCCCGTTCCTCCCGCTCCTCCGGCTCCTCCGAGTCCGGCCCCGCGACCTGCGCCGACGATGATAGTCGAACCAAACCCGGCCACCGCACCTGAGACAGTCATGTTCCCGAGATTGACGATGGCACCGCCTGCTCCCTGAGCGCCTTCGTCCCCGCCAGCACCTCCCGCGCCACCATTGCCGCCCGAGCCAAATTCACCACCGATCCCGCCAACTCCGCCTGGGCCGCCATTGCCGCCTTTGCCACCCTGGCCATAGTTGATGGTCTGATCGACCCAGGCGCTGTCAATCAAGGTCAACTGTGCGCCGGCGCTATTGAACACAGCCGAAGCAGCCAGTCCGCCCGCTCCGCCATTGCCAGCGGAGCCTCCAGACCCTCCGGGGCCACCATTGCCGAAGCCGCCAGAAGACCCTGGAGCGCCTGCCACCCCATTGCCTCCATCACCACCAGTACCGCCAGTGGCGGTGTTCCCGGAGAACAGTACGTGAGTGAGCGTCAGGGCGCCTTCATTCAGGATACCCGCTACACCATTTCCGCCTGTGCCGCCCGCTGCGCCTGTACTTCCAACGTCGTTACCGTTGGCCAAGATGATAGTGTCGAGAGCGACTGTTGCTCCTACCTGAACATTCATCAGTCGAGTGGCATTCTGCCCATCAATCGTGATGTCGGCCCTGCCGTCCCGGTCCACGTCGCCTTGAATGGTGAAGTTCTCGCCCGCACCGATTGTGAGCGCACTCGTGAGCCGGATGCTCTGACCGCCGAGCGCTTCTTCAAAGGCAATGATGTCTCCAGAGTTTGCGGCAGCGATGGCTTCGCGCAGGGAAACCACACCATCATTTGCGACTACATCATTGCGTGTCGTAACTGTAAGGACTGCCATGGTTTCCCCCTAGAGGAGCTGACCAGTATCATCTTACGCTTAAGCGAAGCAATTGGATATCAGTAACTTTCTGGTGGCGTTTTATCGGCGGAGGAACACAGATTTCTGAATTTGTGTCAATGCAAATAGGTGAAGAGAACTGACCTATGCCGACGTATTGTTTTCCACCTGTTGGCGCGGCTCTACGAGGGGCTGACGCTCGGCAGCACCAGCGAATTTGAAGGAGAAGAAAGCCCCGCGCGGCTTGGGCCGGCGGGGCTTACCCGAGGGGGCGAGAGCGGGAGTGTTTCCCATGCAGGAAGGACAGTGATCAAATCAGATCGACGTCGATGTGGCTGTGCAAGGTGATCTCAATCCCGGTGTAGTCCCCCGATGCATCCCGGTAGCTCCAGGTTTGGAGCTGCTGTCCGTTGCTGTCCGGGCTGCCGAGAGCTCCGCTGACCCAGCGGCCGCCGTCGAGAGCATCGCCCGCCACGTTGTTGTCCAGGACGATCCGGTCCTCGCTGCCGCCGAAGATCAGCAGCTTGTCGGTGCTGGAGAGGTCGCGCACCTCGTCGAAGTCGAACCTGAGAGTCTGCGAGCTGGCGGCCTGCAGATTGAACTTCTCGATGCTCATGGCGAATGAGAAGCTCGACATGTCGGTCAGGCTGCGCAGCACCAGTGTGTCGGTCTCTGTGCCGCCCGAGATGGTGCCTCCAGCAGCAGCGAATGCTGCTCCGTCTCCAATGGAGAAGAGGTCGCTGCCGCTGCCGCCAGCCATCTGGTCGCCGCCACCAGAGCTTGTCAGGGTGTCAGCCCCGGCTCCGCCATCGAGAACATCGAAGGTCCCATCAGAGGAGCCGTCGCTGAGCTTGTCCGCGTCGTTGCCGCCATAGAGCTTGTCGCTCCCGGTACCGCCGTCCAGTGCGTCGACGCCATCATCGCCGGAGAGCTCGTCGTTCTCCGAGCCGCCGAAGAGATGGTCACTGTCGTCGCCGCCGCGGAGGGTATCGCGACCGACCTGCCCGTAGAGCCAGTCGATACCAGCGTCACCGTAGATTGTATCGCTATTGTCCCCGCCATAGATGCTGTCGTTGCCCCAGCGACCATTGGCCCAGTCATTGCCCGAGCCGAGGAGGATTTCGTTGTCGACGAAGCTGCCGAAGACCGTATCGTCGCCGGCACCTGAACTGTAGTTATCCGCCACGTCGAACGGGTTCAGCTGATCGGCGATCATGTCGAAGTGATTGTCGCCCGCGGTGCCGAACTTCCACTTGCCATTGTTGAGGGCCATGCCGCTCTCCCGTTCAGTCCATTGCTTGGGACGTGATCAGGATGGCACTGATGGCCTGGGAGAACTGTGATGTAGATCACACTTCCTCGACCAGCAGCCTGTGCTGCGCGGCGCTGGAGGGGCATGAGCTTCCACCGGCAATGAGCCCGAATGAGTGGGCAGTCGCGGAGGTGCTGGAGAGGGGAGAGATAAGGCCGCCTGGCTTCAATGAGGACGCTGCCGCCTATTCCTGCTCGGTCCAGGGGTTCTATGTCTTCCACTGGAATGAGCGACGGCGCACCATGCCAGAGACGCACCGCTGAGCAGTTCCTTTGGGGTGCGGGTCTCTACAGCCTGGCACGTGAACTGGCCGCGACGATACCGAGGCACGCCGGCCGGCCGGACGAGGAGCGCTCCGCCGCCATCGCAGCCGACGTGGAAGCGTGTTGGCATCTCAGGGCAGGGGAGGCGGGCCGGCTCCTGGTCGGGGAATTCGTCGCGGCCAGTGTGGCGCAGAACCGGGCCGCGTGACACAAGGCGAGGGGAAGGCTCACCCTTCGAGATGCTCCCGAAGGGCGGGGCCATCAGGCCCGCAGTCTCAGGCTGCGCCTGCCAATGACAGGCTGATGTCTAATAGTCGAATAAGCCCTGGCAGTACTTAGCAAACCTTAAGGTTTTGGGCACTGCTATTTCATTTCGTTTTCTGAAAAAATTGATCCCAACGCTCCACAAACTTATGGTGATGCTCGGTCCAGTGCTCTTTGTTGTGCATTACCTGTTTCTTGTAATTTTCGGGTGACGTGTTGGAGCGTTCGATCATCTCCTTCGAAACCTTCCCAGTCTCGTAGGCCTGCTGATTGACGGGGCCGTAAGACACGTACTTCAAGATGTCGGCCTGCAACGACGGGTCTAGGAAGCTGTTGATGGCCTTCATGGCGAGCTCCTTGTGCCGCGCGCCCTTGGGCACCACAAGGCACTCGATGTCCATCAGAGCTTGGTCATAGGTAAATTCGTAAGGAGCGCCCTGCTTCACGGCATCCTCAATGCGCGCGACCCAGATCGAGAGCATGTCGGCCTGTTGGCTTTTGGCAAGCTGCGTAGCCTGGGCGCCGGATGTCCACCAGGTCACCACCGACGGCTTGATCGCTTCAAGCTTCTTGATAGCCCGATCCATGTCGAGGGGGTAAATCCTGTCTGGAGTCACTCCGTCCGCCAGAAGGGCAATCTCGGCGTTCCCCTGCAGGCCGTAGCCGCTCAGCGCCCGGCTGCCCGGAAACTTCTTTGTATCCCAGAAGTCGGCCCAGTTCTGAGGTGGCGTCTTGTAGACGTTCTTATTCCAGGCGAGGACCGTCGAAAACGCCGTGAACCCAACCCAGTGCGGCTTCACGAGTTCGTGCGGGATGCCTTTGGTGTTGGTGATGACCTTGTAGTCAAGCGGCTCAATGAGGCCCTCGTGCGCGGCCTGCTGGCACTGGCCTGAATAAAGCTCTGCAATGTCCCACTCCACCGCATTCGCCTGCACTTGCTTGCGAATGTCGACGATAGACGTCAGCGTATGTTCCTTTATCTTCAGCCCAAGGATCTTCTCGGTAGGGTCGTAGAAAGCTTTTCGAAGCGCTTCCTGATAGACGCCGCCATAGGATGCAACGGAAAGCGTATCCTGCGCGGTCGCACCTCCCGACGCGAGCACACAAGCCAATGCCAACAATCCGACGGCGCCTGATGACCGCTGGCCCATTGTGTCCTCCCGTCCCGATATCCCCATGCCTAGAGGATGTCACGCCCCGGGGAACAGAACAACAGCGTCTGGCGGCCTTCTCAGTGTCCCTTGAGCCAGAAGTGGTCCCGCCGCCCGGTCAGGACCAAGGCCGTGTCGTTTATCGCTTCCATGACCTTCTCGGCTGCCAGGTAGACCTCGCCCCGGATCGTGGCTTCTGGTTCGCCTGCACACAGGCCCGGCGGGCAACCGCAATCTCCGTTCTCATAGCTACACAGCACTTTCGCAGCCATGGACTGCAACCAATCTCCTTAACATGGGTTAATTGGGATGCCCTGCTGAAGGAATGTGGAATGGCAGCAGCCCAATATCCCCCCGAGAACCTCAACCTCTTCCGGCGCAGCGACAGGCCGGACTTCTACTGCGCCGTCCCAGAGCGCCTGTCGCTTCCGCCATTCATCCGCAGCCCCCGGTGGGAATTTGCAGGCAATCTCCAACAAGCGAGCACAGTACCAGTCGGCTTTCGTGAACGAGCGGCCCGGCTCGCATTTCGTCATCACGGCTTCTACCCCTTCGACCGCATCCATTGACGTTTCATGTTCAGCACTATGAGAACCTGCTCTAGTGCAGTGACGCATTCTGAGGATTCACGAGCGGGATCGTGCGAGTCTGGGGTGATGGCCCAGACCTCCTGCGTGATCCTTACCTCCGATGATCGTGAGCGCCTCGCCTCGATCATCGCCGACC
>JAESGR010000120.1_pt1 | contig 145971 bp, 133 predicted proteins | sample 9269771 | NCBI WGS metagenome assembly JAESGR01 (sample SAMN15739572, study PRJNA653492) | algae metagenome | isolation source: Chroococcus sp. CMT-3BRIN-NPC107 and co-occurring heterotrophs from well... | place: USA: Clark Mountains Wilderness, California | collected 2010-04-18
ACGCCGAAGGGACGCCGCGTCAGGGCACGAGCGAGGGCGATCTGCTCCCGCAGCCACCCAGCCCCACCAGCACTGGTGCCCCCGATCATGCCGAAGCCGCCCGCGTTGGAGACGGCGGCGGCGAGGATACCCGTAGCCGTGCCGGCCATGGAGGCGTTCAGCACCGGGTGCTCGATACCGAGCAACTGGCAGAGCGGCATGGTGATCATGGGCAGGCGCTCCCGAGGATCATGACGACGAGCTATTGACGTACTGCAGCGAAGTTTGCCCCATGGGAGCGAGCCTGTCCCGGGGCTGTGCCTTCATCACCGCGCCGCGTCTACGCTTGACACATGACCCAATCAGATGTGCCATCCGAACCATTCCAGGCCATTCCGGTCCCTACGCTCCACCTCTTCCCCGGTGAGCGCGGAGCGCTGCTGGACCTGCTGGAGAGCCTGACGCCAGAGGAGTGGGGCAGGCCGACGGTTTGCCCGGGCTGGAACGTGCAGGACATTGCCGCCCACCTGCTGGCGGACGATGTGGGACGCCTCAGCCGGGGGCGTGATGGGCACAGCAACCCTGATTTCGCCGCCGGGCTCGATATCTCGACGCTGCCGGGCCTCATTGCGGCCATCGACCGCCAGAACGCGCTCTGGGTCGAGGCCATGCGCCGCGCCAGTCCTCCGGTACTGATCGACCTGCTGCGGCTAACCGGAGAGCAGATGGCCAGCTACTTCGCGACACTCGATCTGGAAGCCATGGGCGGGCCAGTCGATTGGATAGGGCCGGAGCCGGCTCCGGTCTGGCTCGATCTGGCCCGGGAGTACACCGAGCGCTGGGTGCACCAACAGCAGATCCGTGATGCCGTCGGTCACTCCGGCTTGCAGGAACCAGCGTGGTTCGCGCCAGTCCTGGCGGCGTTCGTACTCGGGCTGCCCCGTGCGTTGGGGATGGCCGGGCGGCCCGACGAAACGGTGCTGCTCGCCATCACCGGGGAGGCAGGTGGCACGTGGCTCGCGCAACGCGGCGAGTTCCGCTGGTCACTGCGGACTGGTGGCATAGACGCGCCGACCGCCACGGTTTCGCTCGATGAGGACACTGCCTGGCGCCTCTTTACACGCGGCATCACGCCAGAGTTTGCCCAGAAACACGCAACGCTCTCTGGAGATCGGCTCCTGGCCTCCAGGGCGCTGGAGACGGTCTCGATCCTGGCCTGACCGCAGCTAGCCCACGACCAGCTTGACGGAATCTGGCCGCGGGCTGGGAATCAGTCCTTCGATGACGAGGGGCTGGTTTGACGACAGGTGATCGGGTTAGTCCTGTCAGGCTGCATCAGATTCACGTCCCCGCAGCGCCCCAGGTGCACCCCAGCCACGGAATTGAGGAGCCCTACTGCCTTGGCACTATGGGCGGCGAATCCACTCACACTTGCCGCGCACGCACTTCTGCTTTGAGTTACACGGCTTGCAGCACTTCTTCTTTCGTCCGGCTGCGGCTGGCTCATGCCCCAGAGCCATGATGCCACTACCCACTGCCATTCGCCCCAGCAGTTGCACCAGACTTCGACGACTCGGCCGCGCCAGATTGCCCTCTGTTGCGCCGTTAAGGTGGATCATGGTCACACGCTCCCTTGTCGCAAGTTCCCCGTCACGCCGGTCGATCCCTGGCGATGACACCTCTGCGAGCCGGGATGCTCGGCCCGCGTTGTTACATTCGATGTCCCAGCCCTCAATGGCACCCGCGTTCTCTCGCGGCCTCTAGCCGGCAGCCAAGGTTGCTGCCTGGTCGAGGCACGGAGACCTACGCACAGTTGGGACAGTCGGGGATGCCCCGGCAGAGGTCGAAGTACGGTTCATTCGCCTCCGGGCACAGGAAGCCCTGGCACGGCCCGCTCAGGCAATCACGATCAGCGATGCAGTTGTTGCTGCTCCTGTCGCACCGTGATTCATTGGCATCGACATCGAAAACGCAGTTCCCACAGCACTCAACGCTGCTGGTGCAGGTTTCGCCATACCCCTTGCAGTTGATGAACACGCCACACTTTCCGTTGTGCATGATGAGACCCGGATCGCACTGGCATTTTCCGTTGATGCACGCCTCGGCGCGGCATCCCGTGCAATCGACGTAGGTGCAGCAGTTACCTTTCGGGATGCACGTCTTGCCGCACTTCTTCTTGCCCCTGGGGCAGCCCTTGCCTTTGCCTTTCCCCTTGCCCTTCTTCTCGGCGTACACCCTGCCTCGGCGCCGTTCTGCCTCAGTGACAGCCGCCGGTACCAGCGCGGCCAAGGCGCTGCCTACCAGGCCGCTGACAGCTATCCGCCGAGATGATGGGACGGTCAACGAGCGAATAATCTGGTCGAGCTGGTTGTCGTCCATGCAAGTCCTCACTGGATTGACGGCAGATGGGGACGCTAACGGGCAGTGCCTGCTCGCATATCCCGGGTACCACGGCAAGCAGGGGTAGGCTGCCGGGCAATAGCAAGAATTAGCTACGCCGCCTGGGTGACCTTCGTTGACTGCCCACCTCAAGACGGCGGTTGCGACGAGTCGGAATTGCTCCGACCATGACGGACTGTGAACATGTGCGGGACCGTCCAAGCAGTCCCGCACATCCTCGCTCGCGCTCTACGAAGCGGCTAGATCCAGACTTCGACCTGCTCCAAGGTAAACTCGCCAGCACGGTAGTTGCCGTTGACCCTGACGAGAGGGGGAGTGTTGCCACTCCCCCTCCTGGTGTGGTGCCGCGTTGTCAGCAGGAGTGCGGCCTTACACGAAGACCTCGCGGAACTCCTCGACAAAGCCACCGACGTTGTAGTTGCAGTTGACGCCGCTGTAGCCGCCGAACAGCTGCCGCTTCTGGCCCGTGGCCTGGCAGTGCAGCCACAGCGGTGAAAGCGAGCGGCACCCGCCACGGTCGTAGCCGTAGATCCGCAACTGATCCCCGACCCTGGCATCGAAGACCACGGCTGAGAGCGTACTGGCGCTGCCATTCATATCATTGAGGACCGCTGACCCACCCTGGCTCATGTTCGAGATGAGCAGATCGTCATCCGCGACGATCTTGTCGGTCTGGTTGGGACCCCCGGAGATGATCCAGCGCGAGCAGACGATTGGTTGCTGTCCACCACCCCCACCACCGGAATTCCCCCCGCCCGCGTTGCCTCCACCGGTTGGGCAGGCGCCCTTGGTTGCGCCGGGGAAGTTGCCCAGCTTGCTTTTCTTCACCAGCTTGGTCTGATTCTGGTAGCAGATGGTGATCTTCTTGCCCTTGGCCTTGCCCTGCGCGCTCACCTGCTCCCGGCCGTTGCCGTTGCCGTTGCCGTTGCCGTTGAGCTTGTTCCGGGCGAGGCTGTCGCTCCCGGCGGCAAGGATGGTGCCGACGGCCGCAGCCCCACCAAGGAGGCGGAGCATGCTGCGCCGCGTGGAAACCGAACCGAGCTGCCGGGACATGCCATCGAATGTCGTCGCGTCCATCGTCGTGCCTCCTCGTTGGTGCTTCGGATCCGCCAGGCCATCCCTGATCGGATGTCCACATCTTGCGCCGAGGAGGCAGGACCGGCAGTTCGCGCGGATGCAGGCGAGCTGTGTGTTACGACACGGGGAATCGGCCCACTCAGGCTCGTCTATCCGCCAATTGATCAGGCATCATGTACAGTACGGGTGCTCGGATATGAGCGAAGAGACGAGGTGATCCATGCGCCTGCCCGACATTCTGCTCGACACCCTAAGCCAATCACCTGGAAGCCGCCGCTCCCTCCTGGGCAGCCTGGCCCTCATTGCAGCGGCCTCTGGCTCAGACGACACGGCCAGCGGCAGGAAGAGAAACAAGAAGCGATGCAAGCGCCGCAAGCAGTGCGGTAAAGGCTGTTGCGGTCCCGATTCCTGCTTTGAGGAGTCGGTCAATGCGGACAACGGCGAGCCGCTGGCGTTCGCCTGCTGTCCGGCCGACAATCTGTGCCGCAGCACCAATCCGAACTTCAAGGACCAATGCTGCTATCCGGATGAAACGTGCGATCCGAGCCTTGCGAACGACCCTTTTGCACAAACCATCTGCTGCCGGCCCTGCGCGGGTGAGGTTAGTGGATGCTGCCCCAACGTATCTGACGAATGCCGCGATGACGTCTGCGTCGACTCTGGCACCGCCCGCCTGCCGCGCACACGGCGACCTGGATAGCGCTGCTGCTTGCCGAGCCTGTCACGTCAGAAGATCGGCAATGACCCCGGTCCTCGGTGGGATGTCCGAACCGTTGGCACCATTCAGGAGACGCAAGAGCAGGTCATCCTGCGCCACCGCCGCGCCTTCGGAGATGAGCGCCATGAGGCGGTCAGCTCCGACCGCGGCCTCGATCATGGCAAGGTCTCGCTCGTACCTCGGCTGATGCACGGCCAGGCGAGGTGATGCGCTGTGCTGGCGCACGGCGTCAGCCAGGCCAAGGAGGCGCGCCGCGTCTGGCGCCGCGCCAAGTTCGACGACGACCCTGGCCAGCCCTTCGAGTGATTCCGCCCGGCGCGCGTCGTCGCCAATGTCCTGGCTGATACGTGCGCTCTGGATGAAGAGCGAGACCGCCTGGGCGTTCTCCCCGCGCTGGCGGAGCAGGCGCGCCAGGTGGGACATGGCGAAGGCCATCCCTTGCCGGTCGCCCACCTGCCGCGACATCTCCAGGCATTCTGTATAGAGCGGCTCAGCGCGGGTGACATCCCCCAGGTGATCGTAGGCCTCACCCAGATTGCCGAGCGCCAGCGCGGTTCCGGGAAGGTCGCCAAGTTCTCTCCAGTGGACCAGGCTTTCCTCGTAGAGCCGCGCGGCCCGCGCGGCATCGGCCTGGAAGAAGGCGAGGGCGCCGAGGCTCATCACAATCGCTGCAATATCCCGGGGATGCCCCAGCGTGCGCGCGATACCCAGCGCACGCTCATACAGGCCTGCCGCTTCAGGGAACCGTTCTTCCGAAAGCGCGGCGTCTCCGAGATTCCTGAGTGTGGAGACCACACCCGGTTGGTCGTGTTGCCCCTCGTACAGCGCCAACGCGCCGGCGAAGTGCTCCCTGGCGGATGCCGCATTGCCGCGATCATGCAACTCGATCAGCCCGAGGTTCTCCAGGGAGCGGGCCTGGCCAATGGCGTCCCCCGCGCGCTGCCAGAGGGCAAGCGCCTCCTCGTGGCTATGGACCGCGTGCGCAATGTCTCCCTGCGCTTCTGCAAGCGCACCCGCGCCATCAATGGCGCGTGCCAGCAACTCGGGAGGAGTCGCCGCGCGATCAGCCAGCGAGAGCACCGTCCGCAGTCGTTCTCGGCCTTCCGTGAGGTGGCCGCGAATCCACCAGAATTGCCAGAGCGCACCGGCTAGCCGTACCGCCTCGAGCCCTGCGCCACGCTCCACGAAGCAGTCAAGCGCGGCTCTCAGGTTGTCATGCTCACCCGCGAGCGCATCGAGCCAGTCTGCTTGCTCCGCGCCAGCCAGACCTATGTGCGCCTGCTCGGCCAGGTCCAGGAAATGGACTGCATGGCGGGCAGCGAATGTACCCCGCATGCCGTTCTGTTCAAGCCGCTCCAGCGCGTATTCTCGGATGGTGTCCAGGAGTTGAATGCGCGGCAGCACCGAGCCCTCGTCGAGCACCAGCAGGCTCTGCCGGGCGAGGGATTCCACCCGCTCCAGAAGGTCAACGAAACCAATAGCGGGCGCGTCAGGTTCCACGCAGATGGCCTCGATCGCCTCGAGCGTGGCCCCGCCACGAAACACAGCCAGCCACGTGAACAACGCCTGTTCGGGCGGATCAAGCAGGTCATAGCTCCAGTCGATCGCGGCACGCAGGGTCTGTTGCCGTACAGGGGCATCGCGCGGACCACCGGTGAGCAGTGGCAGGCGTTGGTCAAGGCGAGACAGGAGCTGGTCGGGAGGCAGCAGCCGGGTTCGTGCTGCCGCCAACTCGATGGCAAGCGGCAGGCCGTCCAGGCGATGGCAGATCCTGGCGACGGCGTCGATGTTCTCCTCACTCAGGGCAAAGCTCGGCCGCACGAGGCTGGCCCGATCCACGAAGAGCTGGATCGCATCGTTGGCGGCGAGTTGTTGGAAGTCTGGCTTACTGGCGCTGCCTTCTTGCCAGGGCACGGAGAGGGGAGGTACCGGGTAGATTTGCTCCCCCCGGATGCCGAGCGGCGTCCGGCTGGTGATCAGGATCGTGAGTCGCGGGCACGTGGAGGTCAGCGTTGCCACAGCCGCGCCAGCACCGAGAACCTGTTCGAGGTTATCCAGGACCAGCAGCGCTTCACGTTCGGCGAGGTGCTCAGCCACGGCCTCAAGCGTTGTCTGATCGATAGACGCCCGCACCCCAAAGACCTGCGCCATCACCTCGGGGACAAGTTCCGGATCAGTGAGCGCAGCGAGCGGCACGAACCACGCGCCATCCGGGAAGCGATCAACCATGGCGGTTGCGGCCGCCAGAGAAAGCCTCGTCTTCCCAATGCCTCCTGGACCGTGCAGCGTGAGGATGCGGACCGTGGGATCGCCCAGCATGTCCTGGATCTGGGCGCGCTCGGCCGCCCGCCCGACAAAGGTGGTGAGTTCCTGGGGCAGGTTATCCCGGTGCGGCGCGAGGCCGCGCAGGCGAGCGCGCTCACTGAGCATGCCCGGCGCCAGGACCTGGAAGACGCGCTGGGCCGAGAGGTCCCGAAAGCGGTGTTCGCCGAGATCATCCAGCCGCACTGCAGGCGGCAACTGGGCAGCGAGATCACCTGCAATGGCGTCGGACGCGAGAATCTGCCCGCCGTCCGCGGCAGAGAGCAAGCGGCCCAAGCGGTTCAGGCCGGGCGTCCGGTAATCGCCGTCGGGCTGGGGGATGACCTCGCACACATGGAGGGCCATCCGCACCCGTGGCGCGGGAGTGATCGGCCACGGCTCGCTCAGGAGGTGCTGCTGAGCTGAGACAGCGGCGCGCAGTCCTCCCTCGGATCGGGGAAACGCTGCCTGGAAGGCATCGCCAATGACCTTGTAGACGATGCCGCCATGCTCGGTAATGGCGGCACGCAGAATGGCGTCGTGCCGCTCATACACCGCAGGCATGCTTTCCGGCCGCCGCTCCCAGTACGCGGTGCTTCCTTCCAGGTCAGTGAACAGGAAGGCGACGCGCCCTGACGGGGGATCAGCCATCTGGCCCTCACCCCAACCCCTCTCCCGATGCGCGGGAGAGGAGCTTCTCGCAGCCCGGCTTGCCAGCGAGAACCGACTGAGTTGCGCCAGGCGACCCACGATGTGATGGGAAACTGCTTTCCTCTTCCGCGCACCTGGAGAGGGATCGGGGATGAGGACTTTGCGTTGGCAACAGCGATTTGAAGAAGGTGACGCTCATAACGTCAAGCGCCGTCATCGAACGCCTCTGCCTGCGCAGCCAGCGCCGGCGCATGGCGGATGACGATGCGGTCGCCCTGCCGCGAGATGTACCCGAGGGACTCGAACCCAATCAGCGCACGGTTCAGGGTCGAGCGCGTGGTCCCCAACTCAGCCGCCAACTGACCCTGGCTGCGCCCGATGGTGATCTCGAGCGCCCCCTCCTGGCTGGCTGGGCGCTCGGCGGCACGGGCGAGGAGCCAGGCGGCCAACCGCCCCGGAACGTCGAGGCCGACGGTAATGGCGTGCCGTGCGTTACCGGCCCGAACCATCGCGGCCAGGCTGCGCAGGAGGCCATCGACAACCGCCGGCTCACGGCGCAGGAGGTCGTGAAATGTCGTCCGTGGCACGAAGCGCACCGTCACGGGTTGTTGCGCGATGACGGACGCATCGCGCGGGGCGCCGTCGATCAGCGCCAATTCCCCAATCGCTGCTGGTGCGTCCACGACCGAGAGCACGATCTCGACGCCGGAGCTGGAGAAGCGAGAAACACGAAGCTGCCCACTCTCCAGCACGAGGAGCGCCTCGCCCGGATCGCCTTCGTTCCACAGCACCTGGCCGGCATCGTAGCGCCGAACGCGGGACGCCCGGGCAAGTTCATCCAGTGCCGGCGCCGGGAGCCCAGCCAGCAGCGGCACATCGCCCAGGCGATGATTGGGGGTTGCGTTCATTGATGAGGTCATGAGACGCTCCAGGCACTGGAGGCATGGCCTTGAGAAGGATTGCCGCAGCGTGGGAACCAGTTCGGCATAAGATACCAGTGCCCTGAACTCCTACGCGCAACGGCCAGGCTCGGACCACGGAGAGACGGCTTACCGGCCCGGCGGATCAACTGGTGTCCTTCGCAGGCGCAACTCGGCGTGACAGGGCTGGTAATTCAGGGCAGCCATTCGTCCTGGATGCCTGGCAGTTGACGGAATTCCCCGGATTGGCGATCTTTCTCACGGTCCTGATCTTCAACACCGCTGGTGAACGCCTCCGGAATCACCGGGATTGTGAGATGAGACGCTGGAACGAATTGTACGGGTCTTTTCCATAAAGCCCGCCGTCACAGTTGAGGCTCAGTAATGCCAGGTCAGGGTCAGGTCACCGCCGTCAGCCGCAGTTGCACGCACACCATGAGCAAGCCGAACAACGGCCGCATCACGCTGCTGGCCGGGCTGGGTGTGGAGGGCGATGCCCACCTGGGCACCTGCGTCAAGCATCGCTCCCGCGTGGCGCGTGATCCTTCACAACCGAACTTGCGCCAGGTGCACCTGATCCACGCTGAACTGCACGATGAACTGCGTGAGGCCGGCTTCGAGCTGGCGCCGGGCGAAATGGGGGAGAACATCACCACGCGCGGGGTGGACCTGCTGGATCTGCCAGTGGGGACAAAGCTCCAGCTTGGCGCGGACGCGGTGGTGGAAATCACCGGATTGCGGAATCCCTGTTACCAACTGGACGGCCTACGGCCGGGGCTGATGGCGGCGACGCTGGACCGCGACGCCGAGGGGAACCTCATTCGCAAGGCGGGGATCATGGGCATCGTCCTGGTCGGCGGCGATGTGCGCCCCGGCGACCGAATTATGGTGGAGCTGCCACCACAGCCGCATCAGCCGCTCGGACCAGTCTGACCGGTCTGACCGATGGCAGGCTGCTCACCGCACCGCCTCCAGGTGTCGTCCTGAGTCGAAGGCGAAGGATCTCGCTTCTGGGTTCAGCCACAGCCCGGTTCACTATTCGCGCATACCCATGGGTGTCATCTCGAAACTCGGCCTTGGCTATCACCGCAACCTGATGCCTGCACTCGATGGCCCTGACCGCCTCGAAGCATCACGGTTGGTGACGCCGAGATCGCTCGGCTGCCCTCGAGGTGACACCTGTAGTTGAGCGGTGTGAAGGAGACAGGCTGAATACGAGGCGAACGACATGCTTCGTTGTCGGCCGGGAACAATGCTGCAGACAGAACGCATCCCGGCCTTCCAACGTATGCCATCACCCCAAAGGTCCTATCCGAAGCTCACTCATCCACATCGTGGTGGACAACATGCACCGGCGATGTGGGTAACTCGCGCAGAGCGTGCCGGAAGTAGGAGGGAAAGATGCGCACGTCAGCCACATCGGCCAGGGGGAACCAGCGGAAGGTGAGCGGCTTCTCACCCTCCATACCAGAGAACTCGGGCTGCTCATGTGCAGGAGGAAACACTTCTGGCAGCGTCATCTGGTAGTAGAACGAGATCTCATGGCAGGCCTTGCCCTCGTAGGTAAAGAAGTTCTCCATCACCCAGAGCAGGTCGCCGACCGTGACCTCCAGCCCCGTCTCTTCCCACATCTCCCGCTGCACCGTGTCAGCGGTTCGTTCGCCCATCTCGCAGCGGCCACCGGGCAGGGCCCAGAAGTCGATTGTTTCCTCGGTTTGCAGGAGCACATGGTCCTCGCGCACGCAGACGCCTGCAATGCGCACCGCGAACCGCGCTCCCTTGCGCTTGATGACGAGCATGACCCACTCCCACCCGGACACAATGAACAGCCGATGGATCTCGGCTGCTCCAGAGCGGTCAATTGTGCACGAGTGGAGAACTGGAGCCGTTGGCTCACCTTTGCTGTCGCGCGCAATGGTTCCGTACTTCATTCAGTTGTCAACCGAGGCAACAAGGTCGGCGCGGTATTTTTACTGCCGAGGCATATATCGCTGAGGCAAAGACATGAAGTGCTGGGCACGATAAGGAACGATGGAGTCATGCATGGCGCATTGGAGCCGGATGGCGATTTATCGCGCGATTCTGCCCAGGATGCCCAGCAGGGTGGCCTGTTCCTCGTCCGTAAACCGGCTGGCGAAGACGTTGTGCACCACCTGGGTATGGACCTGGCTTGCCTTCTCAAGCACCTTCTCGCCAGCGGGTGTCAGGCGCAGCGTGGCGGCGCGGGCGTCTTCAGGCACGGGCTCGCGGCAGAGGAGGCCGCGTTGCTCCAGGCGCGCCACGAGGCGGCTCAGGGCGGGTTGGCTGAGATCGACCGCGGCCTGCAGGTCACCTATGCGCAGCAAGTCGCTGGCGTGGAGACGCAGGTAGAAGAGGGCATCGAACTCGGAGACGCTGAGCCCGCAGGCGCGCGCCAATTCACTGCCCAGTTCCTGCTCGACGCGCGCGTGCGCCGCGCGCAGCAGATGCCAGGCGTTGACACAGGCGACCGTGGTGGAAGCGTCTGTTTTGGCCACGGTGGCTACTCCTGCGGCCAGCTATCCCACGTGCTCAGCAGCGGCCCGAGGGACTGTTCCTCGAAGGCCAGGTGGGAGAGCAGATGCTCCTCCAGGTCGAGCAACCCCTGGACCACCTGTGCCCGGTGCTCGTCAGTCGGATCTTCGGCGGTCAGGTCTGCGGCGGCCACGATGCGCTCCGTGATGTGGTGGACCACCAGGTGATCCTCCTCCAGACGGTCAACCACCGAGTTCAGGGCAGGGTCATGCTTGCGCACCATCGGGAAGACGGCCGCGTCCTCGATGGTGTGATGGTGGTGCACGAAGCGGCAGTAATGCATGCAGCCAAACTTGAGGCGCCAGAGTGGACTGTTCGTCTCAAGTTCCCGGACCTGGGTGATGATGTCCTCCGGCGAGAGGCCAAAGCGCACCTCGTCCGCCAGCCGGCGCACCAGGCTGAGATCGCGCCGCAGCATGGCGTGGATGGTGAGCAACTCGCGGAACATGCCCACGCGCGGCGGGCTGATCTGGGGTTCGGCTTGGGTAACAACAGACACGAGCGATTCCTTGCCGGGGTTCAGGCAAACACGAGGGCGGTGCGAACCTCGTTTGCAATATGTATGCGCATGAATATATCATCGGGCCAGTGATTCTTGCCAGCACCCGCTGGCGTACCGATGGGATGCTCCGGTGCCTGACTACGGCCATGATTTGCAATTCGGGTTCTTCCTCGACCCCTCGACCAGCGATCCAGCACGCACCATTGAAGTGGCGCACATCCTGGACGACCTTGGCTACGACCTGATCGGCATCCAGGATCACCCGTACCAGGCGAAGCACTTCGACGCGATGGCCCTCATGGGCTACGTCCTCAGCGCCACGGAGAAGATCCGCGTCTTTCCGGATGTCGCCAACCTGCCGCTGCGCCCGCCGCTGATGCTGGCCCAGGAAGCGGCCACGCTCGATCAACTCAGTGGCGGCCGCTTCGAACTGGGCCTTGGCGCAGGCGCTTTCTGGGAGGGTGTGCGCGCCATGGGCGGCCCGGTGCGGACACCGGGAGAGGCGCTGGCGGCGTTGCGTGAAGGGGTGCAGATCATCCGCGCCGCCTGGGCTGGCGAGCCGTTCCGCTTCCAGGGCGATCACTATGAAACGGTGGGCGTGCGCCCTGGTCCAGTGCCGGCGCACGAGATGGAACTCTGGCTGGGTGTGCTCGGGCCTCGCGCCCTGAAGCTGACCGGAGAGCTGGCGGACGGGTGGATCCCCTCCATGTCCTACGTACCGCCGGCCCAGGCGATGAAGTCCAACGCCATCATCGATGAGGCAGCCATTGCCACTGGTCGCGCCCCCTCCGCCATCCGCCGCGTCTACAACATTGGCGGCGATGTCTCGCCGGTCACCGAGGCGGGGCTGAGTGACGAGGATCAGCAGATCGTCGGCCCACGCGAGCACTGGGTGAACGTCCTCACGCACCTGACGACGGACCTCGGCTTCTCCACCTTCGTCCTCTGGGGTGTTCCCACGGCTCCCCGCCTGCGCATGTTCATCGAGGAGATTGCGCCGGAGGTGCGGGAGCGCGTCGCGACGGTGCGGGCAGAGCGGGGGTAGAGGATCGACCACTCCCCATTACCACCGTATCCTTGCCGCGTTGAATGGCAAGGGCAGCCATGCTGCTTTGCCACGATCCTTGTTCATTGCGAGAGGAGCCACCTCACATGCCCCTGATCGGAACCTATGAGCCCAGCACGATGGACTGGGCGCGCGAGCAGGCCGAGAAGTTCGAGGCCGCGAACGGCACCGCCGCCAACGACCTGCGCGGCATGCCGATCATCGTCGTGACGTCCATTGGCGCCCAGAGCGGCAAGCTGCGCAAGACGCCGCTGATGCGCGTGGAGCACAACGGTGAGTACGCGGCGGTGGCCTCGCGTACGGGAATCTCGAAGAAGGATCCGTGAACCATGTCGCCTCCTTCCACCTGGCCAATCCGCGGTCATCATGCCGCGCTATCATGCGCAGGTTACGCCTAACACGTCAGCGTTGACGCACCGGAGGCAGGGTGCCAGCCGGGGCAGCGCTGTGTGATACGGAATCATGGTTCACTTGCTCTGTGCAGATACAGGGAGGACAAACTGCTCCCTGGCGAACCCAATCAAGGAGATGTTGACCAGCATGTCGGGGAGACTGGACGGAAAAGTCGCGATTGTCACCGGCTCGGCGAACGGCATAGGCCGCGCCATCGCGCAGCGCTTCGGCAAGGAAGGCGCGACGGTTGTGGTCTCCGACATTGACGCCGCAGGCGCCGAGGCGATTGCCGCCAGCATCACCGATGTAGGTGGCAAGGCCCTCGCCATGACCACCAATGTCGCGGACAAGGCCTCCATCGACGAGCTCTACGACAAGACGCTGGCCCAGTTCGGCACGGTGGATATCGTGGTCAACAGTGCCGGCCTCACCGACACCGAGCGCCACTTCCTGGAAGGTGACGAGGCGTGGTGGGACAAGATCCACGACGTCAATCTGAAGGGCACGTTCCTCAGCGGCCTGCGCGCGGCGAACCACATGGCGCGCAACGGCGGCGGCGTCATCATCAACGTCTCCTCCGGCGGCGCCACCCGCGCCCACCGCGGCAACGCCGCCTACGACGCTACCAAGGGTGGCATCGAGGCGCTGACGCGCGCCATGGCGGTTGACCTGGCGCCGTACGGCGTGCGGGTGAACGCGGTTATCCCTGGCTCAATCGATGCGCGGGGCATGGACGCGGAGAAGAAGGCGGAGCGCGGCCAGGCGATCCCGATGGGGCGCATGGGCGACCCGGAGGACATGACGGGCGCGGCGGTCTTCCTGGCCTCGGACGACGCGGCCTACGTCACGGGCCAGATGGTGGCGGTGGATGGCGGCATCCTGGCGGCCATGCGCTCGCCGGCTGCTGATATCTTCTCCATGGACAAGTTCCCGAAGCTCGATTAGCGAGAACCCTCACCCCAACCCCTCTCCCGATGCGCAGGAGAGGGGAGACGGACTGCGATTCCGAGGTGCTCCTGCTGTTTCGTTACCGCAACACGGCATCAGGACCCGCACCCTGGGAACGGGAGAGCCCCTCTCCCGCGCATCGGGAGAGGGGTTGGGGTGAGGGCCATTCGGCTTGACACCGACATCTATCAGAGAGGAAACCCGTAGCGTGCCTGCGACACCCCCCGACTCTCCGGCCAACGGCCAATCGGCCACGCTCCGCGCCGGGGTCGATATCGGTGGCACCTTCACCGATCTCATCGTCTATGACACCGCAAGTGGTGCGTTTGTCGTCGGCAAGACCCTCACCACACCGGATGACCCCTCCCGCGCCATCGAGACCGGGCTGGCCGAAACGCTGACCAGGGCAGAGCGGCCGATCACGGACGTGGGGCAAATCATCCACGGCACCACGCTGGTCACGAATGCCCTGATCGAGCGCAAGGGCGCGCCAACCGCGCTGATTGCTACCGAAGGGCACCGCGATTCGCTGGAGATCGGTCGCGAGCACCGCTACGACCTCTACGACTTGCAATTGGAGATGCCGATCCCGCTGGTGCCGCGCTACCTGCGCTTCGCCGTACCGGGGCGCACGCTGGCCGACGGCTCCACGCTGCACGAACTGGACGAGGCGTACCTGGAGCGGCTGGCACGGGAGCTGGACGCGGCGGGCATCGAAGCGGTGGCCATCGCGTTCCTGAACAGCTTCGCCAACCCGGCGCTGGAGCGGCAGGCGCGCGAGGTGGTACAGCGGGCTGCGCCGAACCTGCGCGTGTCCATCTCCGCCGATGTCGTGCCGGAGATCCGCGAGTACGAGCGCACCAGCACCACCGTGGCGAATGTCTACGTGCAGGCTCGCGTGGAGCGCTACCTGGCGGACCTGGAGGAGCGCCTGGAACGGGCCGGGTTCCATGGTTCCCTGCTCCTGATGATCTCCTCCGGCGCGCTGGCCACCGTGGAGACGGCGTCGCGCTTCCCGGTGCGCCTGCTGGAGAGCGGTCCGGCTGGCGGTGCACTGGCAGCGGCGGCCTTCGGCGCGGCGGCAGGTTTTGATTCGCTACTCTCCTTTGATATGGGAGGCACCACCGCCAAGTTTGCCGTCATCGACCGGGGCGAGCCGCTGCTGGCGCACGGCTTCGAGGTGGACCGCCGCTACCGCTTCAAGAAGGGCTCCGGCCTGCCGATCAACCTGCCGGTGATCGAGATGATCGAGATCGGCGCGGGTGGCGGCTCCATTGCCCGCATCGATGCGCTGGGGCTGCTCAAGGTGGGGCCAGATTCAGCCGGAGCCGCACCGGGTCCAGTGTGCTACGGCAACGGCGGCACTCAGCCAACCGTGACCGACGCCGACCTGGTGCTCGGGTACCTCGACCCCAGCTTCTTCCTCGGCGGCGCGATGGGCCTGGCGCTGGAGGGCTCGCGCGAGGCGATTCGCATGAAGATCGCCGAGCCGCTGGGCATCAGCATCGAAGATGCCGCCTGGGGGATTCACCAGATCGTGAATGAGGGCATGGCTGGCGCGGGACGTGTCCACACGCTGGAGCGCGGTGGCGATCCCCGTCGCCTGCCGGTGTTCGCCTTTGGTGGGGCCGGGCCGGTACACGGCTACCGCGTAGCGGCGGCGCTTGGCTCGCCGAAGATGATCGTGCCAGCGGGCGCGGGCGTGATGAGCGCCATCGGTTTCCTGGCCGCGCCGGTCGCCTTCGACTTCGCGCGCTCCTTCCCCAGTCGTCTAGACACCATGGACTGGACGCGAGTCAACACACTGCTGGGCGAGATGGAAGCCGAAGGGGAAGCGCTGCTGACCCGCGCGGGAGTCGATGCCGGGAATATCACGCACCGGCGCGCCGCCGAAATGCGCTACGTGGGGCAGGGGCACGAAGTGCGCGTCACTCTGCCGCTCACGGACCTCAGCCCGGACGACCTGCCCGTGCTGCGCGAGGCGTTCGAGGCCGAGTACGTCCGCCTCTACGGGCGCATGGGCCCACCGGTGGCCGTGGAAGCGATCACCTGGCGCGTCATCTCCGCCGGGCCAAGGCCGGAATTGCACATGGCCGCAGCCGCGGAGGTGAGCGGCAAGGTCAGCGATGCGCGCAAGGGCAGCCGCAAGGCGTACATGCCAGAAGATGGCGGCATGACTGATGTCCCGGTCTACGACCGCTACAAGCTCGGGCCGGGGGCGCGCTTCCGCGGCCCGGCCATCATCGAGGAACGTGAATCCACCACCGTGATTGGGCCGCGCGCCGACATCACGGTCGATACCGAAGGCAATCTGGTCGTCGAGGTGCAGGAACCCCATGCCCGCTGAGGAATATCGCTTCGATTCTCCGCAACGTCCGCCTGTACACCCTGTAGGCGCCCCCGAGCCGCCCTCCATCGTTGCGGCGCCGATGGACCCGGTGCAACTGGAAGTTCTCTGGAACCGCCTGCTCTCCGTGGCGAACGAGCAGCAGGCGGCGCTCATGCGCACGGCCTTCAGCACCATCGTGCGTGAATCACAGGACCTGGCCTGCGCCGTCTTCGATTCGCGCGGGCAGATGATGGCGCAGTCGATCACCGGCACTCCCGGGCATATCAACCCGCTGGCCACCGGCGTGCACCACCTGCTGGCCGCGTATCCGCCGGCAACCCTCGAACCCGGTGACGTGCTGATCACGAACGACCCGTGGATGACCTCCGGCCAGCTCAATGACTTCACGGTGCTGACCCCGATCTTCCGCAATGGGGAGATCGTGGCCTATTTCGGCAACCTGTGTCACGCCGCCGACATCGGTGGGCAGGTTTTCTCCGGCGAGGCCAAGGAGATCTTCGAGGAGGGGCTACGCGTCCCGGTGACCAAGCTCTTCGACAAGGGGGAGCCGAACGCCGAACTGCTCAAGATCGTGCGCGCCAACGTGCGCCTGCCCGATGAGACCGTCGGCGATCTCTACGCGCAGGCCGCCTGCAACGATGTCGGTGGGCGCGCCCTGCTGACGATGATGGACGAGTTCGGGCTGGAGAGTGTCGACCCGCTGGCCGACGAAATCATCTCCCGCTCGGAGAAGGCGCTGCGCGAGGCGATCCGCACCCTGGCGGACGGCGTCTACACGAACGAGGTCTGGAGTGACGGCTTCGACGATCAGCCGATCAAGATCGTGGTCACCGTGACGGTGCGCGACGATGAGGTGGACATCGACTTCACCGGCTCATCGCCCCAGGCGCAGCGCGGTATCAACGTCGTGCTGAACTACACGCACGGCTACGCCTCGTTCGCGATCAAGGCCGCCATTGCGCCGGATGTACCGCACAACGACGGCGCGTTCCGCCCGGTGCACGTTTCCGCTCCGGCCGGCAGCATCCTGAACTGCATCGACCCGGCTCCGGTCGCAGCGCGACACCTGGTCGGCCACTTCGTGCCGAGTGCCATCTTCGGGGCGCTGGCCCACGCGCTACCTGGGAAGCTGCTGGCAGGCGGCGCCGACCCGATCTGGCTGAGCGTCTGGCGCGGTACCCGGCCTAACAGCGACGAGGGGTACATGACCGCCATCTTCCAGGTGGGCGGCTCCGGGGCGCGCGCCACCAAGGACGGCCTGACCACCACCGGCTTCCCTTCCGGTGTGGCCGGGGTGCCCGCCGAAGTGATCGAGTCCCTTTCCGGCATGGTGCAGAGCCGCCGCGAGCTGCGCACCGATTCCGGTGGCGCGGGGAACACCCGCGGCGGCCTGGGCCAGGCCACCGAGTTCTGGAACCGGGGCGAAGGGCAGTGGAGCGTTTCGGCGATGATCGATCGCACCAACTTCGCCGCGCAGGGCTTTGGTGGCGGCGGGCCGGGCGCGCTCGGTGAGTTCTCGGTCGATGGCCGCCGCCTGCGCCCGAAGACGGTGGAATTCATGGAGCAGGGCCAGACCGTGCTGCTGGCCCCACCGGGCGGCGCGGGCTACGGTGACCCCTTCCAGCGCGACCCCGCCGCCGTCCTCCTGGACGTCGCCAACGGCTACGTCTCCCTGGAGGCCGCCGCGCGTGACTACGGCGTGGCGATCAGGTACCTCGGCACAGACGATCAGATCGTGCGCACGCCACTGGACTACGTGGTGGATGAGGCTGAAACGGCGCGGCTTCGGGGGTAAATCTGCGAGCGTTTCTGGAAGTGGTCGGCACGGTATGGCGGGCTGATCGAGTCGCAGTGCAGGTTTGCGCACTATGGTGAGGCGCCCGGGATCATCTCCCGGGCGTCTCAATCGCTTTCCTTGCAAGTAGACGCAGGATCTCTTACGCCGTTCCTGGTCCACCCTTCAGCACGATCGCCTGCTGGTTCGGCGCCAGTGACTTGGCCTGGTTGGCGCAGGGGAGGACGCAGGTGCGTGCCACCGCAGGCATGTTGCGGGCCTCGCAGCAGCCGATGCTGTCCAGGCAGACGCGCCCTTCCTCGCAGTCGCTGGTGGTGACGCAGGGGCGCGGCGTCTCACAGAAATCCTCGTCCTGGAAGCAGACGGTCTGCCCGCCTGTGGTGCTGCCGCAGAAGCAGTCGCTGTCTTCCACGCTGCAACGCTGAAAATCGGGGCAGGCCTGGAAGCCGGCGGGACAGATATCCGGGCTGTAGCACCGTCCGTTGAGGCACTGTTCACCGCTGGCGCACGTCACGCCACATGCACCGCAGTGTTTGTTGTTCGTGTTGGTGTTGACACAGTCGCCGCTACAGCGCGACTGGTCCTTCTTACATTTCCCCTTCTTGCTCGACTTCTTGCCACCCTTCTTGCGGGCATCGGCAGCTTCTCGAACCAGCGGGGCCAGCCCGCCAGCAATCAACCCGGCAAGGATGACTCGCCGTGTTGGGCCGCTTCGCCGTGCGATATCGACGGTTAGTTGATCAAAGCTTTGTGTGTCCACGATGTGCTCCCGGCTCTTTCAACGGCAATGCTGATCTGCCTGGAGCATGGCGCAGGCTAGTGGGTCTGCCAGCCAGCCCTGGCACAGCCCGGTGGTCAATTGCGGAACAGAAGGACTCGCGAAATCGCGAGCTGCAGGGCGTGGGCAGCCGAGAGCCGCTTCTGCACGCTATCGTCATGTCATTTCATCCAGAGAAAGGTCTTGTTCTCTGACTCAAGCACAGCCTGTCGCCTTCCCACCGCACACCCAATGTGTCCTCTCGAGCAGAGTCGAGAGGTCTTGGCCTTGCCTCCCGCCGAGGACTGCAGTTTCTCCGCCGTTCCCGGTATACGCTGACCACGCGGCCACTGACGCTGAGATCTCTCAACTGCGCTCAACATGGCACGCGAGAAGGGGCGCGAACTGGGAGGAGGGGACAAGGCGGCGGAGTGAGATCCTGCGCCTGCGGCGCAGGATCTCACCTGGGATTGGGTGGGGGTACCGAAAGAGCTGATGCCCTAGAGCGCGACGTCGCAGGCGCCGTCACGGCAGACGGTGTTGTTGCAGCAGTCGAGGTCCAGGGTGCACGGCTGGAAGCGACGAGCGCAGCAGTGGGAGCCACCGAGCTCTGGCACCTGGCCGCAGACATATGGCGCGCAGCAGAGGCGGCGCTCATTGTTCGGGTTGCAGCTCGTGCGGTGCGGCTCGCAGGCGCGATTGTCGAATCGCTTGCGTGCGTGCCGCTTCTTGCGCTTGCGGCGCAGATCGCCATCAGCAGTCGCTGACTCGGTGGTCAGACCGACGGCCATGACGAGCGCGCCAACGACGGCGCTGCCGAAGCGTCGCCGCGTCCAGGCATCGAAGCGCGATCCATCCATGCCGCCCGGATCTCCCTTGATCCTCGCCACATCCATTCGTCAGTCTGCAGAGCGGGGATGATAGCGCGAAGTCGTTAGCGACGTGCGCTATGGATGGCCCCACCGTTCCGTGTATTCCTCAGCGGTCATCCCGTAGATCAGCGCATCATGGTGCGCCCCGGCCGTGTAGGCCATACGCCGGATGCGCCCCTCCAGCCTGAATCCCAGGCGCTCGTGCAGGCGCACCGAGGGTTCGTTGAAGCTGAAGATGGTGACCGTCACCTTCTGGTAGCGCTTCTCCCCGAAGTAGTAGCGGAGCAGCAGCGGAATCGCCTCGCTGGCGTACCCCTTGCCACGCTGATCTGGCCGGATTGAGATCCCGTACGAGAACGCGCCCACGCGGGGATCGCAATCGTGGGTGGAAAGGTCACCAACCGCCTCGCCGTGCTCGTTCTCGATCACGAAGCGGAAGTTGTCGCCCTGCCCCTCGCGCGCGGCTTCGCGCTCAGCCCATTGTCGGACGGCGGCGGCGGATTGCGGGAAGTGAATCTGATCCAGGCTGCGCGCCTGCTCATCATCCTCGTTCCAGGTGTGGTAGGTCTCCCAGTCTTCCACCAGGAAGGCGCGCAGGCGCACGCGCGGACCCTGCCACGAACTGCGCAGCGTACTCACACCGGCGTCCGCGGTCACGCCATCAATCCTTGAGCCATCGTTACTCTGGCCGCCGTCTCACTGGCACGACATCCGGCGCCACTACAGACGCGATATCGGCAAAGATGTTCCAACTGGCTCGATCGGAGCGATTGTTCCCCTGGTCATCGAAGCACGCCTCGGTGAACGTACTGGTAACAGCAATGGCGACGTTACGGTCCGGCAGTCCTGCCGCAATCGAGCCATACCCCGCCAGGAGCGGGTTTTGCAGGACCCAGGCGCCACTCAACACGATGCCGAGGCCGTAGATGTAGCCCTCACTGAGCGTGTGGCAGTTGGGACATCCCTCCAGCGGCGAACCAAAACCCAGCAGGTCGGGCGCAATCTGGGCCGCGTGCGACTCCGGCGAGAGCAGCATCCCTTCTGCAAAGGCCAACGCGGAAACGGCCATGTCAGCGATGGTGGAGGTCTGCACGGACCCCGGTGCCAGCGTCCAGGAGGGATTCCAGAAGGTCGTCTCTTCGTAGAAGCGGGTGCCGGCCGGGATGCCGAGGAAGGACCGCCGTTCACTGCTGAACGCATGCAGAACCGGCTCCGGGATCTGCGCGGTCTGGCTGCTCTGCGTGCCGGTGAGGCCGAGCGGTGCGGAGATCCGCTCCTGCAACAGGTCTGCCAGTGGTGCTCCGCCGATCTGCTCCAGGGCCAGGCCAAGGATCACGTAGTTGGTGTGGGCGTAATCCCAGTTCTCACCGGGCGCGAAGACGCGCGGCGTGGACAGTCCGAAATCGATGAGCTGCTGGGAGTCATAGATGGCGAACGGGTCATCATAGAAGGCTTTCTGGAAGGTGAGGTTCTGGACGTAATCCGGGTAGCCAGAGGTCATGTTCGCCAGCATGCGCAGCGTGACCGCATCCGCGTCTGGCAGATCAGGCAGCCAGTTGCCGATGGGATCATCCAGCGTGATCACGCCGTCATCCACGAACTGCAGGAGCAGGGTGGACATGTACGTGATGCTGACCGCGCCGTTGCGCAGGTGCATCTGTGGGGTGGCCGGCACGCCGTTCATCGATTCACCGTAGGCCACGCTGACCAGTTGCTCGCCATCGGCGATGACGTGGATGAGCAGGGCTTTCAGGTCGTACGTGGACAGTGCGTCTGCACCGATCTTTTCGATAGCCGCTCGCTGTGCCTCCGGCAGGACCGGAATAGGAGTAGCGTCCTGCGCGGTTACCACCCGACTGAGCGTGCCGCCGCCTGTAACGACATCAGCCAGGGTGATGCCTGCCGCGCCGATGGCGCCGAGCACGGCCCGGCGAGTCTGCGTCGCGCTGCCGATCACCGTTCGTGGTTCTCCCATGCTGGCGTCTGCCTTTCGTATCGCTCGTCGTTGGTGCCCTGCTTACAGCATGGCATAGTCGTTTCGCATATGCCCTCAAATGACCGCAGGCTATAGTCATGCCAGAGGCCGCACGCTGGCGGCCAGTTCCATCCAGGCAGGAGTTCATTATGGCTGTTGAAAGTTCCGTCATTCCCGAGGCGTACGCTGATCTGGTGGAGCGGCCGGTGCTGGCGCACGTCGCCACGCTGGGCCCAAATGGCGAGCCGCAGAACAACCCGGTCTGGTTCGACATGAAGGACGGCCTGATCCGCTTCAGCCAGACGACGGCGCGCCAGAAGTACCGCAACGTGCAGAAGGACGGTCGTGCCTCCTTCTCCATCGTCGATCCGGAGAACCCCTACCGCTACCTGGAAATCCGGGGCACTCTGGAGCGCATTGACCCGGATCCGGACTATGCGTTCATTAACCTCATGGCCAAGAAGTACCTGAACGAAGACCGCTACCCCTGGCTGCAGCCGGGCGAAGTGCGGGTCGTCCTGCACTTCCGCCCCGAGCACACAACGCAGATGGGGTAGAGCGCTCACCCATGATCATCGCTCTGGATGCTGCGTATCGCGTTGCCGCTGATGGCCGCTTTCCAGGGCATGATCTGCGCTTCTTCCCGAGTGATCTGACCAGCGCCAGCGAGTTCGCCACATATCTGGCGGAGGCGCAGGTGCTGGTCACGAGGCGCATCTTCCCGTTTCCGTTCGACCGCGATCTGATTGCGCAGGCCCCGGGGCTGAAGTTCATTCACAAGACCGGCACCGGCGTGGACTGGTACCCCATCCCGTTGCTGGATGAAGCCGGCGTTCTGCTTGCCAACAACGCGGGGTTCAACGCCTCCGCCGTGGCCGAGCACACCGTGATGCTCATGCTGCTCTGCCTGCGGGGTGGTGTGGCCAACTTCGCGCGGTGGCGGGAGGGCGTCTGGGAGCGCAGCACACCGTACGAGCCGGTGTTGCTGGAGGGCAAGACGGTCGGCATCGTCGGGCTCGGCGCTATCGGGCAACACGTAGCGCGGGCCGTGCTCGGGATGGGCGCGCAGGTGGTCGCCACGCAGCATCGGCCTCACCCGCTGCCGGCTGGCCTGGAATCCGTGACGCTGCTGCCCCTGGATGATCTGCTGCAAACGGCAGACGTTGTCACCCTGCACGTTCCGCTGACAGATTCCACGCATGCGCTTATCGGCGCGCGGGAACTGGCGCTCATGAAGCCGACCGCCACGCTGATCAACACCTCCCGCGGCAAGGTGATCGATGAACCGTCGTTGGTGGCGGCGCTGCAGGCCGGCAAGCTACGGGCTGCGGGGCTCGATGTTCTCGCGCAGGAGCCAACACCGCCGGACAACCCTCTCCTGACCATGCCGAACGTCGTTGTCACACCGCACATTGGTGGTGGCGCGGCAGAAATCAACACACGGCAAATCAATGGCGCCCTGGACAACGCCGCGCGCTTCGCTGCTGGCGAACTCCCGGAACGGATCATCAACCCCGGGCTCCTCACCCAGCCCCAACTGCGGGCTCAACACCTGCGTGCCCTCTCCCCGGAGCCTTGATCCCCGGTTGCTCATCTCCCCGGGAACGTCGAAGATGACGCGACGAGCAGGCAACAGCGACGGCAAGACCCAGGGGAGGGATCAGATGGCGCGTGTGTCCGCGAACGAAAAGATCGGGATCGCCATTCAGGGCGCGGGGAATGTCTCCAGCGGGCATCTGCGCGCGTATCAGCACAACCCGTACTGCGAAGTCGTGGCCATTGGCAGCCGCACCAGGGAAGGTGCTGCCAACCGCGCCAGGCAGGCAGGGCTCGATCCCGACAAACTCGCGCTCTACGATGACGTGGACGACCTGATGGCCGACGCCAATGTCGATGCGCTCTCCATCTGCACCCCCCACAAGCGCCATGCGCAGGACGCCATCGCCGCCGCACACGCCGGCAAGCACATGATCGTGGAGAAGCCGATTGCCACGAACGTGGCGGAACTCACTGCCATGGACGAGGCGGTCACCGCCGCCGGCGTGCGCAGCGTCTGTGGCTTTGTGCTGCGCTGGATCCCGTCTGTCCTGGCGCTGCTTTCGCTGCGTGAGGAGGGGATGTTCGGCGACCTGCTCTTCGTGCAGACCGACTACTGGCACAACCCGGAGCAGTCTGGCTACCCCGGTGCAGAGGATTACCTGCGGCGCAAGGCCGACGACAGCGCCATGATGCTTGGCGGCTGCCACGCGGTCGATCTGGCGCGTTACCTGATGGGCAGCGACATCGTCTCCGTGGCGGCAACCAGCTTCAGCAATATCGATGATCTCCCGTTCCCGCCGAACCAGGCCGCCGTCGTCCAGTTTGCCAACGGTAAAGGCGGGCGTGTCTCCGCGATGCAGGAGCAGTGGATGCCCTACCAGTTCAACGTCGATCTGCTGGGCGATGGCGGCGGATTCCGCCATAACCGCTTCTACAGCCGCAAGATCGATGGCGCGTTTGACTGGATCACCATCCCCACCATCACGCCGGACAGCGGCGCAGTGGATCACCACCCGTTCCAGGGGGAAGTTGACCACTTCATCGACTGCATCCGGCAGAACCGGGAGAGCCACGCCAACGTGCACGACTCGGTAAACACGCACCTGGCCGTCTTCGCCATCGATCAGTCGTGCGCGGAGGGTGGCCGCCAGGTGCACCTGAGCGAACTGACAGCCTGAAAGATGAAAGGACTCTCCCATGAAGCGCCTCGCGCTCACCCTCGGCCTCGTCCTCGCTGCTGGCCGGATTCTTCTTGGAACGCCAACGATGAGCCAGGCCCAGCCCGTTGATGTCTGTAACGGGCAATGGCTCTGGCAGATCACCTTCGATGGCCGGGATGAAATCGAAGAGGCGATTGCCGACTTCGATGAGGATGGCGATCTGGTCCTGTACAGCCCATCGATGGTCCCGGCGCTCCCCGGCTCCGGCGATGACGAAGCGCTCCAGGTCAGCGACAGCGTCGGCTCCTGGCAGAAGGCAGACGAGGCGGAAATGACTTGCACCTTCTCCGTCGTGCGCCTGCTGGCGGATGACGATGGCGGCAGTATCGGCAAGGTCTTCCTCCAGGGAACGGTGCAGGTGGTCGCCAACGGCTCGGGGATGGAAGGCGCCTTCACCTTCGATCAGAGCAGCGGCACGGGCAGGACCGTGAACAGTGGCACGGGTACGGTAATCGGGAGCTCAGCAGGGGCATAGTTCCAGGACCGAGCCGGAGCGCCCTGAACCACCCGGCATTCCCCCACCGGCTACCTCGGGACCGCAACCATCGTGGACATCTTGATCCGGGAGATTGGCGTCGATCCAGCGCGTTCAGGTTGGGCGCGCAGTCTCGGCGTTGGAGCCGTCCTCCAGGCGCTCTCCCCCCACAGTGTTGCGGTCTCCGCAGCACTATCCACCACCTCGACCCCGCCCATCATGCCCATGTCCTCGTGCTTGAGGATGTGGCAGTGGGAGACAAACTTAGGGGGTAATCGAGAAAGCGTGAGAGGAGGATGATTTCTCCGTTCGCGGGGACCGCGGTGGTGTATTCCCAGGAGCGAGCCTCGTATGGCTCTCCGTTGACGGAGGTCACCCGGTAGTCATTGACTGACCCAGGACGCCTGCGCCGCCCTCTGCGCACGCGGCCTCAGCATCTGCCGACGGTTCAACCCAAGGTGTGATCGAGTACGAGGCACACGCGGATCCTTGCGCTCATGTGACGCAACGTCGGGATGCCTTGGCTCGATTGAGTCAGGGGCATGACAGACAGTGTGACGCCTGCACGCCGAAATCAGGCAACAAGTTCCACACGCACCAGTTCCTCCCGCGGCAGGAAGATCAGCGCCAGCACCCCCGCCAGCACTCGCAGCAGGGCACCTGCACTGAGCGTGACCACGAGGCCAGTGACTCCGCCCAGCACACCACCAATGACAAACCCCACGACCATTGCTGCGCCCTGGACAGCTGCCAGCGAGCCGAACACACGCCCCCGGAAACGATCCGTGGTGTGGCTTTGCACGAGCGATTGCCGCCCGGTCATCAAGCCCACTACCGGGAAGCCCGCCAACCCGGCGAATCCAAGCGCTACCCCCATGGCCGGAGGTCCAGGCGGCGCGAAGAGCCGAGCGTTGGCTGTGCCCAGGTCAGCCAGACCGGTTCCTAACATGCCCCAACCAAAGAGGCGGCGCATGCTGGCGCGCATCCCGATCCGTGCCAGTACGGCTCCGGCGATCAGGCCACCAACAGACTGCACCATGGCCATCCAGCCCACCTGGGCCTCCGTGCCCCCCAGGACCTTGAGCACGAGCGGGGAGAGGCTGAGGGTGAGGTAGATTCCTTCCGCCACGCCATCCAGGCACCCGGCGCTGAAGAGCACGCGCAGGGTCCGCTCCCCGCTAACGATGCGCAGGCCTTCCCGCCATTCGTGCAGCACGCCCCGCCACACGCTCAGCCCATCCGGCGTTGTAGAAGCTCCGTCCTCGACCTCACCACGGCCGCTACTGTTGATAGCCCAGATGAGCCCAGCCGAGAACACGTACGAGGCGGCATCGACCAGCACCACCGCCCCGATGCCCGCCTGGGCATAGAGGAGGGTGCCAAGGGCCGGGCCGGAGAGCATCGCCAGGTTGTCGTTCAGGGCATTGAGGGCATTGGCGGAGACGAGACGCTCTTCGCCGACCAGAAGGGGGAGGAGGGCGCTTTCCGCCGGGTTGAAGAAGAGCCCGATGATGCCCTGCACCAGCGCGACCGCGTAAATCATCTCCAGGCGATCCGGCGCCAGCAACAGTGGAAGCAGGCACACAGCGCGCAACAGATCGGCGATGACCATGGTGGTGCGGCGGTCCCAGCGGTCCACGAAGACCCCGGCGAAGGAGCCGCCGATGACGCGGGGCAGGGTGCTGGCCGCCAGGGTGCCGGCGGTGGCTAGCGTCGAGCCGGTCATGCGATAGACATGCAGTGGCATCGCAACAAAGAAGACCAGGCTGCCAGCCAGCGAAATGAGTCCGGCAGTCCAGAGCAGCGCAAAGTTCCGCAGGCGCAGCGTGGCCAGCATGGTCTCTCCTGAGATGTCACTGATCCGGGAAGCCGGGGCGCAAAGGCGGGGCATTGTGCCACACCGAACCGGAAATACCTAGCCGCGCTACCAGGCATCATGTCTCTTGCCAAGGCATATGTCAGCCAGGACCGGCTATGCAATGAACCGGAGATATCGTCACGACGCGCTGGGTGCAGAGCTCCGGGCTCGTGCTTCGGGCCCCACGCGCGCCGCAAATTTGGCGACGCGCTTCGAGTTGGCGTCCACTCGGCCACGAGGAGATGCAATGCCGCGCTTCCGCACGAGGGCGAATACCTCATCAATCCTTTTCATTGCAAAAGGTCAGCACGAGAGCGCTTGCACCCACAGATCACATGCTCAAGACATGCCAGGTGTACGTACACCACTGTGGTACAAGGACGTTGTCGATTTCAGGGCTAGCTGAGCGACAAGTAAGTAAGCGGGGCTCTCGTGTGGCTGCGGCTGAGCACTGCAAACTGGCGCGATGACCGAGCAGGAAACGGGAGGATGAAGCGGTGGCGACCAACAGCGTCTATCTGAACTACACAGGCGAGGCGGAAGAGGCGTTCAACTTCTACAAGTCCGTCTTCGGGACGGAGTTCATCGGCGGCATCATGCGGCACGGCGAAGTACCGCCGATGGAAGGCATGACTCCGCTGGATGACGCCGCGAAGCAGATGATCATGAACGTGCAACTGCCGATTACCGGCGGACTGCTGCTCATGGCATCGGATATCCCGGCTGGCATGGGTGACCCGATCGTGCCTGGCAACAACTTCTCCATCGGCGTCCATCCCGACACCCGCGAAGAGGCGGACCGCATCTTCTCGGAGCTGTCTGCCGGAGGCAACGTGACCCAGCCGATGGAGGACCAGTTCTGGGGCGACTACTACGGCAGCTTCAACGACAAGTTCGGCATCCCGTGGTACGTCGTGGTGACCGCCCAGCAGTAGGGGACGACTGCCCGCTCCCGGTCCAGGGTGAGATCATGTGGCCAGCACGAGGTACCTCGCGCTGGCCACGGTCATTGCCGGGAGATCCCGATGCCCAAGACTCCGCTGTCGCCAATTGAGGTCGTGAGCCTGCTGCGGGAGAATCCCGGCCAGATATCCAGCGTGACCACTGGCCTCACCCCAACCCACCTGCGGAACCGGCCAGAGCCTGACGCATGGTCCCTCACTGACATCATGGCCCACCTGCGCGCCTGCGCCGACGTTTGGGGCGCCTGTATCGCCACCATGCTGGCCGAGGATCACCCGACGATCCGCGCCATCAACCCACGCGGCTGGATCGAGCAGACGGATTACCGCGACCTGGAGTTCGCGCCGTCGTTCGCGGCCTTTACCGACCAGCGAAACAATCTACTGGCCAAGCTGGAGGCGCTCTCCTCTGAGCAATGGGAACGCAGCGCGACCATCACCGGCGCCGGTGCTCCACTGACGCGCACGGTGCACTTCTACGCGCAGTGGCTGGCCAGGCACGAGCGCTCGCACCTGAAGGAGATGGCACGGGTAACAGCAGCCGTGCGCCAGTAATTGCTGCGCCGTTGAGGGCAGCGATTCACCCGACATGCCGTCGCGCTCATGCTGGACCCATCATGCGTTCTCGTCCTTCGTGCCCGTCACCTGTGCAGATCGTGGGAGGCGAGGGGTAGGAGGAAGGGAGCGTCAGGCGTTGAAGCGCTTCCAGTTCCCCTCAGTGATGACCTCGACACTGCCGTTAACGACCTGGATCGCAGTCTCATCGTCGATTGCGTACGCCGGCCCTGACATGTTGGCAGCCCAGCGTTCGGCGTTGGCCATGGTGTTTTCCGGCAGCTCGGGGTGATCCAGGTGCGGGTAGATCGTGAAATCGACCAGCCCCAGTGTCTCATCGCCACCGCTGGGCTGCCTCCAGATGACGAACTCCGGCCCGACCCTGGGCGTCATGACCATGCTGCCGGCGCTCAGGCCGACGTAGATCCCGTTCCAGGAGGGGAGGAGGTCGGCCAGGCCGGACTGCTGCATCCAGTAGTGCAGGTACAGGGAATCGCCACCATTCACCAACAGCACGTCCGTCTCCTGGACCCAAGGCACCCACAGATCCCGATCGAGACTGGGCAGCGCGGTCAGCTCCAGCACGCCCATTGACTTCCAGCCCAGTTCGACCATGGGGGTGCTGGATTCGATTCCAGTAATGAATGACCATGCGCGCCGGGGACCAGCCATTGGGTGCCCGTAGGACCCGGTGGGGATACACAGGGCGCTCGCCTCAGCAGTCGGTTTGCCCAGCAGCTCGACCAGAGCGTGGTGAATGCTCGGGTTCTTGATGCCCGCGGACGTGAGCAGTAATCGCATGATCTCCTCCTTGTCATACTCCGGAGCCGAGCCAGCGCGTTTGAAACACAATTCGACCCCGCGATCAAACGCGCTGGTCGAGGTAGTCGCACTGCAGGCTGTTCAATCGACAATGGCTGAACGCAAAATGCCCGCCGGCAGGATTGCCTCCTGCTGGCGGGCGTTGAGATCCCTTTAGTGGCGTGGCTCAGCCTGATATGCCGAGATGAGATCCTTGGCCTACGTGCCCAGGATGACACCTGGAAAGGGTCTCAAAGACCGGGAAACATTCTCGAGACAGACTCTCTAATCCCAGCTCAGGCTGCTGCCACTGCGGTACTCCGTCACCCGGGATTCGAAGAAGTTCTTCTCCTTGCCCAGGTCGATGGTTTCGCTCATCCAGGGGAAGGGGTTGCGCGCACCGCGGTACTGCTGCGGCAGGCCGATGCGCTCCAGGCGGCGGTTCGCGATGTACTTCACGTACTCATCGAACAGGTCCACGTTCAGGCCCATCACGCCGTTCGGCAGGCAGTCGGCGGCGTAGGCGATTTCCAGCGTGACCGCCTCGCGGATGTTCTCGATCACGCGCTCCTGGAATTCCGGCGTCCACAGCTCCGGGTTCTCCTGCTTGATGCCGTTGATCAGGTCCGCCCCGAAGTTGAGGTGGACCGTCTCGTCGCGCAGGATGTACTGGAACTGTTCGCCAATCCCCTTCATGCGGTTCTGGCGGTGGAAGGAGAGGATCATGGCGAACCCGGCGTAGAAGAAGATCCCCTCCATGATCACGTAGTAGCCGATGAGGTTCTCCAGGAAGGTCTGCGCGCCCTCGAAAGAGTCCGTGGAGAAGTTCGGTTCCATCACGGCGGAGGTCAGACGCATCTCCATCTCATCCTTGGCCGCGATGGCCGGGATGTTGTGATACATCTGGAAGATCTCGTTCTCGTCGAGGCCCAGGCTCTCCACGATGTAGTGGAAGGTGTGGGTGTGGATCGCCTCTTCGAAGCCCTGGCGCAGCAGGTACTGGCGGCACTCGGCGTTGGTGACGTGGCGGAAGATGGCGAGGGTGATGTTGTTCGCCACCAGACTCTCCGCCGTGGCGAAGAAGCCGAGGTTGCGCATGATCACCAGGCGCTCGTCCGGGCTGAGCTTGTCGCTCTTCCAGAGGGCGATGTCCGCGCCCATGGCGACTTCGGTCGGCATCCAGTGGTTGGCGCAGCCGTTGAGGTAGTGCTCCCAGGCCCACTCGTACTTGAGTGGCATCAGCGCGTTGACATCGACCGCCGTGTTGTTGATCAGCCGCTTGGCATCGGCCTCCACGCGCCGCGGCACCGACGGCGCCTGGACTACGGCCAGCCCTGGCAATTCAGGCTCCGGGTCAAAGGACAAGGTGAACGCTCCGTTCGTGGCAACCATAGGTGGTTCCTCCATCACAGTGAGGAGCACTCCCTGGAGAGCCCTCACCCCAAACCCCTCTCCCGCGCACCGGGAGAGGGGCATCACAGCCTGGTGTGCCTGCCCATCCTCCTCACCCCATTCACGAGATGAGGCAGGACAGGGAGGGAATCTACTGGCACGCCTCGCAGATGAACTCGTCACCTGAGCTGTCGTGGCCATGACCGTTCAGCATTTGCGGAACTCGCGGGATCGGCGCGGTGGCAGCGGGCTCGGACGGAGCCGCTGGGGCAGGCATCTCACGCTTGATCGAGATTTCCGAAGAAGCACTGCGGGCACGCATCCAGCGCGGCTGCACGCCACGGCGGTTGATGTCGATGGTCGACTTCTCGTTCTGCGTCGCGCCGCGTGAGCGAAGGTAGTAGGTGGTCTTCAACCCGCTCTTCCACGCCTCCGTGTAGAGCTCGCTCAGCTTGCGGCCAGAGGCCTCCGCCACATAGAGGTTGAGTGACTGACCCATGTCGATCCACTTCTGGCGCCGCGCCGCCGCGGCGATCAGCCAGGTGGCGTCCACCTCGAAGGAGGTTGGGTAGCGCTCCTTGATGTCGTCCGGGATGCGGTCGATGTGCTGCACCGAGCCATCCTCGTACTTCAGGTCCTCCAGCATGTTCGCATCCCACAGGTTGCGGTCATTGAGCTCCTGCACCAGGCGCTCGTTCACCACCGTGAACTCGCCGGAAAGATTGCTCTTGACATAGAGGTTGGTGTAGAGCGGCTCGATGCTCTGGCTGACGCCCTGGATATTGGCGATGGTCGCCGTGGGGGCGATGGCCATGCAGTTGCTGTTGCGCATGCCGTACTGCTTTACGGCCGCGCGCACCGGCTCCCAGTCCAGGGTCATGCCCAGGTCGACGGTCACCGTCTCGCCACGCTCGTCGGAGAGCAGTTGCACGGTGTCAATCGGCAGCAGGCCACGGTCCCACTTGGAACCGGGGTAGCTCGGGTAGGCGCCGCGCTCTCTGGCCAAGTCGGTGGAGGCCATGATCGCCGCGTAGGAGATCGCCTCCATGCTGGCGTCCGCGAAGGCGACCGCTTCCTCTGAGGCGTAGCCGATACCCAACTCCCAGAGTGCGTCCTGGAAGCCCATCAGGCCCAGGCCGACCGGGCGGTGGCGTAGGTTGGAGTTGCGCGCCTCCGGGATCGGGTAGTGGTTGAGATCGATGACGTTGTCCAGCATGCGCATGGCGATGCCAACCGTCTCGCGCAGCTTCTCGTGGTCGATGCCGAGCGGGGTGACGTGCGCCAGCAGGTTCACCGAACCCAGGTTGCAGACGGCCACCTCATCCATGCTGGTGTTGAGCAGGATCTCGGTGCAGAGGTTGGAGTTGTGCACCACCCCGGCATGATCCTGCGGGCTGCGCACGTTGGAGGGATCCTTGAAAGTGATCCAGGGGTGGCCCGTCTCAAAGACGGCGGTCAGCATCGAGCGCCAGAGCTCGACGGCGCGCAGACGGCGGATGTTCTTGATCTCGCCACGGGCAGCCGCCAGCTCGTAGGTCTCGTAGCGCTCCTGGAACTTCTTGCCGTAGAGATCGTGCAGATCGGGCACATCGCTGGGGGAGAAGAGGACCCATTCGCCGTTCTGCTCCACACGCTGCATGAAGAGGTCCGGCACCCAGAGGGCGGTGTGCATGTCGTGCGTGCGGCGGCGGTCATCACCCGTGTTCTTGCGCAGGTCGAGGAACTCTTCGACATCCAGGTGCCACGCCTCGAGGTAGGCACAGACAGCCCCCTTGCGCTTGCCGCCCTGGTTCACCGCGATGGCCGTGTCGTTGGCCACCTTCAGGAAGGGGACCACGCCCTGGCTCTGGCCATTGGTGCCCTTGATGTGGGAACCGAGCGCCCGCACCTGCGTCCAGTCGTTGCCAATACCACCACTCCACTTGGAGAGGAGGGCGTTGTCACGGACGTTCTTGAAGATGTCGCCCAGGTCGTCGGCGATGGTGGTCAGGTAGCAGGAGGAAAGCTGCGGGTAGCGCGTGCCGGCGTTGAAGAGGGTCGGCGTGGAGGGGCAGAAGCGGAAGGAGGAGATCAGGTTGTAGAACTCGATCGCCCGCTCCTCGCGGTTCTCCTCGTTGAGCGCCAGTCCCATGGAGACGCGCATCCAGAGCATCTGCGGCAGCTCGATGCGGCGGCCTCGTGTGTGGATGAGGTAGCGGTCATAGAGGGTCTGCAGGCCCAGGTACTGGAACTGGAAGTCCCGCTCCGGCTTCAGCGCCGCGCCCAGCCGCTCCAGGTCGAAGCCCAGCAGATCGTCGGTGAGGAGTTCCTTCTCCACACCCAGCTTGATGTACTCCGGGAAGGCGGTGGCGTAGGCGGCGTGCGCCTCGTCGATGCCGAGACGACGGCCCATGGCCTCGGCGTAGAGCCCGCGCAGCAGGCCGCGCGCCGCGACATAGGAGTAAGCGGGATCAATCTCGATACGCGTGCGCGCGGCGAGGGAGATGGAGCGCTCAAGATCGGTGAGCGCCGCGCCGGAATGCAGGCCGGCCAGCACTTCCTCGGCGATCGCCTTGGCGGAGACGCGGTCCTCGAAGCCGGCGCACGCTTCATTGATCCAGGAGCGGAGCAGCGCCAGGTTGAGTAGCACCTCGGTGCCATCACCATCGATCAGGCGCAGGGCCTGGTCTTCGCGGCGGCGGGTGCGCGCTTCGCGGTAGATGATGTAGCGGCGGGCCACGGCGAAGGCGCCGGCGGCCATCAGCGCGCGCTCGACTTCGTCCTGCAGATCCTCGACGCTGGTGACCACCTCACCTTCCGGCACCGTGGGCAACTGAGCGAGGACGGTATCGACGACGACGTCTACCTGCTTCGCGGCGGCGGAGGCAATGGGGTCCGGGTAGGGACAGCCCAACTCAGCGCGTACCGCCATCTCGACCGCGTGCGCGATGCGCGAGCGGTCAAAGGGCGCCAGCCGGCCGTCCCGCTTGCGCACCAGGCGGCCAATGAACCGGGCGTGATCCGCGCTGGCATGTCCATTGGTCGAGAACGTGCCTGTTTCCTGTCCGAGAACCATAGGTCTCCGCCCCCTCCGGACTACTCCAGTAGCAGTCCGACCCCCCGAAGGGTTCACCAGACCGGATCGTTGCCCGCCTGGCACCGTAGCAACACCACCTGGCGTTGCCGTATCGCCATCTCGCGGAAGAATGGCGGCTCAATCACGCGCGGGTGATCAAGAACTACGCGGTTCCCGTGCCACATTCAGCCACCGAAGCAGAATGGGCAGAACCACGCAGGTTTTGCGGGAATCGGAACGGACTCCAGGGACGGGGTCTCCTGCTGTGCTCATCATAAGGGTGTACGTACACCCTTCGCAAGTGGCAGTCAAGGGAGATGTTCATCAGTCCACAGATACCGTTCGCCCGTGTCAAATTGGCACCTATTGGGCCACTGACACCCAGATCATACTACATATAGTGGTGTAGTCAATACCTTGCCCTACAGCGGCTTGTAGTTACGTAGCCTGATCACAACAGGGGCTTGGGTGTACGTACACCCAAGCCCCTGTTGCATGTATCGGACCTACGAGCTTGTCATGTCAGGAAGCTTTGCTGCCCCTGAGTTGCCTGGCTGATAGCAGCTTCCTAATCTGCATCCCTGGAAGAGGGCGTAGCGGCAACGATCTCGTTGTTCTGCGATTCGACGATTGCACCCTCCGCGATAACCAACGCTTCGCCGGTCACTCCCTCGATCATGTTCTCCGTGACGATGGCGCTAATGCCATCACCAATCACGATGCCCTGGCTTCCGCCCTGGATCACGTTCGCGCGGAGGACGAGTGGGTTGGCGGGTGCGGCCAGCAGTGGAGTCTCGTCCGGCGGGATAGCGCGGAAGATAACTTCCTCCCAGGCACCGCTTCCGCCGGGCAGGATGCACTTCAGGGCAGTGTCGGCAGGAGCTGACGTCAGCCCTATCATCTCGGTGTCACCCGGCGCCAGGTCAAATGCAACGCCCACATTGCTTTCGATCCGGCCCTGGTGCTGGCCAGTATTGCGGAATGTGATCTCGGTACGGACGCCTGCCGGAAGGGTAACGACGCGAGGTGTGCACCCGCTCTCGTCCATGACCAGTTCGACAGCCGTCGGCAGATCTGCGCCCCGCTCCAGGGAGATGGCCGACCCAGCTGCGTCGGTGATGGTGCTGGTTTCCACACTCACCCAGCCTCCGGCCTGCACCCGCACGCCGTCCTGGCTTGCCCGCTGGATGGTGCTCTCCTGGACTGTGGCCCTGGACCCTTCGCCGCTGATCACAACCCCGGTTGCACCACCAGCCGTGAAGAGCTGGACCGCATCAACCTGCGCTCCATCCGTCACCAGCAGATTAGTCCCCGTATCGGAAATGTAGGACCCTGTGAGCTGCGCTGTGGCCCCGCTACCCTCTATGGCAATGCCCGTATCCCCACCGTAAATGCGCGTATTGCTCGTTTCCAGCCGTGCGCCGTCCAGAACCTGGAAGCCCGCCTGCTCGGCGTCGGTGATGGAGTTTTCGCTGCTGACAAGCAGCGTCCCGGCATCATCCACGATGACGCCATACTCACCTGGATTGCGCATGCCACTCGAGGTCATCGTGACCTGGCTTCCACCTGACGCCAGGACGCCTACCTGGATCGTGTCCTGGATGTGCAGGTCTACGAGGTCCACAAGGTTGTGATCTGTCGCCGCAATACCCGCGCCAGACTGCGTGATGCGCAGCTCGTGCAAGGCCGCCTCAGCTCCTCCATCCAGCATCACCCCGGCGCGGTCGCTGCCGGTAATGGTCGATTTGCTGGACGACAGCCGCGATCCAGGACCGCCCGCGCCCAGGCCGATGTCGCATGCCCGCACGGTGCTGTCACTTACCTCCGAACTGCCGCCGTTCATGCTGAGCACGCCGAACAGGCACTCCGCAATCGTTGCCTCCTGAATCTGCAACGACCCGCCATCTGCGACGAACGCGCGATCCGTCCGCTGGACATCGACGCGTTCCGCAGTGATAGCCCCGCCTCCGACGGCAACCACGCCGAAACCGTCGATCTCCTCAAGGGTGGTATCCACGAGGGAGACCGTTGCGTCTGCCATGCTCACAATGCCCGCTGTCTTCATGTGCGCAACGCCGCTACCGTCAATGTTGCCCCCAGTGCCGGCGCCCTCAAATTGGATGCCAACCCCGCCATAGCGAACCTGGTTACCCGGCAGGACATCGACCTGCGCGCCGCGCAGGCCCAGGAGGCCAGTATCTTCTGCATGCACGATGATGTTGCTGGCAATGGTGGCGGAACTGTCCTCCACCAGAATCCCCACGTACCCGACGTCAGAAATGGTGCTGGATGCAACAGTGACGGTGCTCTCACCCACAATGGCGATGCCCGTTCCGCACGATTTCCGTTGGCTCTCACCATCTGTCATCTGCGCCTGATCAGTGGGGAAGGCGCGCACCAGGTTGCGCACCGTCACGCGCCGCGCTTCGCCGGTGCTGCCCAGGAAGACGATGCCACCCAGCACGGTTGCGCCATCGTCGGAGAGACACGGAGCCTCGAGCCCACTACCATCGATGACGACATCGTGCACGTTGCCCACGCCTTCCCCGACGAACAGGACCGCTGCTTGCAGACGCCCAGCGGCAGGGTCGACTGCGTAGATGGTGTGTCCGTCTCCGTCGAAGGTCCAGCCGGTCGCAACCGAGATCATCTCGTCCGTCACGCAGTCAGCGAGCAACCGCTGCGTTTGCGCCGCCACGTCCAGATCGATCACGTCCTGACATGTCTGCCCGACTCCTGGCGTTGCCTCCTGTGCGGCGACCGCTCCCGTCATCAGGAACGCAGCCAGCCCTACCACCAGCGGCACTACTCGCACTACCTGCCGCACGTTCTGCCACCAACGCCTGAAGCTCATAAGCCACCTCCACGTCACAATCACCTGCCGTGATTCTGCTGAAGAGCGACCCTCATGCCGCCCGTACCGGGTACGGGAAACGAGGGGGTGTGCCGGAGGGGGTGCCGCTGTGCTCGGGGGGTGTCGGGCTACGCCCTCAGGGGGTGAAGGAGAACGAGGGGATGTTTCATGCGTCATTCTCCTTCACCCCCTGAACGAAGTGACGCCCCCTGAGCACAGCGGCACCCCCTGAGCGCCGCAGCGCGGCTCCCCCTACACCAGCCCCATCCTCGCCGCTGTGGCGATGGCTTCGCGGCGGCTCGTGGCGCCGAGTTTGCCCATGATGTTGGCGACGTGGAACTCCGCCGTGCGGACTCCGATGAATAACTGATCCGCGATCTCGGCGTCACTGAGTCGCTGGCAGAGGAGGGGCAGGACATCACGCTCGCGTGGCGTGAGCTTTTCGACCGGGAGCGGAATGGCGGCAATGAGTTCAGGAGCCTGGCGAGGGCGCGGGGCAGCCGAGGCGTGCGCGGTGATCTGCTGCAGGATGGCTCGTGCGTCGGCCAGCGCTGTGGCCGGGGACGCCGCAGCTCCCTCTGCTTGCAGATACGCGAGCTGATCAGGCGCCATGTGCTCCTGCACGATGGCAAGGGTACGTCCCAGGCGCAGATGGGACAGCGAACTCTCGCGGCCACCCCAGGCGTTGATGGCGCCGGTGAGACGCGCCGCGCCCTCGTAGTCGCCGCTGCGCGCAGCGAAATCGGCGGTGCAGGCCAGGCCCTCCATCAGTGAGGCGGGAGCCGCCAGTTCGGCGCGGCAGGCGAGCGATTCAGTAAGAAGCGTTGCGCCCTGGATCCGTTCGCCACGCTCCCAGGCGAAGATGGCCAGCACCTGCAACGCATTCGCCTGACCCCAGGCGTTCTGCAGGGTCCGGAAGTGCCCCAGTGCCTCATGCGCCGCTTCCTCCGCGCGTTGCGCACCGACGATCTCAGGCGCTTCCGCCAGAAAGGAGAGCACCCACGCTTGCCAGACGGGAAGCACCGCCTGGCGTGAAAGCTCCAGCGCCGCCAGGGCATGCTCCAGCGCGCGGGGGCCTTGCCCGGCATTGCGCGCCGCGCGGCAGAGCGCATAGTGGGCGCGGATCATGCTGACCGGAGTTCCGGTCAGTGCCGCCTCGCGCAGCATCTCGTCGCCCGCGGCCAGCGCTCGCGCGTGGTCTCCCTGGTTGCTGGCCATGACGCACGCGCCGTAGAGCGAGGAGATACGGCTAACAGGCGCGGACACCTCCATCGCCAGCGAGAGCGCCCGCTCGCACCAGGAGCGCCCCTCGCCGAAATCGCTGCGCATCCACCAGTAGTCCACCAATGCACCCGCCGTGGCCAGGGCCGCCTCGGAATCGCCGCGTGCCAGCCACTGGTGCAACGCCGCCCGGATGTTGCCGCGCTCGGCATCGAGGCGCGTAGACCAGGCCGATTGCGCCGCGCTGCCCTGCAGCAGTTGCTGGGAGCGGGCGACAAGGTGGCGCACCCAGGCGGCCTGCACCGCGAAGGCGGCATCCTCCTCACCTTCGGCCACCAACTGTTCCAGGGCAAACTCACGGATCGTTTCCAACATGCGGTAGCGGGGACCGCCATCATCATCCGGGGCGACCTGGAGCAGGCTGTGTTCGACCAGCATCTCCAGCAGATCGAGCGCGGAGACCGCGCGGCTCTCATTGCTCTCGGCCCGTTGCCTCAAGGCGGCAGCCACGGTGGCAGCCGCTTCCGGCGTAAGCCCCCCGGAAAACGGCGCCAACCAGCGGAAGAAGCGCCGGGCATCGGCATCCAGCAGGCTATAGCTCCAGCCGATGGCATCACGCAGCGAGCGGTGCCGCTGTGGCGTATCACGCGGCCCGCCGGTCAGGATGGGCAGCCGTTGTTGCAACCCGGCCCGCAGCAGATCCGGCGGCAGGGTGCGCACCCGCGCCGCGGCCAGCTCGATCGCCAGCGGCAGGCCATCCACCATGGCGCAGATTTCGGCAATGTCCGCAGGCTGGTCATACGAAAAGCCGGGCGAGACCGCGTGAGCCCGCTGCAGGAAGAGTTCCACGGCCGGAGCGAAGCCGGCGCCAATGGGGTCTACCTCCAGCGGGTGCACGGGCAGCACCTGCTCCACGCGCACACGGAGTGGGACACGGCTGGTAGCCAGCACCTGGACGGCGGGGCAGGCTTCCAGGACCCCGGCGGCCACCTCCCCGGAAGGCCCGGCCAGGTGCTCGCAGTTATCGAGAACCAGCAGCATCTGCCGGCCGCGCAGGTGCGTCACGATGGCATCGCCTAGAGCGTCCTCCCCGGCTGAGATGCCGAGCGCCGCAGCGACGGTCGCTGGCAGGAGCGAGGGCTCCGTCAACTGCGCGAGATCGATAAAGGTGACGCCGTCCGAGAAGTGGGGCGCCAGCTCCCAGGCCACGGCCAGCGCCAGGCGCGTTTTGCCCACACCTCCAGGCCCCGTTAGGGTGAGCAGGGACGTGGCGTGATCTGGGGAGAGGAGCCAGTCCCGCGCCTTCGTGATCTCTTGCTCACGTCCCACCAGCGGCGTGCGTGGACGAGGCAACCCTGAGAGGGAACCCGCAGACGACAAAGCGGTCATGACTTCACCTCAGGTCAGGAGATGGCGTGCGCTCCGATAGCGAGAGTGTATTCCACACGACAGATTATGACAGTGCCTGCGCCTGTCCGAATGGTGCGTTTGGTTCTCTTGAGCAATCTGACGACGGCCTGTCGATTTCCGTTCCCCGCAGACGACTACCAAGCAGAACCGCCTCGCAGGGGCGGGAGACGCGAACCGAGCCGGCGCGGTTTCGCCCAGTAGGCAGTTGGCACATGAGGAACGAGGAGATCTCAGATGAATCGCAATCGTGCACTGTGGATCGCGCAGGGTCTGTTGGCAGTCTTCTTCGTCTTCGTCGGCATCTCGAAAGTGACCACCTCAAACGAGGTCCTAGCAACGCTCTTCCCGCTGCCCGCTGACTTCATCCGCTTCATTGGCATCTGCGAAGTCCTTGGTGGGCTGGGCCTGGTGCTGCCACTGGCGCTCAAGATCCGACCGGAGCTGACCTCCCTGTCGGCGGCTGGCCTGACGATCATCATGATCGGCGCGGCGGGAACCACGTTTGCGATTGGTGGTGGCGCGATGTCCGTCATGCCGCTGCTGATCGGGGCCGTGGCGGCGCTGATCGCGTACAACCGCCGACCGGCAAACCTGGCGCCACGCCAGACGACCTCGACCCTCGTTCCCGCCAGCTAACTTCCCCCAATTCCCCTTCTTCCCCGGGGCGTGGATCAGGTGATCCACGCCCCGTTCTCGTGGTCCGGAGAATGGGCTGATGTAGTCTGCCGCCACCCTCGCATATCAATCCGAGGCGCTTTTCTCAAGTGGACATCCAGCAGTCTAGCGCTCCAGGTATGTGTGCCAAGAATGCCAACTTGCGCGGGCGGGATAGCTTGGCAGAATAGTTTTTGCTACGAACGTATGGGCAGGATGCCGTCACTGCGCCGCCCGCACCGGCGGCACGCTCCATCGCCCACCCACGGGTGTCATCCTGGGCCCGCCGGCGAAAGATCTCGTCGTCACGCTCACCGCGTCACCCAGCCTGTCCCGTTCCACCGCTCCCCACAGGGGTCATCTCGAGCGCAGTCGAGAGATCTCAGCGTCGATGGGCATGCCGGTGCGTGGTGGATGCGATGCTCGTAAGTGAGCATCGATACGTGGTGGTGAGGCAGGCCGAGATCTCTCGACTGCGCTCGAGATGACACGTGAAGGGAGCGGTGACATCGGACGTGGTGGTTAGCGAACGAGATCCTTCGACTTCGCTCAGGACGACACCTTGAGTGGATGCCACCTCGAACCATATGGACCGGGGGCAACGTCCTTCGCCGGCGAACTGCTGTGACGAACCTATCCCACGAACCTACTCCGTGAAGAACCGGTAGTACATCTCTCCGCCGGGGCTGCCTACGCGCCACGCCTGACCATCGACGATGGTGTCGAAGACGAAGCGCTCCGGGCCTTCCGGCTCCGCATCGACCACGAACGCCTCACCGTCCGGGATGAGGCGATCCTCTCCCCAGATGGTGACCAACCAGAGCGCTCCCTGGCGCAGAATCACGCGGAAGCCGGGGTTCCAGGGATTGTGGCTGCGATAGTGGCCGGGGTACGCGGCCCAGGCCGGGGGTGTGTCGAAGTTCGTAGGACCACCAACACCCTCTGCTGGGAACCAGTGCGGCCCGTGAGCGAGCCCGACGATAGCCCCGCCGTCATCGCGCTGGAAGTGGAAGGGAAAGCGGTCATAACCCGGGTGGGAAGCCAGGAACCGGTCTGGCTCCGGCACCACACCTTGCGGTTCCAGCGGCAGGCGGAGATCACCCCAGGTCAGGATGAGTTGATCGTCCACCACGTCGGCGCGTACGTCTGTTTCGCCATCCCGGTAGGCGCCGACATAGGCGGAGCGATCGACGTCCGGAATCACCGGGAGCTCTGGCAGAGGGCGGCCCTCGTGTGCGGCCACCAGCGTCGCCAACACGAAGGAGGCGATCTCCGCCATATCCTGCACGCTGTTGGTGAACATCACCACGCCCAGACCCGAAGGGACATCGCCGAACATGGCCGCGATGAACCCAACCATGCCGCCCTCGTGCCCGATAAACGCCCGCCCGCCCCGCTCGCCCACGATCAGTCCGTAGCCGTAGTCGCCCCAGGGGAAGGTGGCATGCGGCGCGGTGAGCAACGCGAAGCTCTCCGGGGAGAGGAGGCGCCCCTTTGGACCCAGACCGCCATTGAGCAGCATCCGCAGGTACACGGCCAGGTCCGTCGCTGTCCCAGCGATGCAGCCGTCCGCTGAATTGGTCTCGAACCACGGCGCCGGGACGAAGCCATCCCCAGGCCGCCAGGGGCGGTCGTTGTAATAGTCGATGTAGGGAACAGCCTGCCGGTAGCGCATGGCGTTGTCGATAACGGCCCGGGTGTCGTGCATCCCGAGTGGCTCCACGATGCGCCGCGTGACCATCTCCCGGTAACTCTGGCACGTGACCGCTTCCAGCACCAGGCCAAGCACTCGGTAGCCGACGTTGGAGTAGCGCGCTCGAGATTCAGGCGCGACGGCTTCTACGTCGCGCAGGGCCCAGATCTCGAAGCGCTGATCGGGCGAGAAATCCGTGCCGGCGGGCAGGCCGGAGGTATGGGTGAGCAGGTGGTGGAGGGTGATCGGGGCATGACCACCACCCACCGCGAACCAGGGGAGATAGCAGGTGACCGGCGCCTGCAGATCGAGGACCCCTTCTTCCACAAGTTGCAGCGCCACGATGGCCGAGAAGGATTTCCCGATGGATCCATGCTGAAACCAGGTCTCTGGTGTCACTGGGGTACCAGCCGCGAGATCAGCGTTCCCATAGCCGCGGGCGGCTAGCAGGCGGTTCCGGTCGGTGATGGCCAGGGCAATCCCCGGCGTGGCGCGCGGGGACATCCAGTCGCGGATCTGCTGGTCGATGTGATCGAGAACGGGTCTCAACGACGCATCGCGTTCGCTTGACATGGGTGTTCCTCTGTTTCACCAGCGCATCTGGAGCAGGTCAGGAGTATCCCGTACTTCCTACGGGCGCAGGACATGGTTCGTGGCGTCATTATCCGGTTACCGGAAGGCCGACCAAACGGCTCATGTGTGAGATAAACCATGCCTGCACATATCCTCGTTCGTACCGCCCGCGCCATCCAGACAGGGATTGCCATGGCTGGCATCCGGCTCATTGCGCGTCATGCCTTGCGCCTACGCATCGAGGTCTCGGGTCGTGAGCAGATCCCACGCGGGGAGGCCATGATCGTGGTCGGAGGGCCGCACCGCAACTGGATCGACGGATTCCTGATGCTCTACGCCATGCCGAACCTGCCGCGCATGGTGTTCCTGGGCTCGAAGAACGCGCAACGCATCTGGTGGCGCCGCCTGGTGCTTTGGCTGACCGGCGCGTTTCAGCCCGTGTCTACCACCAGCACACTGAACAGGGACGCATTGGAGGAAGGACTGCGCGTCCTAGAGCGTGGGGATTGCCTGGGCATCTTCCCGGAGGGGTGGCATCACATGGCTGACTCGGCCCGGGAAATCGGCGGCCTGCGGCGCGGGGTGGCCTTCATGGCGCAGCACAGCCAGTGCCGGGTCCTGCCCATCTCGTTGGCGGGTAGCACGGAACTCTGGCGCGGCAAGATACTGCGCGTGCAGATCGGCGCACCGATCACGCCACCGCCACCCGGATCCAGCAAGCCAATGCAATTGACCTGGAGCGAATCCCTGCGCGCCACGCTCCAGGCACAACAGCCCCCCGAGCCACTAACACGCCCCCTCCAGGAGCGGGAGTGGCCTTGGCTGACGACATGGCTGGATTGACCGGACTGGTCATCCAGTGACCCGCATGTGTCGTCGCTCAAGCGGCGTTGTGTGCGTTGCACGTGGTTCACCGTATTGTCAGCCCACCATGTCAGGGAAAGGCGCGAGGCGCATACCGCTGAACCCCGGCGAGGCACATCTTCCAGGTAACGGTGACTCGCACGTCCTATCAATTCGGATAGGTTCAGTCGGAATTCTGACAGATGCGGGTAGGAGCAGGACTACCCCTGGTCACGGTGTCCGAACGCGGTCATTCCTTCAGGATAGCGATACGAGAGTTCCCACGCTGGTGATCTCTCACCGCCGCTGATGCCGCATCCTGGGAGGAACCTGTGAGCACCTATCAGTTCCCAACCGGCCCGACACTCGCTGCCGATGAGCTGCACAATTTCCTGGAGGTGACCGGCGGTGACCGCCGCTCCTTCTTCCGTCGCGCCGCTGCCCTTGGCCTGGCCGTACCAGCCTTTGGTGGTTTGGCCCAGCGTGCCTTCGCGCAGGAATCCACGCCAGCCGACGGCTACGTGGGGTCTGACCCTCAGGCTCCCAGCACCGGGGAATCGAGCCCGGTGCCAACGGAGCCGCAGGCCTTTACGCCGTACGATCCCTTCTTGCCCGCGGTGGAAGCCGGCGACAAGGAGATCCGGGTCGTGGCGAAGGATGCAACCGTCTTCGTGGCGAAGGATGTCCCATACGCGGCGTGGACCTTTGACGGCACCGTGCCAGGCCGGGCGCTGCGTGTGGTGGAAGGGGACAGGGTTAATTTCACATTCGCCATCGATCCTGACGCGATCACCTCGCACTCGCTGGACTTCCATTCGGCCCAGACGCCGCCCGAGGTGAACTACAAGACGATCATGCCGGGGGAGGAGTTCTCCTGGAGCTTCACTGCCAACTATCCCGGTGCCTTCATATACCACTGCGGCACGCCACCCGTGCTCATGCACATTGGGGCCGGCATGTACGGCGCAATGATCGTGGACCCGAAGGAGGGGTGGTCGCCCGCGCAGGAACTCGTCTTCGTGCAGAGCGATTTCTACCTGGCCGACGGCGAGAACGGCGTGAAGGTGCCGGACTACACCAAGATGCTGGGCCACGGCAACATGGACTACGTGGTCTTCAATGGCTACGCCAACCAGTACGTGGAGAACCCGATCAAGGTCAAGGCAGGTGAGCCGATCCGCATTTTCGTCACGAATGCCGGTCCGAACGCGTGGTCCAGCTTCCACGTGGTGGGCGCGATCTTTGACGCCGGCTACTTGAACGCGAACCCGCAGAACAAGATGGTCGGCCTGCAATCGATGGCCATTGCCCCTGGCGATGGGATCTGCGTGGAGCTGACACTGCACGAGCCAGGCATCTACCCGGCGGTGAACCACGCTTTCGGCCACGCGGCGCACGGCGCGGTGGCCCTGCTCCATGCCGAGTAACCCTGCCATACCCGTCCTGCCGACGGCGCTATGAGCGCGCCGCGGGTGAGCGGCGCAAGGAACACCCCATGAGCGCCACAACGACGCTGACCACAGTTGATCTCCTCCAGAACTCGCCAGCATCCCACCACTGCAAGCGATGGAGCCGCCGCCGGCTCCTGGGCTCGGTGGCGGGTCTGGTTGCGACCGCGGCACTGGCTGGCGGCGCTGTGAACCTGGCCTCGCCCGTGACGGAGACGATCCTGCCCGCGGGGGAGGCTGCCTTGCCACAGGGCCTGGTCACCATGCCGGCCGCAACCGCTGACGGCGTGCTGACCCTGAACATTCCGCTAGGGGCCGGCGCCGACCAGCAAACCGGTGGGCGCGGTTACGCCATGCCCAGCGTGATCAACCTGGAGGTGGGAGATACAATCGTCATCCACAACGACGACGATATGCCGCACATGATCCTGTACACCTTCCTAGTACCGGGGCAAACCGATACCCGCACCTTCACCACGCTTGGCTCGGAGGTCTACAGTTCCGGCTGTGGCCTGCACGCGGCATCTATCCTGAATTTCACCACGATCTTCGTCAGTGCACCTGCGGCCGGTAGTGCCTGACGCTCGGTTCAGCCCGACAAGGATGTTCTCATGACAGCCTCTCCTCCACCCGTGATCATTGATCTGCACAAGGAAGCCGCCCGCTTTACCCCGCACGACGACACCATGCGCCGCGCGGAAACGCTGCTCAAGACACCAGACTTGCGTGTGGTGCTGGTCACCATGCGGGCCGGTGCGGAACTCTCCGAGCACACGGCGCCCGGCACGATCACCGTGCAACCACTGCGGGGGCGCTTCCGGTTCTCGACTGATGATGCGGCGCAGGAGATTGTTGCCGGTGACCTGGTGTCCGTCACGGGAAAGGTGCGCCACGCCGTGCACTGCCTGGATGAAGGTGCGTTCCTGCTGACGCTGGCCTGGCCAGGATCGGGCCCGGCCGAGACGGCCTAAGCTGCGCAGCACATGGATCCACCCTGTTCGCGCATGGTGCGCGCCGCGCTCTGCTGGCTGGTGGCCGGAGCCTTCGTGGGCGGCCTGATGCTGCTGGACGGCACGCTGCCCGGCGCACTCGCGGCGTGGTTGGCGCCGAGTCACGCGCACATGCTCTTCGTCGGCTGGTTCCTGCAGTTCGTTATCGGGGTGGCCTACTGGCTGCTTCCGCGCAAACGCACCGCGGCCCAGCCCCTTGGCTACGACGAGCGCCTGGGGATGCTGGCCACGCTGGCGCTGAATGTGGGTTTGCTCCTGCGGGTCGTTGCTGAAGCGATCGAGCGCATGGGCCAGGGCAGCGCCCTCACCCAGGTGACGCTGGGGCTCGTGGCTCTCCTGCAGGTGAGCGCCATCCTCATCTTCGCCACGCAACTCTGGCCGAGGGTGGGTCCGCGCTCCCCGCGCAAGGCGGAGGCAACCGTTCCCTGACCCGGTGATGATCTACGACAGCGTATCCCTCCTGGACAAGGTCTGGACCCGGTGCGCTGGGTCAGCAGCACGCCGCTCACGCTCCATCCGTGCCTGGCGGGATATAGGCGCCATCACCGTACTTCTCGCGACATCGGGCTCGGACCAGCCCCGGTGCATCCCCGGCCGGGATTTCCTGGTGGTCATGTAGGCAACAGTCCTGAGATCACACCTCACGTCGGCTTCAGGAGCACGATGGTGACGCACGCCGTCGCTATTCCCAGGACGATTCGCCAACTGAACGCATCGCCAAACGCAGCAATCCCCACCAGTGCGTTGACCACGTAGACACCAACCGCCCAGATACCAACGGTCGCGATATAGGTTGGCCCGATGCGAATGGCGTAGGCGAAAGCGACGATGGACGGGGTGAACGCCAGCGCTCCCAGAAGGGCCGCTCCCAGGAAGCCTCCGCCACCCAGGCGATCACTGGCAACCTTGAGATACGCCGTAGCGCCAGCATCGAACGCCACCGACGCAGCCAGGATCGCGAACCACGGGAGCAGGTTGGGTGAAAGCGACAGCATGAGGTCCCCCGCAATCAGGCCCAGGCCTGAGCCTGGAAAATCGCCAGCACGAGTGCGCTGGTTGGGCGGTCATCCACGCCGGCCACGCAGATTCGTGAGTGCATCCGCGGCGGGTCAAACGGGACATCCCGCGCCGCGCACAGATCGGCGATCGAACTCTGGATGGAGGTCCTCAGCGTTTCCGTTACGTCCTGCTTGTTCTTGCCCGCCAGTTCGTGTTCAACGAAAACGCCACGCCCATCGTGCCACTGATACCAGCCGATCCCCGCGCCGAGGGAGTGCCCCGGCTGGTCGGAGCGCACCTCCGCCTTGACCACGTAGAGCCGGTGCCCATGCTCGTCCCAGGAGGAGTGGTAGCGGTCGATGGGCTGGACCGTGGGTGCAGGCGGAATCACCGAAGAGAGCGGAATGAGGTTGTAGTTCAGCACGCCGCACACGCGAAGCGCGTCGTCGAAAGCGGAGAGGAGCGTGGAGCCATGGCCCACGCCCGCAACGATGGGTATTTGCATGCAGGATGCCCCCTCGTTGGCCAGGTTGCTGGGAGTGGTGCCCAGGGCCATTAAGCGATGCGGAGACCATGACCACGCACCACTATCCTGCGCTCCACGAGGGGGATATGAAATACGGGTAACACTCAGATTAGGGGAATGGCCTACTCAAATTCTGGGGGCCGCCAAAGAGGACGCCATGGTGAACCTGGCGTCCTTCTGCTGCTATCCCCGCACCAGACCCAGTGTTTCCCCGGCTGGAGTCTCCTGGTGGTCCGGCAGTTCGGCCAGGCCCAGCTCGGAACCGCCCGGGTTGTAGATGGCGATGAGGCGGACCGGTTCCCAGCCCGTGTTGACCGTGGAGTGGAAGACGCCGGCGGGGATGTAGAGCACGTCGCCCGCGCGCACCGGGAAGGGGGCCTCGTCGTTCACCATCTGCTCAGCCTCACCGGAGAGGATGTAGAGCACCTCTTCCGCGTCCGGGTGGTTGTGCCGCTCGTGCCCCTTGCCGGGGAGCAGCAGTACCTCACCGAAGGTCATCTGCGCGCCCGGCGTGGTGGAGGGCGAGACCAACCACTTGATGGCGCCCCATTCGAAGCTGTGCGTCGGCAGGGTGGCGCGGTCAATGGTTGTCGATGACATGGTGTTCCTCCATTGGTGTGGCTCGGCTTTGAGACAAACTGCCCCGTAAGGGTATCGCAGACCTACGACAGGTCCCGCACTACCTCGATCCCGTTCAGGGCCAGGTGATGGAGGAAGACTTCATGGAAGAACTGGCCAGGGTGCGGGAAGGCGCCGATGGCGGCGGCCGCTTTTGGCGAGAGATCGTAGGTATCGACCGCGTTGGCAGGCACGATGACGCGCAGATCCGGGTTGTTGCGGGCGTTGCTGACCAACCGCAGGTGCATGGCAAGCTGGTAGACACAGAGATCGGTGCAGTCGCCCACCACCACGGCGGTGCGCAGCGCCGGGTGAGCCGCCAGCCAGGCATCGAACTCCGTCTCGTGGCCGGGGTGCAGGGAGTTTTTCTCCACGACGGTGAACAGATTGGCGAAGGGGAGGGCGGCCAGTTCCGGGATCGTCTCCGCTTCCGGCGTGCCACGCACGCAGTGTGGCGGCCAGGCGGCGAACTCCGGCGCATCCGGCTCGTGGGTGTCCTGCGTCAGCACGAAGTCGCGCACGCCCAGCGCGTGGGCGCGCGTGAAGAGATCGACCACCGGGTCGATGAGGGCATTGACGCGGGCCGAGGCTAGCGGACCGACGTGGCAGAAGCCGTTGATCATGTCCGCGCTGAAGATGGCGGTGGTGGCGGGATCGATCTCGGTCGCCAGCTTCCGCGCGGGGAGCTGGGTGAACCAGTCGTGGGTGTACGAGGGGATGGTCGAATCGTGCTGATCACTCACGGCGAGGCCTCCAGGTGTGCGGCGCGTGGCATCTCACGGGAGATGGGAGCACGCGCCGCTCAGGCTGGCAAGCGCTGGGCTATTGCCCTTCACCGACAGGAGTTGGCGGCCGGATCACACGCGGGGTCGGAGTTGGCCCGGTCGTGGTGGTACGGGTAGCCGTCGGCGCGGGCGGCGCCACAGTCGGGACGGGGGTGGGGAGCGGCGTCGATGTCGGGATAACGACCGGGATGGTTGTTGGTACTGGCGTCTCGGCCGGCAGCGGAACGGCGGTCGGCGCAAACGTTGGGATGGGCGTCGAGGTCGCCGGGGGCGCGATAGTCGGGAGCGGTGTGGGCAATGGCGTTTCCTGCGCGATCACCGGCACCGTCGGCTGCGGGGTGACGATGGCCGGCGTTTCGGGGGCAGGCGCGCCTAGGCTGCGCTCGAAGAGGGCAGCCGCGACATCGCCGACATCTGCCCGGGGATCGCCGTTTGGCGCTACGCCAGTCACGCTGAAGACCAGGGGGCCGCTGCTGAAGTAGAGCGTGTAGTCCTCGCCGTTCACCCCGGGACCACTCAACGCCGCTGTGGCCTCGCCGAGGGCAGAGGCGCTGGCCGCTTGCAGGTCGGTGCTGCGGGCGCGGGCGTCAGCGAAGTAATAGACGGCCACGCTGGCGTCATCCGGGCTGGCGAACTCCTGCACCGTGATATCGATCCAACCGGCGTTGCCACTTGGCGGGTTGTCGCAGCCAAACTGGCGAAAATCGCCGCCCTGCCACCCCATGCGCTGCATCTCTTCGTCCAGGTCGTTCACACCTCCGTAGCGGCCCTGGAGCGCGGGCAGATCGAGCGCGCCCTCACTGGCCAGGGAGAAGCAACCGGCGTTGGGGATCGGGAGGTCGGCCAGGAGATAGCTGGCGAGCGGGCCGCTCTCCACGATCTGCGGCTGCTCCGTCACCGGCGGTTGAGAGCCAACCGCGGTCAGGATGCCCTGCGCGATGCGCTCCGGGGCAATGGGCGTCCCCTGCAGGGTGGTGACACTGACGCGCAACAGCAGATTCCCCTGCCGCACGTAGAGGGTGACATCGTCGCCCTGCTCTGTTTGGCCCGTCAATGCGCGCGTCTCATTGCCCAGTTGCAGTGGGCGCTGCACTTCACTCTCGCCGAGCACGGCGGCGCGATCCTCCAGGAAGGCAGGAAGTGCAGCAGCGGCGCCGTCGGGGGACGCGAAGCGGGTCAGGCTGACATCGATGGTGGCTGAAGGCGCGCCGCTACCGGTGGGGATGGTGGACTGGTAGACGCGAAAGACATTCTCCTGCCAGCCCCAGTCCGTGAGGAGTTGCGTCATCTCCCCGGCGTTGGCGAACATGGAGGCCTGTTCAGACAGCGTGCGGGAACGATCCTCGCTCTGGACAAGATCGGCGCTGATGTCGCCAGCGGTAGGCAGCAGGTCAACCAGCGCCTGCTCCTGGGCACGAACACTGAAACTGCCCAGTAGGGCACCGAGCAGCACCATGCCGGCCAGGGTTATCACCAGAAGAAGCCGCACTGTTCTCACCCCCGCATTGTTGCCAGCCGACATCCTGCATTTGCAGGAACGCCTCGCCAGGCACAGGGGTGTCAGGTGTCTGTACAGGCGGAATCAACAGCCGAGTTGTGCAGCCAGGTCGTTGAAATCGGTTGCCACAAGAGTGAAATCGCCATTGGGCGCCAGATCAGTTGCCTGGCTTGGCCCATGTTCCAGCGGGCGTGGCACGAAGGCGGTCTGCAAACCGCAGGCAGCCGCCGCGCGCAGATCGCCGTTATGGGCAGCCACCATCATGACATGCGCAGGCGGTAGGCCGAGGGCTGCCACGCTGCGGAGATAGACCGCTGGCTGTGGCTTGTACCCCTGCGCGATCTCCGCGCCGAGGATGGTATCCCACGGCAGGTTGGCCCAGCGTGCTAGGCGCACCATGAGCGCGATGTTGCCGTTGGAGTTCGGGCCGATCAGGTAGCGACTGCGTAGGCGTTGCAGGCCAGACGGGACATCGGGCCAGGGATCGAGACGCCGCCAACCTTCCGAGAAGCGGTCCCGCTCCGCAGGTGGCACGTCATCCAGGCCGAACTGCGCCAGTACTGCATCGAGCGATTCCCGGTGCAGGGTATCGAGCGTGACCCAGGGGCGCTGCCCGCTACGCACCGTCTCCATTTGCGGCTGATACTGCCCGCGCCAGGCATCGGCTATAGCGGTCCAATCGACACATTCAATGCCAAGCCGCTGCCCCAGCGCTTCGCCCTCGCGTGTCATGCTCGCGCGCCAATCGACGCAGGTGCCAAAGACATCGAAGATGAGCGCTTCCGGTGGTGTCACTTACGCGGCCACCGCACGCTGCCTGACTTCTGCCAACTACTGGTCTTGCCCTTGTCCTTCTGCCACTCCCAGCGCTTCGCTACTCGCACCGGCGTGAGCGGCACGGAGCTGACAGCGAAGAGGATGAGGCGTTTGAGACGGGTAGTCATGGGTGATTGATCCTTTCGTGCCATGGCAGGTTCCGTATTCACCGGCCCCTATGCACACTCGTACCGTTCACGATGCATCGGGGTTGGCGTTGAGATAACGATCCGAAGGGCTCCCGGCTCCAGTTCATGATTTGCTCCCGCGCCAGGTCGCCGTGGGGTCAGGATGTTGCTGGCGTCAGGAGAAAGGCGTGCGATTCACCGTTCAGGTAGCCGCGGCCGACGATCTGCCCGTTATCGTTGATATCGTGGGCATCCGCCAGCCACCAACCACTTCCCTGCGGGATCGCCAGATTCAGGTCGATGACGTCGCCCGTCCGCGTGTCGAAAAGCACCGCGCGGCGGATGACGTCACTTTCGTCAATAGGGAACCAGGCGATGCCAACGGCCTGACCCTGGTTGTTCAAAGCCATTGCATTGCTGTTCTGGTAACCAGGCAGCGTCCCGAGATCACTCATGTTGCCAGCGGTCGTGTCAAAGCTGAAAGCGCGTCCGTACTGGAGGACGGAGTGCATACCCCGAACGCCGGGGCCTCCGACCGCTTGACCCGTGTCATTGATGTCGTGGAGTTGGCTTGATGATGCTCCAGGGGCTGTTCCAAGCAGAATCATGGCGCCATCCTGGTAGAGGAATCCGCGCTGATCTGCGTCATCTCCCGGGCCTGGCATAACCACTCCCACGACCTGGTTGGAATCACTAACGGCTTGCGCCAGCATGAAACCATAGCCAGATGGCATGGGTATGGATGTCCGATCTCCAAGACCTGTCAGAAGCGTGACGCCATCGGAATTCCCAACAATGGTTCCGTTATTGTTGATAGACGCAGGGAATCCACTGTTCTCGAATCCGGGAATCAATTCAGGTTCCATGGTGGCCGTATCAAGCACAAGATTGAGCTTGCCGTTACCTCCGAGCACTTGACCCTCGTCGTTTAGAGCCCGAACAAATTCCAGACCGCTGCTCGAAAGATCGACGTTCTGCCCGTTGCGCCACAGGTACACCCTGCTATCGGTGATGCGATCATGGAAGAGGTTGGAGTCAGCATAATTTGCAGATCCTGTCGTCAATACGACGTCACCCTGATTGTTGATCAACCGGGCACTGCCCCAGTTGCCATAGCCAGTACCAAGGTCAACGATGCTGTAGGAAGCTCCTGAAGTCTGCGGAAACGCCGGGGCGGACTCCGATTCCCCCAGAATGATGCTTCCAGTGATCAATCCTGCTGATATTGCTTCCACGTCTGGCCGTGGGTTTCCAGTGGAAGCCACGCCGGTAACTCGGAAGAGGAGCGATCCCTGGGCGACATACAGCGTGTACTCGGTGCCATTACCAGCATCACCGGTCAGCGCTGAACTGGCATCACCAAGCTGTGCTGCTGCTGCAGGAGCCAATGCCGTGCTGAGCGCACGGGATGTTGCAAAGAAGGGCACAGCGGCCTGCGCAGATCTGGCGTCAACAAAGCGATGAACGCTCATATCCACCCACCCGACTGTACCCAAAGGTGGCGTATCGCAGGCAAACTTGCGATTCGCCCCCGCTTGCCAGCCGAGTGACTGCAGCGTGGATGCAGCATCCGGAACATCGGGAAAACGTGCCAACAAGCTGATGAAGTCGAATACTTCGCTGCCCTCGGTGCGGAAGCAGTCGGCAGATGACAGTGGAAGGGAACCCGGAAGAAACTGTTCGATCGCCACGTTTCCCTGCATCAACACCGCGCTGGTGAGTTGCGCAGGAGGTTGAATGCGTGATTTGGCGACTATGGGTGGTGTGAACCCGCGTGTAATCTCGGGAGCAGCGAGTACATCTCCTGCTGGTTTACCAAGTGCAACAACGATGAGAAGGAAGAGCAGCCTGATCCACGAAACACGTGTCTGTAGACCTTGCTGAGCCCCGGCACAGTAGCTGCTCGATCCCCGGTTGAGAAGCAACATCCTGACTCCTCAAGACTCCAACGATACAAGGTGCATCTTCTAGAGCTGTCTACACCGAACTGACCGCACTTTCCGCGGACTGTTGCATAGTCTGACAGAGCACCATCGTAAGACCAAATGGGCTGTCATATATGGCAGGTAGGAGCCCTTGAAAGGCATCGCTGGCGCCAAGATCTGAGCTTTCTTTGTTGCTTTCACTATGAGCTGAGCCCTCAATGCCGCTACGCGTTCTTCGTAAGGCAGGTACGGGCGAATCATGATCTAGGGTCGCAAGTCGTGAGGGATCGGCCTAACGGGCCGGGACGTTACCCCTTCAGCCATTTGGTGGCGGGGAACTGGGCCATCGTCCCTCACTCCGCATTGCTGGCGCAACGACAACCTGCCGTAATCGACCTCGCACTGGTCATGGTATTGCGGGGTGGGAGGGCCGAAGCCAGATGAGCACCGATTCCCGGACGAGCCGCCGCGCGTTGCTGGTCAACGCGTTGGGGCTGGCGACGATGCCCGCACTCAACTCGCTCATCCTGCCCGCCAACGCCACAGCGCAGCAGACAACGTCACGCTGTCTGGCTATCGAGAACGTGACTGTTCTCTCCATGGCGCCAGACGCCGCGCCGGAACCGAACATGACGGTCCGCATCGAGGGCGAGCGCATCATCGCGATCGAACCGGCAGCCCAGGTTACCGCTCCGGACGACTGCACGGTGGTTGACGGACGCGGCAAGTGGTTGATTCCCGGCCTGTTTGACATGCACGTCCATTTCATGTCGGAGACGATCCCAGAGCTTGATTTCACGCCAGAAGAGATTCTCACCCCCTACCTCGCCCATGGCGTTCTGCAGATCCTCGATATGGCCGCCCAACCCGAGACCAACGCCATCAGGGATGCCGTCGCTGCCGGTGAGATCGTCGCGCCCTTCATTGCCTCCGCGGCCCTGATCGACGGTTCTCCCCCGGTCAGGCCGGGCACGACCGTCGTTGCGGAACCGGCGGAGGCGCGAGCGGCCGTGGCGGAGATTGCTGAGGCGGGGTTTGACTTCGTCAAGGTCTACAGCCGGCTCTCAACCGAGACCTTTGCCGCGGTTCTTGCCGCGGCCGAGGAATTCAACATCCGGGTAATTGGCCATATTCCGGGAAGTCGCCAAGCTACGCCCGTGCAGGTCATCCTGCCTGGCTTCGCCATGATCGCCCACGCGGAGGAGCTGGCCTGGCTGGCTCCAGAGAAATCGGATGAGGAAATCGCCTACTACACCGGGTTGCTGCGGGAGAACGGGACTGCCGTCACCAGCACGCTCTTTCTCAATGAGCAGATCCTGGCGCAAACGCGGAATCCGGAAATCGTTGCGGAGACCGAGGGGCTGGCGTATCTGCACCCGGTCGAACTCATGCTGTGGTTCGAGGAAAACCCGTACACGGGGAATCAGACGCCGGAGCGCATCGCCACCCTCGCCGCGGCAACCGATTTCAACGCGCGGTTGATCAGGTCCCTGGTCGAGGCCGGCGTCCCGGTGCTGGCCGGCACCGACGCGTTCGTCCCGGGCCTGGCGCCGGGTTTGGCTCTGCACCAGGAACTGGCTTCACTGGTTGAGGTCGGTCTCACCCCGTGGCAGGCGCTGGCAGCCGCGACCAATGTTCCGGCAGTCTGGCTCGGCGTGATCGAGGATCGGGGCACGGCCGAGGTCGGCAAGCGAGCGAATCTCGTGCTGCTGGACGCTGATCCACTGGCTGACATCAGCAACACCCGTGCGATCAATGCTGTCATTTTCAACGGCGAACTGCTGGACCGCCAGATGCTCGATGATCGCCTGGCCGCACTCGATGCCCTGTACGCCCCGTACCGACCCTTCCTCTCTCCACAGGGAGCGGAGGCCGTAGCGAGTCAGTGATCTGTTCCTACCTTGTCTGCGCGACCAGCCAGGCTTGTAGCGCCGCGATGCGATCCTCTCTCGGCCGATGGGGGCAGGTCGCGCAATATGGCTGATCCGGAAGCTGGTACATGCAGCAGCAATCCGAGCCGAGGATGCCGAGGCGGCCAGTGCCGCCATCCTGATCAGGCGCCGTGAGGATTTCAGGGTTGGCGCGAAGTGGGGAACTGGTGTCGCCCAGCAGTGCCTGCACCTCTCGCGCGGCGTCTGCGGCGGATGTCCCATGCGGCAGGGCGTCGACGAGGGCGCCAGCGCATGTTTCTGCCACTGCAATCCACAGAGCACGCTCTCCCAGGCGTGCTCGCTGACGCAGAGCGCCAATCAGCGGCTGAAACGCAGTAATCAACTGGGCACGGAGCTGGGCTCGCAGCTCTGCCTCATCCGCAACCCGTATTGCGGCAGGCTGATGGGCGGCGGCATCACCTGGCAAAGAGAAGAACCGTCCCTGAGACAGGGTGAGCGTTGTGGGAAAGCCGAACGTGTTACAGGTGAGCCCAAGTGACGCTGGTTCCAGGAATGGCACCCGCTGCTCCCGTATGAATGTGCCAACGGAGAAATGCGCCAGGTGGAACGAGAAGCCACCCAGGTAGAAGCGCGCCAGCACCTCCCGCTCGTCGGTCTCGTAGTGGCTGGCCATTGCGGAAAGGTGAGCATTAAGTAGGGGCGGGTCGCCGTTGAGGATGGCAGCCAGTGAGAAGCCTCCAACCTCACCCGGATCGCCCAGGTACAGGCGGAGGTAGGGGTTCGCGAGGCACAATCGCGCCAGCGTTTGAGCCAGGGGCGAGGGCGGTGAGCAGTCAGCGAGTGCTGCTACCGTCATCCAGCGGGCAGCGCTCGCTGAATGACAACGTTCAGCCCCAGGCTGCTCACCCCAGGACTAGCCACCCTGTAACTCGCTCACATGCTCCGGGGCGATCTTGAGCGTGATGCGGGTTTCGTCCGGGCTGCCGAAGGGGTACTCATCGACACCCATGTACTTCTTCGCCAGGGCATTGATCTGCTCCGTGGCGGCCTCGGTAGTCATTTCGACGACCTGGCCACGGATCGCAGCCTGCCGCCCCTGGTCATTGGGATCGACGAGGTTGATGGCGACGCGCGGGTCACGCCGCACGTTGCGCTCCTTCTGGTGACCGACCGCCGTGTTGACGATGATGTGTTCACCGTCCGTTTCGATCCAGACTTGGGTTACCTGCGGTGAACCGTCTGGCATCAACGTGGCCAGTTGGGCGTAACTTGGCTCGCGTAGCAGGGCCAGGACCTCGTCAGAAAGATGAGCGGTCATTCGTGTTCCTTGTGCGTAATCCCCAGGTTCGATACGCGCATCATCACGCGCTCAACCGCTCCATGGTACGCAGGGTGCCATGATGAAGCCTGGCACCGATCTTCCATACTCTCTACGTCAGTCATGAGTACCCACTCGGTGGAGGTCAAACCTTGTCTCCGCAATCGTCGCGTCCGGAAGCGCATCCGCCTTCGTCAACGTACCGCGTCCAATTGAATGCCACCTTTCCCTTCTCCGATGCGGAGCGCATCGTGCCGTACCTGCAACAGTTGGGCGTTGGCGCGCTCTACACCTCGCCGTTTCTCACCGCCGCCCCTGGCAGCATGCACGGCTATGACGTCACGGACTACGCCACCGTCAACCCGGAGATTGGCTCGGACGATGATCTGCAACGGCTGGTTGCCCACCTGCGCACGCATGGTCTGGGCTTCCTGGTCGATGTCGTGCCAAATCACATGGGAATCGCGGTCGGGGCTAACGCCTGGTGGCAGGACCTGCTGGAGAATGGCCGCACCTCCACTTACGCCAGCTATTTCGATATCGACTGGCGGCCACTGAAAGAGGAGCTGCGCGGCAAGATCCTGCTGCCGGTCTTGGGTGATCCCTACGGCGTGGTACTGGAGCGGGGCGAACTCCAGCTCTCCCAGGAAGAGGGCGCCTTTACCCTCCACTATTACCAGACGCCGCTGCCCATTTCGCCGCCGACTTACCCCCTTATCCTGACCCTGGCACTGGAGCGCCTGAGCGGCCTGGAAGAGGAAGACCCGAGACGGCTCGAACTGGCCAGCATCATCACCTCATGCCAGCGCCTGCCTGGCCCGACGGCGACGGATCCAGAGGAACTGGCCGAACGCCACCGCGAGCAGATCGTGATCAAGCGCCGCCTGGCTGACCTGATGGCCTCCTCACCTGAGGTCGAGGCGGCAATCCAGGCAAGCGTCAGCGAGATCAATGGCGATTCCGAGCAGCCAGACAGCTTCAATGCCCTTGACCAGTTGCTCGATGCCCAGACGTATCGTTTGTCGTCCTTCCGCACGGCCGGCGAGGAGATCAACTACCGCCGCTTCTTTGCCATCAACGAGTTGGCGGCTGTACGCCAGGAGGAGCGCGAGGTCTTCGCCGCCGCGCACGCGCGCCTGATGCAGTTGCTGGGAGATGGCGCAATCACCGGCCTGCGCATCGATCACCCTGATGGTCTCTGGGACCCTGCTGGCTACTACCGCGATCTGCAGCGTGCCGCCTACTGCACGCTGGCAGGTATTCCAGGCAATGAAGAACCCGATTGGGAGACCGTTGACCCTACCCTCGGTGACCTCTGGGCAGGTCAGAGCGCGGATGGCGCAGAGATCGCGACCCGTCTACCCCTCTACGTGGTGGTGGAGAAAATCCTGGAACCAGGCGAAGGGCTGCCGCAGGACTGGGCGGTGCACGGCACCGTCGGCTACGAGTTTGCTCGCGCGGCCACGGCCCTCTTCGTCGATCCCGCAAACCGCCGCGCCTTCGACCAGCTCTACGCCCGCTACACGGGCGAGCGGCGCACCTTCGCGGCCATCGCCTACGAGACGCGCGATCTCATGTTGCGCACCGCCCTGGCCAGTGAGACGAACGTGCTGGCGCGAGCCCTCAATCGCATCTCGGAGCAGAACCGGCGCACGCGCGATTTCACCCTGAGCAGCCTGCGGAACGCCCTGCGTGAGGTGATCGCCAACTTCCCGATCTACCGCACCTACATCGCCTGCAACGAGCACGGCGTGCCGGAGCGGGACCGCCGGGCCATCGAGCGTGCTGTGCGCGATGCCAAGCGACGCAACCCATCCATGGAAACGACCGTCTTCGATTTCCTGCTCGACGTGCTGTTGCTGCGCGAGGACCCCTCACTTGGCGAGCAGGAGTTGGCCGAGCGCTGCACCTTCGTGATGAAGTTCCAGCAATTGTCTGGCCCAGTCATGGCCAAGGGCGTCGAGGACACGGCCTTCTACGTTTACAACCGGCTCGTCGCGCTAAATGAAGTAGGCGGCGATCCCGCCAGCTTCGGCAGCAGCGTTGCGGAGTTCCACCGCCAGAACGCGGAACGCGCGCGGCGCTGGCCCTACACGCTGCTCAACTCATCGACCCACGACACCAAGCGCAGCGAGGACGTACGCGCTCGCATTGCGGTCCTCTCCGAAATCCCCCGTGAGTGGCGGGCAGCTATCAACCGCTGGGCGCGGCTGAACCGCCGGCACAAGACGCGGCTGGAGGGAACATCTGCGCCCGACCGCAACGACGAGTACCTGTTCTACCAGACCGTGCTTGGGGCATGGCCGTGGGGCGAGGAAGGGCTCTCCCCGGAGTTCATCGACCGCATCGACGCGTTCATGCTCAAGGCGGCACGGGAGTCGCAGGTCCACACCACCTGGATCAACCCGGATACCGCCTACGAGGAAGCGCTCTCCCGCTTCGTGCGCCAAACCCTGGCCCCAGGCAGTGCATTCCTGGAGGACATCGCCCATCTGCGCGATCTGGTGGCGCACGTCGGGGCCTTTAACGCGCTCTCGCAGCAACTGCTGAAGCTGACGTCGCCAGGCATACCCGATCTCTACCAGGGCACGGAACTCTGGGACCAGAGCCTGGTTGACCCGGATAATCGCCGCCCGGTCGACTACGCCGCCCGAGAAAAGCACTTGCGCGGCTTGAACAGCAGCCAGCCCAGCCGCGAACTCGCCGCTGAACTCCTGGCGGCGAAGGATGATGGCCGGATCAAGCTCTTCCTCACCGCGCAGGCGCTGGCGTCACGCCTCTCCCACAAGGCGCTCTACGGCAAGGGCGCGTATCTCCCCCTGGATGCCGACGGCACTGCCGCCGATCACATCGTGGCCTTTGCCCGCCGCCTGGAGAATGAGGAAGTGATCGTGGTCGTGCCACGACTGCTTGCGGGGCTCGTCGGGCGCGATATGCATGACCCTGTCGGGGAGGAGATCTGGAGCAGATCTCGCCTGCTCCTGCCAGAGAGCGAACCCGGTACGAGGTACCGCAACATCCTGACGGACGAGGTCATCGTCGCCGCGCCGGCCGAGCAGGGAGCCGCGCTGCAGATGGGGGAGGTGTTCGCCCATCTGCCCGTCGCGTTGTTGGAGCGCATCGAATAACGCGCCGAGCCGAGATGGGGTTATCCCGAGCGAAGCCGGGGAATCTGGTCTCCTACGCGGCGATGAGCCCAACGAGATCTCTCGACAAGCTCGAGACGACACAAGATGAGCCTGGTACTGTCGTCGTTACCGCTTCAGCAGCAGCAGTGACCGCTCGGGGACTTCGAAGTTCTCGCCAGCGGTCACGGTTCGCCCTTCAGGCTCGATCTCGCCAGTGGCGGTGTCCACGATCACCGTCCACTGATCTTTGCCCTGCGACGGGATGCAGAACGAGACCGGCTCATAGTGGCCATTCAGCAGCAGGAAGAGGTCGTCATCGACGAGGCGGTTGCCTTCGGCATCGACTTCCACCAGGGCCTTGCCGCCGAGACGCATGGCGATGCTCTTGTTCCAGCCGGCTTCCCAGTCCTCGTCGCTCATCGGTTCGCCGTCCGGGCGGAACCAAGCCAGGTCCTCCACGCTGGAGCCACGCACCTTCTCGCCCTGGAAGAAGCGCGGGCGTCCCAGGCTGGGGTGCTGATCGCGCAGGCGGATCAGGCCACGCGTGAAATCGAGGAATGCCTGCTTGCGCTCGTCGATGTTCCAGTCGACCCAACTGGTCTCGTTGTCCTGGGCATAGACGTTGTTGTTGCCGCCCTGGGTCCGGGAGAGTTCATCACCGTGCGCGATCATCGGCAGCCCCTGCGAGAGGAGCAGGGTGGCCATCAGGTTGCGCTTCGTCCGCTCTCGCGCTGCGATGATTTCCGGATCATCCGTGGAGCCTTCCACGCCGTGGTTCCAGGAGATGTTGTGGTCATGACCGTCCCGGTTCTCCTCACCGTTGGCCTGGTTGTGCTTCTCGTTGTAACTGACTACATCTTCCAGCGTGAAGCCATCGTGCGCGGTGACGAAGTTGATGCTGGCGTAGGGGCGGCGGCCGTCGCTCTGGTAGAGGTCCGACGACCCAGTCAAGCGGTAGGCCATCTCACCCACCATCACGTCATCGTCCGACTTCCAGTAGGCGCGCACCGTGTCACGGAACTTGTCGTTCCACTCGCTCCACAGAGAGGGGAAGTTCCCAACCTGGTATCCCCCCTCGCCGACATCCCATGGCTCACCGATCAGCTTGACGCGGGAGAGGACCGGATCCTGGTGGATGACGTCGAAGAAGGAGCCAAGGCGATCGACATCGTGGAGCTCGCGCGCCAGGGCCGAGGCAAGGTCGAAGCGGAAGCCATCGACATGCATCTCGGTGACCCAGTAGCGCAGGGAGTCCATGATGAGCTGCAGTACCTGCGGGTGGTTGGCGCTCAGGGTGTTGCCGGTGCCGGTGTAATCCATGTAGAACCGGGGGTCTTCTTCCACCAGGCGGTAGTAGCTGGCGTTGTCGATCCCCCGGAAGGAGAGGGTGGGGCCCAGGTGATTCCCCTCCGCCGTGTGGTTGTAGACCACGTCGAGAATCACCTCGATCCCGGCGGCATGGAGTGCCTTGACCATCTCCTTGAACTCGCGCACCTGCCCGCCAACCTCCTGGCTGCTGGCGTAGCGGGCCTCCGGCGCGAAGAAGCCGATGGTGTTGTAGCCCCAGTAGTTGCGCAACCCCTGGTCGAGCAAGTGGGCATCATCGAGAAAGGCGTGAATCGGCAGCAGTTCCACCGCCGTCACACCCAGGTCTTTCAGGTACCTGATGACCGGCTCAGAGGCGAGGCCGGCGTAGGTGCCGCGTAGCTCCTCCGGCAGGTCCGGGTGTTGCTCGGTGAAGCCCTTGACGTGCAGCTCGTAGATGACCGAGTTGTGCAGTTCAACGTTCGGCCGCCGCTCATTGCCCCAATCGAAGCGGTCATCGACGATGATGGCACGGGGCACACCCCAGGCATCATCTCGTGTGTCCTGCTCCAGATCGTTGCCACTACCAAGGGGGTAACCAAAGACCGGCGCGCTCCAGTCGACCGTGCCGACCAGGGCCCGTGCGTAGGGATCAATCAGCAACTTGGCGTCGTTGAAGCGGTGCCCTTCCTCTGGTGCGAAAGGACCGTGAACACGGTACCCGTACTGCTGCCCTGGGCCAATCCCCTTCAGGTAGCCATGCCAGACGTACGCGGTTACTTCACGCAGGGGAACACAGGCGGCTTCCGTGCCATCCGCGTCAAAGAGGCAGAGATCCACGCCTGTAGCATTTTCACTGAAAAGCGCAAAGTTGGTCCCCTCGCCATCCGGTGTGGCGCCCAGGGGAAATCGTGACCCGGGCAGAACCTTCGGTCCCGCCGCGACGCTGGCCATTAACGGTCTCCTTCGTCCTGTCATCATTCAGGGTTGCTAGGCACGGTGATACCGCCCCCAGCCTAAAGAATGCACAGAGTGTGCCGAGAAGCAGGGGCTGAAAGAGACACCGCCGCGCGGGCAAAACAAAACCCGAGACCTGGCTGCCACCCCCAGAGGTGGAGGAAGATCACCGGGGAACTGCGGGAGAAGCCTGATGGATGGGTATCGGCGGCGTCAAGTTTGTTCCTGCGAACTAACTGATACTTCAATCCGGGAGGTCTACCGGAACACCAAATCGACGACCCCGCGCAACTGCTAGTGGATCACTTCCACCCGACACAACGGTAACGCGGAGAAGTTGCGAACCTTGCTGATCGTAAATCGTTAGCTCATTCCCATCATCAGTCCAGTTCCTTGCGGCGCGGCTACACAGTGTTCTTCATACTATCTGATCCTGAGCGGGAAGCCGCAGCGGGCGTAGAAGGCGCGAGTCCTGCCGGACGCGGTGGCGTCGACCAGGTGGCGGCCGCGCGACGATCGAACCGGGCTGGGACCGTTGGGTGCGCCAGCGTTTGATCGAACTGATCCCGACACTGCAGAAGCGGGATGCTTCGGCAAGCGGTAGGCGGCTCCAGTGCCTCCCAGCAGCTGTTCGCGGAGGTCGCCTAAGTATTGCTTCGTCGCCCAAGCCTCGTATCAGTCCGCTCTTCCGCAACTCGTTACAAGGCCAGGTACGCACGCATTTTTGGCACGGATAGTGCGGTGTCGGACATGCAACGATTGAGCACCCTGGACTTCGTCGGGATCTCTTAATCCCGTTTCCCCCCCTCCGGCAAATAGCGGACCGGCTGCAGCGTGTGGAAGAGCGACGGTGCACCAGTTCGATCTAAGGTGACCTCCGGCGAGGCGCAGATGGAACCAGGCAACTCGGATCGGGCCCATGAGCCCGACATCTCCGGCGATGCGTCAGCAGATCTCACCTCGCCGGGAGCGCGGAAATTCTGGATCGTGTCACCAGACGATGGCGAGGAGTCAGCTCGGCTCCCGGGCGCGCTCCCCCACGACGACGTGCCGGACGTGGCGCTCATCGCTGCACTGGCTGCTGGCGAAGTCGAGGCGCTGGGGGTGCTTTACGATCGCCATGCCCGTGTCGTCTTCACGCTGCTGCTGCGGCTCACCGGCGATCGTGACGCCGCCGAGGAACTGCTGCAGGAAGTCTTCCTCCGCGCGTGGCAGCATGCCCGTGCCTTCGATGACACCCGGGGCACAGTGCGCAGTTGGCTCTACGGCATGGCGCATAATCTGGCGCTAAACGAGCTCCGCCGACGACGGCGGCGGCCGCAACTGCAACAATCCTCAGCAAACACGTGGTATGAGGACAACGCCGGGACACTGGAAGCAGCTTCGGATCCGGCAGTCGAAGCCTGGTGTGCAGTCCGGGACGCCGAACTGGCGGACGCACTCGACCAGTTGCCTCAGGTCCAGCGTGCGGTTCTCCTGTTGTACGCCGAGGGATTCAGTCAATCCGAAATCGCGGTGCAACTCGGCCAGCCACTGGGGACCATTAAGTCTCGTATGCGCCGGGCACTCTGTCAGCTCCGTGAGATTCTGCCGACAATCGGTATCGACGCAGGATGGCGGAGTGATTGACAATCATGACTAGAATACGAAGGAGAGGATTGCCCGATGGGGCTCCGCTGCGAACCAGGGCACGGACGAACCCATGCGCGACACAACCCTGAGGGATCATCTGGTCATCGTTGGCCAACTTCCCGACTTCGTCCTCGGCAAGCTGGACGAGACAAGCCAGCGACGGGTTTCTCAGCATCTCGAAGCCTGCGCCACCTGCCGCAGCGAGGTGACAAGCGCTATTGACGTCCTCGTCGCGCTCTCTGTCGCGCCGCCGCCCCCCGCACGGGTACGTGGCGCCATCCTCCAGCGTGCCGCCGCAGAGCGTAACGTTGTTACCCGCCAGGACAGGGCTCTCGGAAGTGCCAATGCCGAGCCGATTGCTCTGGGCACCGTAAGTCCGTGGCTCGCCTCCGCCAGGAACGGCCAACGCGGCATGCCGTTTGGACCGGTGGTACCGAACTGGGCGCTGGTGGCGTTATCGGCAGCGGTCCTGCTGATCAGCGGATTGTCCGGCTGGCGCTACGAGCAACGCAACGACAACGCCTTCGTTGCGAATGACCCAATTTCCGGTCTGATAGATGAGTCGGCGAGCGCCTACCCGCTGGACGACAGCGATCTGCCGGTTTCGGCGACGGGCGTCATCTTCGCCGAGCCGCGAGGACGCGAGGTCTATCTGGTCGCCAATGGGCTGCCGGCACTGCCGCATGATCAGCGCTATCAGGTCTGGTTGTTCACGACGAACCACCAGCAGCAGAGCGCTGGACTGGTGGATGTCGGCGCCAACGGTGACCTCCGCGCGCTCCTCGAAACTCCCGATCCCTTTGCCACCTATGTCGGGGTGGCCCTTACCGCCGAACCCTCAACGGGAAGCGCAGTCCCGACTTCAGGCCTGGTGCTTGGTGGCTCGTTCCCTCCCGCGATTGCGGCCCTGCCATCCTCGCCGGCATGAGTGGCGCCTCGCTGGCCCCAAAGCACGCGGCCGCATCCACGAAAGGGTCCTGAAAGGGGTTGCTTTTTTCGCGGCTGATCGCGAGTGATCTTTCACACAAAGCCCCGTCAACGAAAGCGCCCTGAGCTGGCAGGACGCTCACGGCGATTTCACGCCCAGATCTTGACCATTCCAGACCCGTTCGCGGGGCTTTCGTGGGGCAGCCGAACGGCTTTAGTTTCCGGCGGGGCAAGCTAACGTGCCGAATCCCTGGCATTCGACGTCCACCTTCAGTGGGAACCATTGCCGTCCCGTTAGTTTTTGCCAGACAGTATCTCTCCACCTGGTGAGAAGCGGTTCGGCTCTGTCTCAATCGAGCCCGATCCGCGAACGCGATTCGCCTCCAGCACCTGGACCCCTTCTTCATTTCCGACACGCAGCTGGACGAGGTTGAGCCGGGCTAAACCGCGGAAATACCAGAAGCAGCCACCTTGTCCCACACCATCGGCATGGAAGGAGCACAACGGGGTGAAGGCAATCGCTTCCGGGGAACCCGAGGCGCCGAAGCGACCTCTAATGACGACGGCATAGCTAGCTCCCGGTTCCAAACCGGTGAATCGGAATGACGCGCGCCACTGCGACGATGGTTCTTTGCCACCCTTGTAGTCGACGATGCCTATTCCCCTGGCATCCGGGAGCAACAATCGCTCGGTCGCCGCAAACTCCAGCCGATTCTTGCCAAAGTGTCCGATGTTTTCGGCCGCCACTGGGAAGACGCTGAACGCCAGCAATGCGGTCAGCATGATGCAGAGCACATGAGCATGAACACGTCGCAAACGCACGATTCTTCTCCGGGCGTGCCGTGCTATCTACCGTGGAGGATTCGTGCCCCAGCCGGCGCAGCAGTCCTTCACCTGCGGCACCGACGGCAGGGCGGAACTGCCAGCATTCCAGCGTTGGTCCCCGCGCTCTTCAGCATGGCTCGATGCACTGCCATAGACTGCTTATCCCCATTCTAAATGGATATACACCCCCACCGGGATTTTGGATTCCTCATGGCGGCGAAACCGCACTCGCCCTCTCGCCCAATGTCATCCTCTCGCTGCAGATCATGCATCCGATTTCACAGATGCGGTGTATTAGGTGGTAACTCTCGCATTCGGTGTCCGAGCGCAGGCCACGCTTGCACCGCTGCGACGGCCGTTATCCGTATTGTTCCAGGAGTGGAGGGTCAACATGGATCCACGAACGTTCGACGGGATGATCCAGAAGCTGTCCGCGTCGCTCTCGCGACGAAAGGTGGTCGGCGGATCAGTTGGAGCCGCCGTGCTCACCGCTGTCGGCCTCAGCGACGAGACATCCGCGAAGCGCAAGCAGAACGAGGTCCAGGCAGAAGGCTGTATCCCCACTGGAAAGAAGTGCCCGGCCAAGAAGCCCCGCGGCAAGAAGAGGAAGAAGCTCGGCTGCAATCAGTGCTGTCAGCGCACCGTCGTCAAGGGCGCCGACGGCAAGAACCGATGCGGCTGCCGCCCGGACGGCGCGGATTGCGGCAACGAGGGTCGGGCGAACTGCTGCAGCGGGGCGTGCAGTGCAGCCGGTAAGTGCGTCGCAGCACCGGAGTCCCAGCCGCTGTCTGAAGAGGGCAGTGGCACGCTGACCTCGACCAGTCCGGCCAACTGCTCGCAAACCGGGTCGTGCACTGACACTGTCACCGGCGTCATCCAGGGCACGCCGATCAACGGGACCTTTACCGGGAGTCTGACCGGCACGAACTTCGCTGACGCCGGCGGCGGGAACTACACCGCGGATGTGGCGGGCACCGTGACGGTCACGGAAACCAGCACCGGCGACACCCTGACCCTCGCGCTCGAGGGCGAGGTGACCGGTGACGGTACTGGAGTCGCGAACGCCCCCTTCACTACCACCGGCACGTACACCATCACCGGTGGCACGGGGCGGTTCAGTGGCGCGTCCGGCACAGGGACGGTCACGAGTAGTGGCAGGGACAGCGGCCAGACCGGGACGCTGGACTCGCTCACCCTAACCGGGACCATCGCCATTCCATAGATAGAGGTCAGAGGATCGCACGTTGGGCGAGAGAGGTGGAGCTTCCACCTCTCTCGTTTGCGTTTCTGTCAGCTGCCTCAGATCGGGCGTTGCTCGACGTGCCCGCTCACCCAGTGACCCACCTGGGCGCGAGTGGACGCGATGACCGAGGAAGATGTCGAGGCGAACGTAGTGGCCGATCAGGGAAACCCACTGCTGACCTCCGCCCAACTGGCGAGTAAGCGGCGGGTTTCCGCGTTCGAGTAGGGTCGCTACCCTCGTGCCTGTGCCAGATCCTGGGCAACCTGGTAACCGCGCGGCGTAAGGGCCAGGTGCTCGGCGTACTGTTCGATGAGGCCCTGGTCACGGGCGCGGCGGATGGTGGCGCGGGCATCCTGCGGGGAGAGGCGCAGGGCAGCGTTGACGTGGCCGATGGTGCTCTCGGCCGCTTCGGTGTCTGTTGCCTCGTGCGTGAACAGGTGCATGATCAGCAGGTCCACGGCAAAGCGGTTGGCATTGCGCTCGCGGCGGCTGAGGCGGGCAATGGCTCCCTGCGAGGGGGAGAGCAGCAGGGCGAGCAGGAAGAGTACCCCGGTCGCGGTCGCCATCGAGCCAGAGACGGAGAGATCCTGCCAGCGCGCAAACCCGTAGCCGAGCGCGGCAGAGCCGGCCCCGATCATCACCGAGAGCACAATCATCTTCGGCAAGCTATCGGTCAGCAGGTAGGCCGTGGCCGCCGGCACGATGATCAGGGCGATGACCAGGATGGCTCCAACCGCCGTAAAGGCGCCCACCGTCGTGATGGAGACCACCGTCATCAGCGCGTACTGGATGAAGACGGGCGAGAAGCCGAGTGCGGCGGCCAGCGCGGGATCGAACGTGGTGAGCTTCAGCTCCTTGTAGAAGAAGAGCAGGAAGATCGAGTTGATGACCAGCAGCGTGCCCATGATCCACAGGGAGAGCGGGCCGTAGTCCTGTTCGCCAATGAACAGGCGGTCGAAGACCGAGAACTCGATACTCCCCATCAGGATCGCGTCGGCATCCAGGTGCACGTTCGCGAAGAAGCGGCTGACCAGCACCACCCCCAGCGCGAACATGGCCGGGAAGATGATCCCCATGGCGGAGCCGGCGTCCGCGCGCCGCGTCCGGCTCAGCGCCTCGACCAGGGTGACGGTCAGCAGCGCGGCCAGCGTGGCGCCGATGGCGCCGGTGATCAGGTTCGAGCTGTTCGAGATCCAGTACCCGAAGACGAGGCCGGGCAGGATGGCGTGGCTGATGGCGTCCGCCATCATGGCCATGCGGCGCAGGATCAGGAAGGTCCCCAGCATGGAGCAGGCCGCCGCGCACATCACCCCGGTCAACAGGATGACGGTTGCAGAGTTCATGGCCGCCCCCCGGTCATGCCCAGCGACTCACCCGGCATCGGTGGCGCCACGAGTTCACGCCGCTGCCGACGGCGCTGCCACCATTCCGGCAGCAGGCCGTGGCGTGGGGCGAACAGGATGGAGAAGATCACCATGGCCGTTAGCGACAGGATGATCATGGGGCCAGTGGGCAGAGCGGAATCCTGCACACTGAGCACCGCGCCCGTGACACCCGCGGCCGCGCCGATGACGGCGGAGAGCACGAGCATCACCGAGAGGCGGTCGGTCCACTGGCGTGCGGCCGTGCCGGGTCCAATCACCATGGCAGCCATCAGCACCACGCCCACCGTCTGCAAGCCGATCATCACCGCCACGACCAGCAGTGAGGTCAGCGCCACGTTCAGCCCTCGGGTCGGGAAGCCAATGGAGGCAGCGAACTCGGGGTCGAACGAGAGCAGCTTGAACTCCTTGTAGAGAAGCAAGACTGCGATCAGGGCAATGCCGCCCAGCACAGCGAAGGTCTCCACGTTGCTGCGCACTAGTGCCGCTGCCTGCCCGAACAGGAACTTGTCCAGCCCGGCCTGGCTGGCGTCGTTGCGGCGCTGGATGTAGGTCAGCAGCACGATGCCCACCCCGTAGAAGGTACTGAGCACCACGCCCAGCATGGTGTCTTCCGAGAGCTTGGTTTCTCGCACCGTGTTCAGGAGGAGCAACGTCCCGATCCAGCCGGCGATACCAGCGCCAATCAGGAGTGGCAGAGGAGCCCGCGCGCCGGTCAGCAGAAAGGCGATGCAGATGCCTGGCAGCGCGGCGTGGGAGAGGGTGTCACCCAGCAGGCCCTGCCGCCGTAGCACGGCGAAGGCGCCCAGGATGCCGCTGACGATACCGAGCAGCGCCGAGCCAAGCGCCACGTTGCGCAGGGTGTAGTCGAAGATCAGGTCATGCAGGATCGAGGGAACCGTCATGGCGTAGTCCTGGGAAGAACGACCAGCGGCTCAGTGTCATCCCCCTCCGAGGCGTCAGCGACGCGCAGCAGCGAGCGCGGCTGGAGCAGCGTCAGCGCGCCTCCGTACGTCCGCGTCAGGTTGGCGGCGGTAAAGGTCTCCCGCATGGGGCCAGCCGCAATCAGCCGCGTGTTGAGGAGTACCAGCCAGTCGAAGTAGTCCGGGGCGGATTCCAGGTCGTGGTGCACCACCACGACCGTTTTGCCCTCGGACCGTAGCTGTTGCAGGATGGCGACGATCGACTTTTCAGTTGCTGCGTCGACGCCGGCGAACGGCTCGTCCATGAAGTAGAGCTGCTGGTCCTGCACCAGCGCGCGCGCCAGGAAGACGCGCTGCTGCTGGCCACCGGAGAGCTGGCTGATCTGGCGGTCGGCAAAATCGGCCATGCCCACCTGGTCGAGCGCGTGCATGGCGCGCTCGTGCTCGGCCTTGCCCGGGCGGCGGACCCAACCCAGTTGCCCATAGGTGCCCATGGTCACGACATCGAGCGCGTTGGTGGGGAAGTTCCAGTCGACGCTGCCACGCTGTGGCACGTAGCCGATCAGGCGGCGCTGCTTCGGGTTGGTATGGCCGTAGATCTCGACCGTGCCGGTCGCGACCGGCACCAGCCCCATGATTGCCTTGAGCAGCGTGCTCTTGCCCGCGCCGTTCGGCCCGATGATGGCGGTCAGGGTGCCAGCCGGGACGGCGAGGTCGATATCCCAGAGGACCGGCGTATCACGGTAGGCCACCGTCAGGTCATGGACGCTGACGGCCGCTTCCTCGTCGCGAAACTGTGGTTCCACTCGTCGTGCGCTCATCCCTCACCCGCCGTTTCACCGAGCAACGCGCCGACGATCGTGTCGATGTTGTGCGTGACCATGCCCGGGTAGGTGCCCTCGGGCGTGCCATCCTCGCCCATGGCGTCCGAGAAGAGCTGGCCGCCAATGACGACTTCCCAGCCCTTCGCCCGGCTCCCTTCCTGCACCGCTTCGATGGTGGCGGGGGAGACGCTCGACTCGACGAAGATGGCGGGAATCTGCCCCTCGACGATGAAGTCAATAACCGCCTGCACATCCCCAGCGCCCGCCTCGGACGCCGTGCTGATTCCCTGCAGGCCGCGCACCTCGAAGCCGTAGGCGCGTCCGAAGTAGTTGAAGGCGTCGTGCGCGGTAACCAGCACTCGCTGCGCTTCCGGCACACGCTCCGCCTGCTCGCGCACGTAGGCATCGAGCGCTTCCAGTTCGATACGGTAGGCAGCTCCGTTTGCCTGGAAGAGTTCGGCGTCCTCGGGGAAGGTCTCACTCAGGCGGGCGATGACCTCATCCAGCGCCTGCATCCAGAGCGAGACGTCGAACCAGACGTGCGGGTCGAACGCATCGTTAATCGCGATCAGTTCCTCTTCCGGGATGCCGGCCGTCACCGCGAAAGTGGGCTTGCCCGAGCGCGAAATGCCCTCGAACGTTTCGGCCATGCGCCCTTCGAGGTGCAGTCCGCCGTAGAAGATGACGTCTGCATTACTCAGGACATCGATATCCCCCGAGCTGGGCTTATAGAGGTGAGGATCCACCCCCGGCCCCATCAACGCGGTCACCTCGACCCGTTCACCGCCCGTGTTGCGCACGAGATCGGCAATCATGCCGATGGTGGTGGCGACAGCGATGCGCTCCTGGGCCTGCGCGGTAGTCATGTTGATGCGAGGCGAACCCAGCAGGGCGCTAGCCAGGGTCACCCCGCCGGCGGTGAGGAGAGTTCGTCGTGTGTATGTCATGGAAAGAAACTCCTGGTGTGTATCTGAAGCTCTCGGCCGCCAGCCAGCGAAAGGGGGCTGACGACAGGGGAAGTACGCTGTGTCTTTCCCCAATGGCCATCGGCAGTGCTGGCTGTCCCGCTCTCAGCCGTGACCGGTATTGCATTACAGGATACCAATTTTTAGACGAGGCTACAAATCTCAGACGCCCATTTGCATCCGGCGCTACAACACCTCGCAACTGCATTTGCTGAGAAGAAAAACGCTTCTCGGTAGAACAGGACCTGGCAGCGGCCCGTTCCCTGTCTTCACTGTCAGCGCCTTGTGAACGGCGCTATTGAAATTGCATGCCGGGCCGGTGCCTTGAGAAGCCTGGACCGCAAACATGCGCATGTGATCTTGCACAAGGCCGGAGTGCAGGATGACAGGCCGGCATGACAACTACCTGGACATGCCGGCGCGGCTGGCGTTGGTGAACCGAGCTATTGGCACAACTCCCGCATCATGGCTATTGACACGAGCAGGACCAGACGCACGCCTTGTTCACCGTCAACTGGCAGGGGACGAGTAGCAGGACCTGCTGAATCACTATGCTGACCATGATGCGAGACGTACGAGGACGAGTGTGAACACGGGGAACAGGGAGCGGCAAACAGCGAGCGGTGTCGGGGTGCGCCCGGATGCAGCGGGGCAGATCCAGGCTCACGTGTGGGCGCCTGAGGTGACGAGCCTGAGTGTGCTGCTGGAAGATGGGGGCATAGAGATTCCGCTCAAGAAGGACGAGCAGGGGTACTTCAGTGGCGAGGTCGCTGGCGCCCGGGTGGGAGACCGCTACCGGCTACGCCTGGATGGCAACCTCCTGGCCGATCCCGCCTCCCGCTTCCAGCCAGCGGGCGTGCACGGGCCCTCGCAGATCGTGGACAGCACGGCCTTCCCCTGGCAGCACGACACCTGGCAGCTCCCGCCGCGCCGCGATTGGGTGATCTATGAACTGCACGTCGGGTCCTTTTCGGAAGAGGGGACCTTCGAGGCGATCATCCCCCACCTGCCCTACCTGCAGGATCTGGGTGTGACCGCCATCGAGCTCATGCCGGTTGCGCAGTTCCCCGGCACGCGGAACTGGGGGTACGATGGCGTCTTCCCCTACGCCGTGCAGCACTCCTATGGTGGGCCCGATGGCCTGCGGAAGCTCGTGGATGCCGCACACGGCCGGGGCATGGCGGTCATCCTGGATGTGGTCTACAACCACACTGGCCCGGAAGGGAGCGTTCTGCATCGCTTCGGGCCGTACTTCACGGACAACTACCACACGCCCTGGGGCGACGCCTTCAACTTCGACGGCCCCGGCAGCGACGAGGTGCGCGCCTACTTCATCCAGAGCGCGCTCATGTTCCTGGAGGAGTACCGACTCGATGGCTTCCGGCTGGACGCCATCCACCAGATCTATGACAACCACGCACAGCCCTTCCTGGCTGACCTGGCGGACGCCGTGCATGGCCGCGCCACCGACCTGGGCCGGGAAGCCTTCCTGGTCGCCGAGAGCGATCTCAACGACACGCGCGTCCTCCAGCCCCGCGCCCAGAATGGATTTGGCCTGGACGCGCAGTGGGCGGACGATTTCTGTCACTCCCTGGAAACGCACCTGGTGGGTGATGCCAGCGACTACGCCGCGGACTTTGCCCCCTTCACCGGCCTGGCCACGGCCATGCGGCAGGCGTTCATCTTCACCGGGCAGTACAGCCAGATGCGCCGGCGTCACTTCGGCAAGCCGCCAGGCGATGCCCGCAGCGATCAGTTCGTCGTCTTTGTGCAGAACCATGACCAGATCGGCAACCGCCCGTTCGGCAAGCGGCTGGGGCACCGCATCACGCTCCCACAGCGCAAGCTGGCCGCCGCCACCGTCCTGCTCTCACCCTTCATCCCGTTGCTCTTCATGGGCGAGGAGTACGGAGAGCCGAACCCGTTCCTGTACATGACCGACCACAGTGACGCCGAGCTGGTGGCCGCCGTGCGCGCCGGCCGCCGGGCCGAGTTCGGGCACTGGGACTGGGATGCGGATGACGCCTCCCCCGACCCCCAGGCTGATGAAACCCTGGTCCGCTCCCGGGTCCAGATCGGTCTCCACCTCGATGACACCCTGGAGACCGCCCCCGAGCACCGCGCCCTGCACGATACCTACCGCACGCTGATCGCCCTGCGCCGGCAGTTCTCCGTGATCACCGATCCGGAGGCCGAGCGCACGGTGACTGCCCTGGAGCCTGAGCGCGTCCTGCTGCTGCACGCACAAAGCGATGAGGGAGAGGCGTTCGGCATCCTGCACTTCGCTGATGGTCCAGTAACCCTCGAGCTGCCCTGGCCAGCCGGCGAGTGGACACGGCGCTTTGACGCCAACGAGGCACGGTTTCCTGGCGCCGGCAAACCTGCGTCAGACCTGGTGACTTCCGAGGGCAGGGTCAAGCTGCGCCTTCCCGGTCACGCGGCACTGCTCTACACGCGGGGCGTCATCCCGGAATAAGGGCGGCCCTCTCTCCCTCACTACGTATATCTTCAACACGTATATATCAGTAATAGGTAGAGATTGACCGTCTTTACCGTAGTGGTGTGGACAGTGGGGATAAGCGGGGTTTTCCGCGTGGTGACGCGGATTATGCCTGGGAGAACCTGTGGATAAGCTATCCACATATCCCCGCCTTTCCCTCTGCCAACGTTGGCACACCTGTGCCAATCCACGCACAGGTACTCGCCCATACACAGTACGTACGCGGGTTTTCCCCGGCTGAGCACGACTTTTCCGCGTCTTTTCCCCAGCCCAGGAAAGTTATCCACAATCGGTCAAAAGTTATCCCCACCTGTGCCAGAACCTGTGACTGGCTGGCAGCGTTTGTGACCAGGAAACACGCATGGTTCCGCGGAGTCAGCGCCAGGCACAGTTGGGCACAGGTTTCCCCTCCACCAGACCCCGGTGTGGATAACTGTGGATAACCACCGTCGAGGCTTTCCGGTCGATTGACTGACGCGCAACTCGCCGACAGCACCCCTGCCGCACGGACTAGACTTGTAAGGAGACATAAATCCTGACCTCGCCGGTCAGGGATGGCATTTGGGCGCAGCGTCCAAATCGCCTGTCAGGCAGGAAAGACGATTCGTCGGCTTGGCTGGGAGCGCACGGCACGGGAACAGGGGTAGCGCGATGGTGGGCCAGGAGACGCGGCGGGCACTGACCGATCCGGAGACCTCCGCCGTGGAGGAGCGTGCACCCTTCGTTGACGGCAAGGTGGTGTCACCGCCAGCACGGCTCCTGCCACCTGAGGCAACGGAGAGCACGCCGGGAAGACTGGGCGCCTGGTGGAAGCAGTGGGGGCTGGCCGTGGGAGCGGGGCTCTGTTGGGCCTTCCTGACCCTGGCGCTGCTCATCCCTCGCGTGGCGCCGGTGGAGCCCCAGGTCGTCATTGCGCTCTACATAGCGGCCTACATCGCGGGTGGAAGCACGGCCACAGTCAATGCGCTGCGGTTGCTCTTCACTGAGCGCACCATCAGCATCGACCTGCTCATGATTACCGCCGCCGCCGGCGCCGCCTACCTGGGGAGTTGGGAGGAGGGAGCCATCCTGCTGGGTCTCTTCTCCACCTCCGGGGCCCTGGAGCACTATGCGCTGGGCCGCACCGAGCGCGCGGTGAAAGCCCTGATGGACCTCTCGCCGGCGGTAGCCACCGTGATCGAGGATGGCGTCGAGCGGCTCGTGCCGGTCGAAGATCTGCGCCTGGGCGACATGGTGCTGGTGCGCCCGGGGGAGCGGGTTTCTGTCGATGGCCAGGTTCTCGCTGGCGAGACATTCATCGACCAGGCAGCGATCACCGGGGAGAGTGTGCCGGTGACCAAAGGCGTGGGGGACGCCGTGTTTGCCGGCACCATCAATGGCTCTGGCGCCATTCATGTCCGCGTGGACCGCCTGCACCAGGAGAGCACGCTCGCGAAGATCGTGCAGTTCGTGGCGCAGGCGCAGGCGCAAAAGAGCGCCACGCAGCGCTTCACTGACCGCTTCGAGGGCGCGTACGCCATCGGCGTCATCCTCTTTGCCCTCCTGGTAGGCATCATCCCGATCCTCTTCCTGGACCAGGATGCTGAGTCCGCCGTGTACCGGGCCATTACCTTGCTGGTGGTGGCCTCACCCTGCGCCCTGGTGATCTCCACCCCGGCCGCCACCCTCTCGGCCCTGGCGAACGCCGCGCGCAACGGGGTGCTCTTCAAGGGGAGCGCGGACCTGGAGAACATCGGCGAAACGCGGGTCGTAGCCTTCGACAAGACCGCGACCCTCACTCATGGCAAGCCCGTGCTGACGGACGTGGAACCCCTGGGGACGTGGGACGCGCAAACCCTGCTGCAACTGGCCGCCAGTGCCGAGCACTTCTCCGAGCACCACATGGCGCGGGCCATGGTGGACGGGGCAGTGGAGCGACAGATCCCGCTGCTGGAAGCAACCAGCTTCATGGCGATCCCGGGGAAGGGGATTACGGCGCAGGTGGCGGGGCAGGAGGTGCTGGTGGGAAATGCCCTCCTCTTCGCGGATGCTGGTGTGGCATTCCCCGCCGCCACGGAGCGGCTGGCGGACGAGCTGCGCGATGCTGGCCGCACGGCGGTCTTCGCCGGAAACCGGCAGGGCGTAGAGGGTGTGCTGGCGGTAGCCGATACGCTGCGACCAGAGGCGGCAACGGCGATCCGTGACCTCAAAGGGTTGGGGATCTCCCGCATCGTTGTGCTGACGGGGGATCACCAGCGCCTGGCCGACGCCATCTGCGCCGAACTGGGTGTGGATGAGGTGCGCGGCAACATGCTCCCCGAGGAGAAACTGCGCTTCATCGAGGCCCTGGAGCGGGAGGGGCGGGTGACCATGGTGGGCGACGGCGTGAACGATGCGCCGGCCCTGGCGATCGCCTCGGTGGGCGTAGCGATGGGCGGTGGTGGCACCGACGTGGCCCTGGAGACGGCAGACGTGATCCTGATGGGCGACGACCTGCGCAAGCTGCCGTACGCCATCGAGCTCAGCCGGCGCACACGGCGCACCATCCGCCAGAACCTGGCCTTCGCGCTGACGGTCATCGCGGTCCTGGTCGCGGCCACCCTGACACGCGGCATTCCCCTTCCGCTCGGCGTCATTGGCCATGAGGGAAGCACCATCATCGTGGTCCTGCTGGGTCTCCGTCTCCTGATCTGGAAGCGCGACACCCGTCAGCCTGTCACAGCCGCATGACCGAAACGCAATTCGTCTGCGGGGGCACCGAGCGCGCCACTGTCGTAATGACAGCAGCGATGTCGGAATGCTGGTGGGGATGTGGATAGCTGTGGATAAGTGGGAAAACCCTTGTGGCTGGGCCGATTCTCCGTGCTACCTTGGCTTCGAGAGAGCAGGTTGTGAATTGAGTAGTTCTCGTCTCAGTCGTGTGATGAGGAGCAATCGCAATGTTGCGAAGTCCCAAATGGACCCGGGAGGAGTGCGTTCTGGCATTGGACCTTTTTGTGAGGGCAGGGCGGAAACAAGTCGATAAGAGGCGCCCGGAGATTGTTGAACTCAGTAGCTGCTTGCAGATGCTTCCCATCTATCCCCCGGCTGAGCGAGGAACGCCATTCCGCAATCCGGGGAGCGTGGCAATGAAGCTTGGCAACTTCTGCGCACTCGATCCCGAGTGTCCTGGCCAGGGACGTCCCAACGTGTCCAGTCTGGATCGGGAAGTTTGGAGCGAGTTTCACGACGATGAACTGGGGTTGCGGGCGGAAGCAGATGCCATCCGTCACCGCTACAACCTGCCTCCTGCGTCTCCCATTGATCGATCGAGTCCTCGTTAGAGTGAATCGATGCTGGGATCCATCGGGCAAAAGTGTTGCCTGACGCTACCCGGTCTTACGCATCCTTCCTTCGCGGCCATCGCCAGTTGCTTCCCCGACCGAAGTGCAGCGTAAGCCGCATGGTGAGGCCGAGCAGCATGATGAGGATGACCAGGGAGAGCGCGAGGTCGATGGCGGTGACGCCGGGCAGGGGCTGGCTGTTCAGCACGGAGCGAATGCCCCAGACGCCGAGGATGAGCCCGCCGATGCCAAGCAGCAGGTCGTCGATGTCGCGGCGGAGCAGGGCAATGGTGCCGGAGACGGCGATGAGCGTGACCAGTAGCACCGCCAGGATCTTCAGGTACTCCGGCCGCTCAAACCGCAGGTCCTGCACCAGGGCGATGGTGTAGGGATCCGTGGCAGCCGCGGCACGGCTGGGGTCGATGGTCACGGGCGGCGCCATCTCCAGGTAACTGAGCTGGCTCTGCAGGGTGACCACGGCGTTGGCTGCGCGCAGCACACGCTCCGCGTCCAGCGGCCTGCCGTCTGGCCCGGTCATGAGGAACGCGAATCCCAGCCAGATCTCGTAGCTGTCAAAGGGGTAGCGATTCGGCCGCCCACGCACGGGGAGCGTCACCGATTCGCTGAACACGCGGTCCTCTGGCTCCAGGGTCACCATTGCCGCTGGCGGCAGGCCGCGGCGCTGGGCGGCGTTGTCGTCGAGCGCCAGCAGGGTAAGCTCGACCGTGGGGCAGACCCCGGGACAGGTGCGGTTCCCGGACACGGCAAAGGTGGCCTCACCGGTGGCGGGGTCCAGGTTCACCACCGCGATATTGACGTAGTTGCCGTGGTTCAGGATCGGCTCCGTGACCACGGGCGGCACGATGCTGTCCGTGCCGAGATCGTAGAGGATCGCTTCCTGCTCCCCGAAGAGGGTGCTGGCCATGCTGCGCAGCGCGAAGGGGAGCGCGACCAGCACCAGGAGCAGGACAGCCGCCGTGGCAACCAGCGCCACGCGGTGCGCCCGTTCATTGCTGGCGTCCGCGAGAACGCGATGCGCGGGTAATGCGTCTTCCGGCAGGTCGACATCGTCAGAATCGGTCATGCCTGGCCTCGGATGCTTGTGTGCGTGTGACCGGCATCATCGCACGCCGTGGCATAGTGTTGAACGCCTGCGTGATGATCGGTGGGGCGGACCTGCAACGCGCAGATACGCTCACTGCCAACCGCCAAGTGAAGGACCATGATGTGCCCACGCATACCCTCTACCTCCTCAACCTCGGCCAGTTGGGAAGCCGTGATCCCGAGACGGGAGAGACCCACTTCAACCAGGTGCCGGGATACCTCATCCGCAGCGCGGCCGGGAAGACGATCCTGGTCGACACCGGGAACCCCACGGCGCTGATCGGGGCGGAGACCGCCGCGCCCTGGTGGGACCTGGCCTGCAATACCCAGTCGCAGGACGACCTGCCGCAGCGGCTGGGCGAACTGGGCCTGGGGGTGGAGGATATCGACCTTCTCATCTCCACCCACTTCGATTTCGATCACTGCGGCCGGCACGATGCGTTCGCCGGCAGCGATATCACCTCGCTGGTGCAACGCAGCCAACTGGAACTGGCACGGGATGATCCTCGCTTCGATGATGCGCTCTGGGACGTCCCCGGCATCACCTACCAGGCGGTTGATGGCGATCTGGAGCTGGAACCGGGGCTCAGGCTTCTGGCGACTCCCGGGCATGTCGTTGGTCATCAGTCCGTCTACGTCGAGACGGTGGATGGTCCGGTCATCCTGGCCATCGATGCCATTGCCGTGGCCGAGCAGATGACGATGCCGCGCTTCCCAAGCACCACGCCGGATGCCGAGGCAGCGCTGGCCTCACGGGATCGCCTACTGCAGATGGCGGAAGAAACGGGCGGCTACATCATCCGGGGGCATGATGATGCCCAGTGGAACACGCTCCCGCATAGCCCGCAGTCATTCGCGCGGCCGGCTACGACATGATTCTGATCTGAGAAGTCAGTACGCTGCCGCTCCTGATTCCCGCGTGTGACGTAGGAGGAAGAACCCATGTCTGTCTATGACACGATCCGCACCATGTTGGCGGTGCGGGAGTATGACAACCGCCCGATCCCCGAGGAGGTCGTGCAGCGTATTGTGGAAGCGGGCCGGCTTACCGGCAGTTCGATGAACGGACAGCCGTGGCACTTCGTGGTGGTGCAGGATCCCGAAACGCTGCGCCGCATCGGCGAGTTGTCTGGCCATGGTCCGTACATCGCGCAGGCGCCGCTGGCCATCGCCATCGTGATCGATGCGTCGCGCTTCGGTGTCTCGGATGCCAGCCGTGCCGTGCAGGACATGCTGCTGACGGCCTGGGAAGAGGGGATCGGCGGCAACTGGGTTGGCTTCGGTGGGATGGAGGACATCAAGGAGTTGCTTGGCATCCCGGGGGAACTGCAACTGCTGGCGATCCTGCCCTTTGGCTACCCGGCGAAGGCGGTCGGGCAGGGCAAGAAGCGGCGCAAGCCGCTGGCCGAGATTGCCCACCGCGAACAGTGGGGCACGCCGTTCGCGTAACGCGCAAACGGCAGTTGATTCGTCCAGTCCGCGAAGCTGCTCCGTAGGTATCTACTCGGGCTGCCAATCCGGGTTGATGAGGCTGGTGAGGATCTGGTCCTGCCAGCGGCCATCGATCAGCAGGTAGTCGCGGGCGTACCCCTCCACCACAAAGCCAAGGCGGCGCAGCACCGCCCCGCTGCGCTCGTTCGTGGGCAGGTAGCAGGCGCGAACGCGGTGGAGATTGAGCGGCCCGAAGGCAAAGGCGATCACGGCGCGGACTGCTTCCGGCATCAGCCCCTGGCCCTGCATCTCCGCATCCAGCGCGTAGCCCAGGTCCGCGTACTGGGCCGCGCCGCGCGTGATGTTGTTCAGGTTGACCGCGCCGATGATGCGCCGGGGGTCTTGTGCCAGGCAGAGCAGCAGCCGCACAGAGCGTCCCGCCGCGAAATCCTCCCGACTGCGCGCGATCTCCTGTTGCCAGTACGCCTCGGTCAGGAACCCCTCAGGGCGGCGAGGTGAGCTTGGCGCCAGGTGCGCAAAGTTGCGGGTGTGGAATGCCAGCAACTCCACCACATCCCCTGGCTCGGCGAGGCGAAGGAGGGTGCGATCCGTGCGGAGGGGCAGCGTGGAGACAGGGTCAGCGGGTTGAACAGTTTGACCTATCGCGGGCATCATGAAGCTTCCTCGAGGGCTCAGGCAGAAACATGCCGGTGGTCCGCATCACGTATTGTGTCAAATCATGGAGCGAGGAAACTGGTCGCCAGCGGGGCACGTCAATGCGCATGATCGCACACAAGCCAGCGACGCCCGGTGCAATCCTGGTTGAGGAATTTCTACGACCCATGGGAGCCACACAAGGTGAGTTGGCGGCAGCATTGGGCGTACCGCGCAAGCATGTCAACGAACTCTGCAACGACAAGCGGAGCATTACCGTCCCCACTGCGCTCATGCTGTCTCGAGTGTTTGGCAATAGTGCAGAGTTCTGGCTGAACGTGCAGCGGCGCACTGACCTCTGGCAGGCCATGAACTCCCCGCAGGAGCAGGCCCGTATTGAGCGCGCGAAACCGCTGAAGAACGTGGCGTAGTTTTCGGATAACTCAGTCGAGGGGGATCACGTCATCCCGCAGCGTGCGCGTGACGGCGGCTGATTACGCCGCGCTGATACGAGCCAGGCCAGGATGTGGATCAGCCGGGGTGAAGTCGCTCACCCCGGCTGATGGCAGCTACCAGATGACGATACGCTCGTCTGGCGGCAGGTACATCGGGTCTCCCGGCTCAATCCCGAACGCCTCATAGAAGGCGTCCATGTTGCGCTGGGGTTCGACTGCGCGCACGGAAGCCGGCGCATGTGAGTCGGTCTTGATGAGGGTTTCTACGAAGGCGGGGCGGGCCACTTCGGCCCAGCGGAAGGCATGCGCCAGGAAGAAGCGTTGCTCCTGGGTCAGCCCCTCGATCAGGCCGGGGTCGCCGTTCTCCTCCAGTGCCGCCTGCAGGGCGTCGTAGGCGATCTGCAGGCCGCCCATGTCGGCGATGTTCTCCCCAATCGTGAGGTCGCCGTTCACGAAGAGCCCGGGCGCGACCTCAACGGCGCCGTACTGGGCCTTCACCTCGTCCTGCAACGCGGTGAACTTCTCGTTGTCCTCGTCGGTCCACCAGTTGCGCAGGTTGCCATCGGCATCGAAGCGGGAGCCGCTCTGGTCGAAGGCATGGGTGATCTCATGGCCGATGGTGCCGCCAATGGCCCCGTAGTTGTAGGCGGGGTCCGCCTGGTAATCGAAGTAGGGTGGCTGCAGGATGGCGGCCGGGAACACGATCTCGTTGTTGGTCGGCGAGTAGTAGGCATTCACCGTCTGCGGCAACATGCCCCACTCATCGCGGTCCACCGGCTCATCGATGCGCGCCAGGTCCCGCTTGTACTCGGCGATATTCGCGCTGAGGATGGAATCGGCATAGGAGTCGCCGATGGTGACATTCTCGTAGGTGCGCCATTCGTCCGGGTACCCGACTTTGACGCGCATGGTGTCCAGCTTGCGCAGCGCCTCGACCTTCGTCTCCGGGGTCATCCAGTCCAGGTTCTCGATGCGGACCCGCGTCGCGTCCTTGATGTGCCCGACCAGTTCCTCGATCTGCGCCTTGGCTTCTGGTGGGAAGTATTCGTCCACATAGAGCTTGCCAAGAGCGAAGCCAAGATTGCCGTTGACGGCGCCGAGGGCTTGCTCGTCGTCCGGGCTCTGCTCTTCCACGCCGTAGAGCGTGCCACCGTAGAAGCCGAACGCGGTGTCGTCCATCTCCTGCGACAGGGCAGAGGCCGTGTTCCAGATCACCTGCAGCGTCAGGTAGTCCTTGATCGTCTGCAGATCCGTGCTGTTCAGGATGTCGTCGACAGCGTCCAGGTAGTCCTCCTGGGTGACGATCACCGTTTCCTGATCGGCGACGCCCAGGATCTCCAGGAAGGCTGGCCAGTCGAAATCGGGGTTCGCCTTGGCCAGGTCCGCGATGGGGTGAGGGTGGTAGTAGTTGGCCGGGTTGTTGCCATCTTCCGGCTTCAACAGCGGCTCGGCCAGGCGCTTCTCGAAGTCGTAAACGCGCTGGGCGGCGTCCTCCGCGTCCGCGGCGTCCCAGCCAGCGAACTCCAGCAGCCTGGCGCTGGTGGCGCGATACGCCTCGCGGATCGGCTCGTTGGTCGCGTCGTCTTCCCAGTAGTAGTCGCGGTTCGGCAGGCCCAGCGAGGGACCGCCATACCAGAGCGCGTACCTGGAACTGTCCTCCAGATCGGGGGAGGGGGAGACGCCGTAGAAGCCGGAGATGTGCGTCGTCAGCACGCCCTCCCGCAGCAGCGTGTACAGCTCCTCCATGTCCGTGACGGCCGCGATCAGGTCGAGATCCTCCTGGATCGGCTCCACGCCCTGCGCGTTCCGCGTATCCCGGTCCATCGCCTGCGCGAAGAGTTGGACGGCCTTCCACTCGTCCGAGCCCTCGGGCAGGGTGTCATTGGCGGAGAGGGTTTCCAGTAGACCAAGCAACTCGTCAGTGGTGCGCTTGTCGATCTCGTCGCTCAGGCTCCAGGCCGCGCGGTCCGGCGGGATGACCGCCTGCTCCAGCCATTTGCCTGCGGCGTACTCGTAGAAATCGTCGCCCGGGGAGACCTCCGTGTTCATGGCGGCAAGGAGGGAACCATGGACGGCTGCACCGGCGACAGGGGAGCCCACGGGGGTAGCTGCCGGCGTAGCAGTTTGCGCGGCGAGCGCGCCGGGGATGCCCATCATGGCCAGGCAGGATAGGGCACAGAGCAAACGGAAGACGGGGAGCATGAAGACTCTCCTCTGGTGCAGGCGCATGCGTATGGTCGGGCGGATGCCACTAAGGGTAAGCGGCAGCCGCATTGGCGCGCCACCAATTGTGCTACCCGCGCGTCCTACACTACGCCTGCGTCACCCGGAGGAACTGCACCATGGCCATCGCGCAACACCGACTCACGGAAGAGGATTTTGAAGCCTTCCTGCTCAGTGGTATCGAGGGGTTGTGGGAACTACATGATGGCGTTCTGGTGGAGAAGCCGGGGATGAGTTGGGATCATCAGAATGTGATGATCAATCTAGTCGTACAGATGATCAATCTAGTCGTACAACTGAAGCAGCAGCTCCCTAAGCATGCCTTCCGGGTTCAGGTTGAGAGCCGTGTTCAACGCCCAGAAGCGACCGTGCTTCAGCCCGACGTCATGGTGATTCCTGAACACTACGGGGATGCGCTTTGTAATCAACCAGGCAAGCTCGTCATTATCGATAAGCCGCTCCCGTTTGTTGCAGAGGTCTGATCTGCCTCAACAGGCTCCTACGATGTGGAGGCGAAGCTCCCGATCCATCAGCAGCGCCGCGACGCAGAAATCTGGCTGATCGACCCCTATGATCGGGTAATTACGGCCTGGCGCCGCCAACCTGATGGTACGTATGCATCATCGGTTCACGACGCCGGCATGATCGAATTGATCGCATTCCCTGGCGTAGTGGTCGATATTGCCGAACTCTTCCTGTAGCGCGTCAACACTCCTTGCTGATTGGCTCTCCTGCCACTGCTTGCTGGACAATGAGGTGCGGCTTCTTCTCCACGCTGTCACCTCCGCTCCCCACGATACCCCTGGCCGCTCGTTGGCCCACGCTGGTACCGAGCGTCTCCAGGGTCAGACGCTCGGTACCAGCTCATCACGTTTGGCGTTCGGGTGTGGCAACTCGCCACGCCTGTCCCTTTGCCACGTGCTCCCATCCAGACTGGGAACAGGTCCGTCATCTACACAAGCACACGGCCGTACATGCAGCTCGGCGGCAAACAACTGCCCTCCAGAGCTGGGACGCCAACTCTTCGCACAGCCCCGCCTCATTCCGCGAGCATTGAGCGGCTTCAGGCTGTACCGGAGAAGTCAGCGCGTGCTCGCGCAATCATGCGCCGCAGAAAGCATGCACATCATTGACGAGCCCATCACCGCCTGTACAAGGAGTCCATTGGCGCCGGTATGACGCTCTCGTTCGGCTCGCTCATTGCCTCAGACCGCCGTCTCGTCAGCTTATGGCTCCACGAACTCCAGATCGAGCTCGATCTGGACCTCGTCGCCTAGCGCCAGGGTGTCCATCCCAATCGGGAGGAGGCCGAACTCGATCCCGAACTCGCTGCGCCGCAGGGACCCGGTAGCGCTGAAGCCGGCGTGGCGCCTGTTTTGTCCCGGGAACTCCTGCACCCCATGGCGCTCGACCTGGAGGGTCATCGGCCGGGTGCGCCCATTGAGGGTGACCTCACCGTGCAACTCCCACACCTCACCTGCGGGCCGCATCTCCTGCGAGACGAAGCGCATCTCGGGGTGCTCGTCAACACTGAAGAAATCGGTGGAGCGCAGATGCGCATCACGATCGGCGTTGTTGGTGTTGATCGAGGCGAGGTCGATGGTCGCGGCCACACGAGTTTCGGCCAGGGTAGGTCCCACCTCTAGCGTGGTCTGGAAGCGGTCGAAGCGTCCCCGTACCTTCGCCAGCCCGAGGTGCCGAATCGAGAACAGCACCGCGGAATGGTGGGGGTCCACGACCCAGCGGCCCGGGCGCAAGCCCAATTCATTCGTGACAGTAATCGTTGGAGTACTCATGGGTTCGAGGCCTTTCGGTGATCATCGCCACATCGCCCACTGCGATATGACAGGTACGTTCTGTGTGGGTGCCTCCCCGCGTGGAGTGCGCTGCGCTCCCCGCTCCTGGAGGCGATCCAGGGGATCGCTACCTGGACGGCGGCACCGTGGTCTCCAGATCCCGAGGATGAGATTACGACTCAGGCGGCGTGGGGTGAATGCCAGATTTCTGCCATTCGGTCCACCAGCCTGGATGGTTCAGGGAGACGGGGGAGGGTGATGCGGCGGTGTCAGCTCAATTGACCGGTCGAGCTCGGCGATCCCCGCGTTCAGCAGCGGCAGGAACGCGATGAGCATGCCAAACGCCCCACCACCAATGTGGCCGGGAGCCCAATCGTGCTCCCCAGCAGGCCACCGAGCAGCGAGGCCGCGGCCCGGAGACCAAAGGTGAGGACCCGCATGCTGCCATTGATCCGGCCCAGCATCTGGGGCGGGGAGATCGCCTGGCGCACCGTAACCGCATTCACGCTGAAGACCACGATGGCGAACCACTGCAGCACTTCCGACGCGACGATCATGGGCAAGGCAACGGTGGGAAACAGTACGGCCAGGGGCACGGTCAGGCCACTCACGCCAAACATGACCAACGAGCCAACGAGTACAGGCGTCGCAACTGCCAAACGAGGTCTTCCGCATTCAGGTCGAATGTCGTGTCTGAGCCTTGACAGTGGATGGGCCCAGCGCGATATGGTCACCACACGCCGCGCCGCCTGGGCGTGCCTACAGCGACTCCTTCTGCAAGAGTTCTGGAGCCAACAATGCCGCTAGCCCAGATTGACGCGGGTGACCTGTACTACGAGGTAATCGGCGAGGGGCCACCCTTGCTGCTGATCGCCGGGTTCAGTGGCAATACCACCAGTTGGCTCCCAGTGCAGCCGGCGCTGGCCGAACACTTCACGCTGATCATGTTCGACAACCGGGGCGCTGGCCGGTCCTGTGTTCCGCCTGGCCCGTACACCACCGCGCAGATGGCGGATGACGCGCTTGCGCTCCTGGATCACCTCGACGTGGAGCGGGCGCACATCCTCGGCAACTCCATGGGAGGCATGATTGCGCAGGAGCTTGCGCTGCGGCAGCCTGAACGGGTGTACAGGCTCGTCCTCAATGTCACGGCCGCGCGCCCGACCCCGGTCCTCACCCGGTTCCTGGAGGCGAACATCTGGGCCATCGAGCATGGCATGCCACCAGAGGACCGCATGTTCTGGGTGCTGCCGTGGATGGCGTCGCCCGTGATCATGACGGCGCACGAGCGGGTGATGCAGACGCTGGCTGTCCGGCTGGCAAACCCCTATCCGGCGCCGGATGCCGGCCTGATTGCGCAGGCACAGGCCATCATGGCGCACGATGCCCTGTCACGCGTGGGACAGATCACCGCCCCAACCCTGGTGCTAGCTGCTGCCGAGGATATTCTCACGCCGGTGGACGGAGCACGGGAACTGGCGGAGGCGATTCCTGGAGCGCACCTGCACATCCTGCCCAGGGGCTCCCACGTCACGGCTGCGGAGTATCCAGGTGAGGTAAGCGCGGCGTTGCTGGAGTTCCTGCTAGGGTAAGTCCGAGCTAACTGCGGCCGACGCCGAAGAGGCGCAGCACGGCGCGCAACACCCCGAAAGCCAGCACCAGGAGGCCCAGGGGCGCCAGCATGAAGGAGAGCATCACGATGGTGCCGGTCGGCTCGAGTTGCCCCAGCAGCAGCAGGGCCAGGGCGATCAGCATCAGGAAGATTCCCCCCAGCATCACGGAGGCTGGCGCCGCGGAGAGCACCCAGAAGGTCGTCTCCCGGTCTTCCTGCCGGGGCGTCACGGCGATAGCCGGGGAGACAACGGGAGCGGCTGATGTCGCAAAGACCTGCGGCGTCGCTGCCGGCAGCACGGTCCCGCAGGAACTACAGAATCGATCCCCAGGTTCATACGGTGCCTGACATTCAGGGCAGAGCTGTGTTGCTGCCTCTTCGCTTCGTGTTGTCAGGTTCCTCTCCATCCGCCACTCCTTCTTCCCATGCGCACGCGCCATGCTACCCGCCCCGGAGGGATCATGAGAGCGGCCACGCATGGTATTCCTATGCAGTGCGGCGCGCTGGCCGCCAATGACACGACAGGAGCAGCAGAAACGCTTGGCTGAGGCAGATGGCGCTCGCAACCGGGAAACGTGGGATCAGGGAACGAGCGCCGCGGGATCAACGCTCATCTACTGCGGGCTCTGTGGCGCGCTGAACCCGGCATCCAATCACTACTGTGCGGCCTGTGGCACGACACTGGTCGATGCCTTTCACGCCACCGAGGGGTTGCGTGTCTTCGAGCGGCCAGATCCCGCCGCACGCCTGATCGAGATCCTGCCTTCGGGCGGGGACCTCGATGTGCTGGAGGATGTCAATGCTCCGGTGGACTGGGCGCGGATTCGGCTGCCGCATGGCCGACTGGGCTATGTGCGCATGGCGGATGCGGCTGCCGTCGCAGGCCCAGCGTCAACGTCGACCATTCGCCCGCCGGACATCAACACCAATGCTCGCGGCTGTGTCACCGCCTCGGCAGCGCTCTGGGCACTGGTGCTGCTGGTGGTCTGCGCGCTCTTTGGGGTGGTGATCCTGTGGCGTGCACGGCCCGAAGATGCGGGTTTGCTGGCTATTGTCTTCTGTATCACGCTTGGACCGCTTATTCTGGTTACGATTGGTGCATACGTGGCCGCGCGTACGCGGGAAGATCAATTAGCCTACGATGAGGCAGAACTAGCCGCGAGCCTGAACAGTGAGCAGCGAGCTCTGGAGTAACGGGTAAAGAGGAGGAGGGGATCACGATGAGCATGGAGCAGGAAACGGGTTCCGAAAAGAAGCGGTCGAAGGTGGTCATGCGCCTGGGCGCAATGGTGGTGTTGGCTGGCGTCCTGACCGCCTGTGGTGGTGGTCAGCCCGCCGCTGAGCCTACGACAGCGCCGGCCGCCACCACCATCCCGGCAACGGATGCTACCGAGGAGCCAGAGGAGGAAGCGACCGCGGCGGCCGAGGAAACGATGGCTCCCGCGGACGATGAGCAAACCGCGTCCCCTGAAGCAGGGTCGGGCCTGGCAACACCAATGGCCTCGCCAATGGCCTCGCCAATGGCCTCGCCAATGGCTGCGGCATCCCCCGTCGGGGCGCTTGCGACTCCAGTGATGGGTATTGATGCCACGCCGGTCGCCAGCCCAATGGCTTCGCCGATCGCTAGCCCGATTGCCTCGCCGATCGCCAGTCCAGCATCGTAACGGCTGCCTTTGACTAGTTGGTTGCCTGCTGCGTGTAACGCGTGGTGAGTGGCGTGGAAACCTCGCCGCTGCGACCCGCACAGATTTGCGCGCAGCTCATCCAGGCCACGGAGGCCTCCGAGGGGCGGCGCAAACGCCGCAAGCGCAACACCACGCCGGATAGCATCGGCATGGACGTCAAGCGGGAGTTGATGGAGGCGGCAATCGCCGCCGATCCGGATCCTGATGCCTTTGAAGAGTGGCTCTTCCAGCAGGTGCTGCTGGCAGGGCCACTCTCTGGCGCCACCCGGGCGATGGCCATGCAAATCCACGACGAGTGGCAGTTTGCCCTGGCCACCGCCGGGTTTCGTGATTGGCTTGCCGAGGGCGCGCCCAGCGATGACACACGCCCCGGCAATGACCAGGGACTGGACCCCCGCTAACGGTCCCCGAACGTCGTGGTCCAGTACCAGCCGTACTTCGAGCCCTTGTTGAATGCACGCCCGATCCCGATCTCGGTGTAGCGATCACTCCGCATGTTGCGATCGTGTTCCGGGCTGGACTTCCAGGCTTTCATCGCGTCGTTTGCCGTCTCGAATCCCGCCGCGATGTTCTCGCCCACGGCCACATAACTGGTGTATCCAAAGCGGCGGATGTTCTGCTCGGCGGAGTCCCCGTTCTTCAGGGTGTGCTTGAAGTAGTCCTTCTTCCCCATATCGCGCGAGTGGTAATCCGCGGCAGCGCCCAGGGTGTCGTTCAGGGTCAGCGCGCCAGCACCCTGCGAACGGCGGTAGTCATTGATGAGGTCAAGGAAGGCTCGCTCTTCAGCGTCCGGGCTGTAGCCACCTGAATTCCCGCTGTTCTGCTTCTTGTTCTTGCGCTGCTTCTTCCGCTTGTTCTTCTTCGCTGCCAGGTCTGCCAGGCCTCGGCTGCCGAGCCAGCCAGCCAGTAGCGCCGCCAGGAGGCTGCGCCGCCCCAGTCCGAGTTGCGCGGTCTCCTGCCGCCAGCTAGAAGATGGATTGAGTGTCACACGCTGTCCTTTCCCGTCCGGCGTCCCACCGGGCCGTACGGACAAGAACGTGTGGGACACCCGGCTCGTTGCGGGGAAGAACCTCAGTCAGCGACGGTAAGGCGAACTCAGTGGTTCGGTACCTGGCAGCGGCAATGAGGTTCGACTGGGTAGCGCTGTGGGTCACATCAGGCCTGCAGACGTTGCGCGTAGCCTGATGATGGGGAGAGTTGCTGCCGCAAGGCCAGGTTTTGCCTGCATGACGAGCGTGGGGATGATGCTGCTCCTGGCCAGGTCGATAGCGATCAACGCACTAACCGATGGGTTCGCGCTGGCTGCTCAGCATTAGTTATCAGGACAACGCTGTACCAGGGGACAGACAGTGTTCACGCAGGCGCGATCAACGCGGCGCACAGGCCGTTGATGCAGACTGCGTTCAGGCAGCATGTATCGCCACACGCGCGCTCCAGTGGGCAGCAACTCCCGTTCACACAACGCGTTTTCGCTGGACAGCATTGCGCGCCACAGGCGCGCTCTGCGAGACAGCAGGTCTCTCCCAGGCAGGTAAAGCCTTCCGCGCAGCAGGCGCTTCCGCACTGTCTGGTGGTTGGGCAGCACGCGCCGTTCTTGCAGGCTTCACCTGAAGCGCAACACGTATCGCCACACACCTGGGTGGTGGGACAGCAGCCGCCAGGAAGGCATGTCTCCTCCGCTGAACAACAATCCGCGCCACAGATGTTGCTGCCTCCGCAGCAGACCCCGCCGTGGCACGTTTCCCCGCCAATGCAGCAGACATCTCCGCAAGACAATTCAGTGGGGCAGCAGGTCTCATTGTTCAGGCACCGCTGACCCGACTCGCAGCAGGCTGATCCGCACGCCTGAACCTCGGGGCAGCAGCCACCTGGCAGGCAACTCGCGCCACTGGTGCAGCAGGTATCGCCGCACACCTCGCTGCTGCGGCAACACCCTTCGATGGTGCAAACATCGCCGTCGTTGCAGCACGTGCCGCGACAGGCTTGACCTGCCGGACAACACGTAGTCCCGGTGCATACCTGCCCCGCTGGGCAGCACACGTTGCCGCAGATGGCGACGCTCGCGCAGCACGTACCGGCGATGCACGTTTCATCAGAGAAGCAACAATCGTTGCCGCAGCCGCGTCCCACCGGGCAGCACACCCCGCCACGGCATTCAGTTCCAGCGCCGCAACACGTCGCACCGCACGCCTGTGTGGTGAGGCAGCAGCCTTGCGTGGTGCAGCGCTGACCAATGGGACAGCATCCACCCTGGCACTGGCGCTCAGGCGGGCAGCACGCGCCGCTGACGCAGCGGTTACCCTCGGCACAACACGTCGACCCGCACGCGCGTTCACTGGGACAGCAGGCGTTTCCGGCACAGCGATGATCCAAGGGGCAACACTGCCCGGCGCACACGCGCTCTGTCGCGCAGCAGCCGCTGCTTAGACAAGAAGCAGAAGGTGCACAGCAGGTCTGACCACAAGCGTTTTCCGCTGCGCAGCACTCGCTGCCAGTACAGACCTCACCCGCCTTGCAGCAGATGTTGCCGCACTCGCAGACCACAGCCACGCATCCCTGCGGGGTGCAGGCCTCGCTCGAGCCACAGCAGTTCCCATGGCACGCACGCTCCTCTGGACAGCATCCATCCTGCGTGCAGACGCGCCCCTCGCGGCAGCAGGCGTTGCCGCACTGGTTCTCCGGTGGGCAGCACACCTCGTCAATGCAGCGAGCATCGGCAGCGCAACACAGGGAACCGCATACGGATGCCTGTGGGCAGCAGACGCCGGCATGGCAGTGCGTTCCCTCGCCACAGCAGGTTGCGCCGCACGCGCGCTGTTCTGGACAGCAGCGACCATCGACGCAAGTTGATCCGGCAGGACAGCAGGCGCCAACGCAGACACGATCTTCGTCGCAGCAGCCGTCAGCCAGACAGAGTTGATCGTGCTGGCAGCAACGGTCGCCGCAGGTCAGGGCATCCGGGCAACACGTGCCGGCGAGACAGGCCGAGTCATTCCCGCAGCACACATCGTCGCAGGCGTAGACCTCGGGGCAGCATGACTCCCCAATGCAGACATACCCGGCGCCGCAGCAGGAATTGCCACAGACCGCGTCATCCGGGCAGCAACCATCTCGTGTGCAGGTCTCCGGCGCGGTACAGCAGATCTCTCCGCAGGCGCGGCGGCCAGGGCAGCACGCGTCATCAATACACGTTTCGTTCGCGCCGCAGCAGGCCCCGCCGCAGATGTCTCGAATGGCACAACAGCGCCCGTTGATGCAGACGTCATCACCGGTGCAGCATTGTTCGCCACAGGATCGGCTCTTGTCGCAGCAAGCGTCACCCAGGCAGATCTGCTCCGCGCCACAGCAACGATTCCCGCAGACCAACTCGTCCTTGCAGCACGTGTCACCGACGCAGGTTTCGCCACCTGGGCAGCATTCCTCGGGGCAGGCCCGCGGTGCAGGGCAACAGACCTCGCCGTTGACGCAGCGCTCGTTCCCCGCGCAGCAACGATCATGGCAAACGCGATCTGACGGGCAGCACTCGCCCTCCAGGCAACGGTCGGTGTTGGCGCAGCATGTTCCGCCACAAAGCGGTGCGGGACAGGTGCATTCACCAAAGATGCAGACCCGGTTGCCGGAGCAGCGCCCACAGTTGCTGTTGATGCCGCAGCCATCCGACCCACACGTGCGGACGCCGCAATTCGGAATGCACCCGGCAGGCGGAGGCGGAGGCGGCTTCCTGTCCTTGTCCTTATCCGGCTTTTTCTTCTTCTTTTTCTTGCGCTTCCGTTTGGTGGTGGCATCCTGATCACCAGGCAGCCGTAACCCACCCGCGATCCCCATGGCTGCGGCGACACGCGTTGCCCCACGCCGGGAGAGGGACGCCCCGAGCACCCGCGCCAGCCGGTCGTACAGCGCGTCATCCACGGCAAGGCATCCCGGCCGGCATCCCCGCTCACCCGCATCTCTTCCTGGTTCTCAGGCGCACAATCATGCCAGAGACGGGGCACGAGCGCGAGAGGGCTAATGACCGTGTACCGGCCCACTTCACTTTATTGACAGTAATACTGCCATTGTGACATGATAACTGCCATGGATACCGAGCATACAGTCCGCCGCTCTGCTCGCGAGGAACTCGCCACGATCACCCACACGCGTGCCATGCAGGCCCTTGCTGCCCTTCTTCGGGATGGCGACGACGTGACGTTCGAGTTGCTGTCGCGTGAAGCGGGTATCCCCGTGCGAACGCTCTACCGCTATTTTGAGAACAAGGAGGCACTGTTTGCAGCGTTCTGGCCCTGGCTGAACAAGAAGATTGACGTGCCCGACCGGCCGCGTGACGCCGAAGAGCTGATAGCGCACATTCCGGGTCTGTTCGATGCCTTCGACCGCGATGAACCACTGGTCCGCGCCATGGTGCACCACCCGCTCGGCCGGGACGTACGCCTCGCTCATGCAGCGGCCCGACGCGAAAAATTCGCTGAGGCGCTGCGGGAGGTAACGAGTGGGATGCCTGCGGCGGAAGCCCGCAATCTGCTCGCCGCGGTAGCGGCGCTCTGCTCAGCCTCTGGCTGGGAAACCATGAAAGATAACTGGGCGCTTTCGGGACCCGCTGCGGCGGAAGCCGCGCAGTGGGCAGTTTATGCCCTCATCAATGAGGCGCGGCGGGTGCCGCGCTGACCACATCCTGCCTTACGTCCTCGCTCCCCCTGGAGACCACCATGATCTACCACATGTCATTCGGCGTGCAGGACACGCATCACGTCGCCCACGTTCTCGCTGAGTTGCTTGGCGCCCAGGCGATACAGGCCCCCACCCCGCCCTTTCCCTATGGCGCCTGGCTGGTTTGTACCGGCGACACGCACGGCTCCTTTCTCGAGATCGTTCCCCAGGCGACGGTGTTCGACCCCGATGCGCCGCTGGGTATTCGCCAACGCCCGGTTCAGACGGATGTCGGGTCGGCTCATGTCCTCGTTGGCACGCACCTCAGCGCCGAGGCCATCCAGGCGGTGGCAGCCCGCGAAGGCTGGCGGGCACAGGAAGTCGAGACCGGTCTCTTCAAGATCATCAAGCTCTGGGTCGAGGACGTGATCCTCGTCGAGTTCCTGGCGCAGGGTGAAGCTGGTCGCTACGCCGAGACGTTCGGGGCTGCTGGCATGGCCTCGCTCGACGGCAAGCTCCGTGCTCTGGAGAAAGAGCTGGCTGTCGTTCTCTCGCACAAGCTCTCACCCGAAATGCTCGCGGCAGCGATCGGCACGCCTCTCCCTGCCTAAGAGTGACCGGCAATAGGACGGAGGTGGTGAGTTGCTTCTCTCCCTCGCCGCGAGCATCGTTGTCACTCAGCACCTTCAGCAAGCCGTTTTCCCTAACTTCCGCGGGCCACTCGCTCCACTCCCCGCGGTTGCGATGATCCCTATTGCCGCTCGCTCTAAGAGCCATTGACACGCAATCTGGCCCTGGTTCACGCGCTGTCTCGTACAGGTGGCTACTCTGGAAAGCCACAGGAATCATCACCGCGCTTCTCCACCAGAGGCGGGAACACGATCCATGTCTTCATGACCTCTAGAGACAGATGTCATTCGCCGTACGAAGATGAACGCTCGGCGATTAGTTCTATGCCAATCGCCGAGCGTCCAGATGGACACGGCTCGTACCAGTTGAAGGCGGCTGGCGCATTGTCAGGCGTGTCCAACACGCCAGGTCAACCGCAGCGAGGTTTGCAGGTCAGGAAACTGTCACCGGCGTGCCGATCGGCGCCCACCCGTACAGGAACTCGGCCACGGGCAGGGGCAGGTTGATGCAGCCGTGGCTCATGACGTTACCGAAGTTGCTGTGCCAGTACGCGCCGTGCAGCGCTTCGGCGTCCATGTTGATATACATCACATTTGGCACGTCAGAAACGCCGTAGGGAATGCTGCCAGCCGGCGGGTCCCCGCCATCACCAACTACCCAGATGACGTTGCCTTCAGAGTCCGTCGCGCCGCGCATATCCTCGCGAGCTACCTTGTAGCGGATGCGGAAGCGGCCACGCTCCGTGTCATTCGGGGCCAGACCCGTGCTGACCGCCGTCTCCAGCACCAGCGTGCTGCCTTCGAAGGCACGTAGCATCTGCTGGTCAATGCTGACCTCGATGCGCTTGGGGCCGTGCCCATCCGTCTCGGCCACAGGCGCTGGATTGGGAACGGTCGTGAACAGGGATTCCGCATAGACCGGCAGGTCGCCGTCCGGCATGGGCGCGGTGCTCACCTCGAAGCGTTCCGCCAGTTGCTCACCCAGTGGCGCCAACTGCACGCCGTCTGCTGTCTCAATGAGCAGACCGCCGTCGAACCACTGCGCCGTATGCCCATCCACCTCCACGATTTCGGAGAGCGGCGAGCCGAGGTAGTAATCGCCTTCGTGCGCCCAATACCAGTCCAGGAAGGCGCCACTGATGGTGTGGCCGCTGGCACTGTCGTAGAAGCCACCGTTGGCCAGCACCTCCTGCACGACCGGGTCATCGGCTGCCAGGAAGCGCATTTCTGGCGCGCGGTTGCCGCTGGCCAACCGCTTGCCGCTGCCTGGGGCACCAAGGCCACTGCTGCGTTCGCCAATCAGCAGGCGGCCAACGGGCATTGGCCGGACAAAGGGCTCTACGGTCCAGACCTTGAGCGGCAGGTACTCCAATGCGCCGCGCTCGAAGATCTGGGCGTACGTGCCATCTTCGGTGGCGAAGGGCTCTGAGATGGGAAGGCCGAACATGGCTTCTTCCCCAGTGGCACGCCAGTAATCCAGGAAAACATCGCTCAGCGTGTGCCCGGTTTCCGGCAGATAGACCGCAAAGCTGGCCTGGCCTAGAGCCGGCGGCAACTCCGCGTTCCCCATGTAGCTGATAGCGGCCAGTTCCATCGGTTCGCCGTTGGCCTGAGCCAGCGCATCATCCTGCGCGTAGACCGTTAGCGGTGTGCCAAGCGCGCTGCCCAGCAAGAGGGCGGTACAGGCGACAGTGAGACTGCGCTGCAGCCCGCGTAGAAGCCGTGGTGAGCGAGCGGAAGCGGCTGCGGCCGCCAGAGTGCCTGACATATCTGTCCCCAACCCCGAATGTGGATACAGGTCCCGCAGGCGCGGTACCTCCACTTCCCAGAAAGCGCCTGTCCCCACAAGGCACAATCTGCCACCATCATAGCAACGCGGGTGAGCCAGGGATAGCCTCCGGGATTGTGCGGAGCCTACAGACCGTATCCGATCAGCCCGTTGACCAGGAGCGCCCAGATCACTGCCGCTATGACGCCCACCACCAGTATCACCAGCAAGGGTGTTTCCCAGGCTTCGCGGCGGCGCGCCGCCGATTCGGATGGAGCCGCCGGCAATGCTGCTGGCGGCGTAGGGGCAGGTGGCGACTCCATTGCCTCCAGGGTTGCCTGCCGGTCTTGCTGCAAGGCTCCCGCCTTCTGAGGGGGGTAGGGTTGGGGGACGAGTGGAGGGGGCAGGTTTGCCGGCTCAACCAGGACGGCAGGTTCCGCTACCGAGGGGATCATTACGGTGACTGGCGGTACGGGGCGCGGTGGCAGGGAAGGCAGTTCCCGGATCCAGCGTGGGAAATCGTCGTCGCGCAGGAACGTGCGTGGGTCTGCCTGTGGACCCAGAGACTGTTCGACAGGCGCTGGGCTCACCAGCACAGGCTCTTGCTGATCTGCCCCCACTCCGGCTTCAGCATTCTCAACCAGGGGAACCTCCGTAGTGAGGATGCTCGCCGGGTGCGCTTCTTCTGTTGTAGTGAGGAACACCGGCAATGGTGAGTCAAGGGGCCCGGGATTATCTGGCAAAGCCCGGAGCCAGGCCGGCATGGTGGCGCTCAGGCCCCCGTCGGGAAGCGGCGGCAGGGGTGGTGGTTCAGCAGCGGCGTCCCACTCATCCGTTTCCGCCAGTGGAGTTCCGCAGAGCACGCAGAGTGATCGATGACGCTCGTTCCATGCTCCACACCCCTGGCACTCCGTCACAGGCGACTACTCCAGCATTAATGGGCGTCTTGGGGTACGGATTTTCCCGGCGGCGGCGAGTATAGCGGGCGATACTACGCGCAGACGTTCCCCGCGCCGACAAACCTGAGGAGTGACAGAGCGTGGGGGGCATGCCAGATGTGCAGGGTGAGCAGCGAGCAAGCACCTTTCCTGATTGGCTGAGCCAGGAGCTGGCGCAGCGGGGATGGCGGCAGGCAGATTTTGCCCGTGCGACAGGCGTGGACGTCTCCATGGTCTCCCGGTGGCTGCACGGACGACGGCCGGATCCGGCCTCGCTGGAACGGGTGGCAGAGACGCTTGGTCTCGATCTGGATGGTCTGCTCTCCATGGCTGGCTATCGCCAGCGGCCGCGGAACGACGACCCGCGCATTGCAACGCTCGTGGCCAAGATACGTCAGGTGGAATGGACACCGGAACGCTTCCTGATCGTGGACGCCTTGCTCGAGGATCTGCGCCAGCGTTCACGCCGCATCCCGGTGGAGCAGACCGCACTGCCGGGGCTGGGCGAGGTGTAAAGATCGTGATCGAACTGCGGTGGCACTCCCGAGGCCTGTGCCGGCCAGGAAAGATCATCGCCTCCCAGAGAAACGCCTAGCATCTCCGGGGCGTTTGATAAACTGAGGCGCGCCCTAGCGCCGTAATGATGGGCCTTCAGGACCACGCGGGTGATCGTTCAGGTTGACACCAGAATGATCCAATGTTAGCGTGGCATGGGGGACGCCCGAGGCATGGCCATCAGGGTGCAGTCCGGATGGTTCTGCGAACCGCCAGGACAACGTTTGCTGTCCGGGGCGTTACGAGGGAGGGGAACACGACCATGAATTACAAGCGCATTGCAGGTGTTGTTGGTGGCGCAGCCGCCGGCGCCGCCGTGGTTGGCAGTGAGTTGGCGATGGCGCAGGATGACCTGGGCGCCAGCATCGCTGGTTCCGTCGGGAACTCAGTCTCCGGCATTGCCACCAGCAGCGGTGGTTCCGCCTCTGGCGGCACGCAGGTGGAGCATAACGAAATCCACCTGGGTGAGCAGGAAGGTCTGGCCATCTCTGATGCCAGCGGTGGTAACAACAACGTTTCCTTCGTCAGCTAAACGCTGATACACTGAGTTTCGGGGAAGTCCCCGCACCAAATTTGCGGTTGATGTTCGGGGAAATCACGCATCAGGAGGTTCTCTCTCGCGACCCGTCGTAACCCGTGAACTGTCACTGGTGGAGCAATCCGACGGGAGAAGATCAGGCCAGCGCCACATGCCGGGAGAGCTAGCTTGTGGAGTATTTGGCGAAGACCTGATATTCTCTGCACTGCCAGTGCGGTTTTCGTGCGATGGGAAGTCACACGAACCGAACGATTCGGGGTTTTGACCGGCGCACCGGTTTCGGGTTTGGAAGAGCCCGAATAACATGTGGAAGGGCTCCGTTGGGAGCCAAAAGGGAGGGCGTTTAGAAATGCAGTACATCGACACAGCTTCTGCTGGTAATGGTGGCGTTGCCACCGCTTCCGCTAATGGCGGCGCGGTTGCCATCGGTGACGTGAACAGCGGCGGCAACGCCGGCAGCGCCATCGGCATCGGCGACACCGTCGGCACCGTGGCTGCCGATGGCGGCACCAACGCCAACAGCACCACGCTGGGTATCTCCGCGAATGGCGGCACCGGCATCGCCGATGCTTCCGGCGGCAGCTACAACCTCGCCTTCGTCAGCTAAATCGTTCCGGGGTTTTCCCCGGTCGTTGCTGAACGACAACACTCGGGGAGAGCGGATTCCGCTCTCCCCGAGTGTTTTTTGTGCCAATGAATCGGAGAACCTGCTCGATGGCATCCTCGCCATGCCGGGACATGAGATGCTGCGTGAGCACTTCGTATAGAGAAGACCCGATCACTCGCCGAGAGAATAAGGGACGAGCAAGGATGAGACCCGGCATCTGCCGGGCGCGGTTCTCACCGTGGATGGTGGATCGCCTGCGGCCGTCTCGCACGCTCCCCTGCACCGGCTACCATCTCCGCCCCCGGATGCGATGATGCATGCGGAGCGGTGAGGAGCAGGCAGTGCCCGAAGGCTGGACATGGGATGAGACGCTCTTCCTGGGCAGCGCTCCCTACTACCTGCAGGGCCGCCCGCCGTACGCTCCCACCTTGGCAGTAACCCTGAGAGACACCCTGCCCCTTGATGGCCTGGAGCGCGTGCTGGATGTCGGCTGTGGCCCGGGTGTGCTGGCGCTTGAGCTGGCGCCGTACGTCGCGGAAGTCGTGGGCGTTGATCCCGATGCCGGGATGCTGGAGGAAGCGCAGCGGCGTGCTGCCGGGATGGGCATCACGAACGCCACGTGGCTACGACTACGGGCGGAGGAGATCCCAGCCGCTCTTGGCCCCTTCTGGGCAGCTACCTTCGGGCAATCGTTCCACTGGGTGGATCAACCACTCGTCGCCGCGAAAATGCGCTCTCTCCTTGAGCCAGGTGGCACATTCGTCCACGTCGCCGATGTCAAAACGCCGCTCAGTCAACGCGGACCCTTGCCACATCCCACGCCGCCATACCCCGCGATCCGGGCCTTGATTGGCACGTGGCTGGGGCCGGTGGCGCGGGCCGGCCAGGGGACGCTGCCCAAGGGGTCGCCCAATACCGAAGAGCCCGCGCTGGCGGCAGCCGGGTTCATGGGGCCGCAGCGCCTGCACCTGCCACCAGCAGGACCACTCGTCCGCTCGGAAGATGATCTCGTGGCCTGGGTCTGGTCATTATCGGGCTCCGCCCCGCACCTCTTCGGCGAACGGCGTGACGAGTTCGAGACCGAGCTGCGGGAGGTGCTGCGCCAGGCTGCTCCGGATGGTGTCTTCGCTGAGTGGCTTCCGGACACTGACGTGAGAATTTGGCGCAATCCCGGTCTCGAGATGGCTTCTGAGGGATAGGGGACGTCGCGACCAATCGAGTAGTAGCCGGTAGCGCAATCAGCGCCGGCTGGCCTAGCGCTCTGCCATACTTCGTTCAGTGCCTCACGAACGTTCTCTCCTGGACAACCAGCCCGCTCTCATCCTCCTGCAGCAGGAAATCTCTGCTTGCACCCGCTGCGTCGAGGCCGGGTTCATTCCGGTGGCGAATCCCATCTTCCAGGGACACGCCGGGCAACGCCTGATGGTGGTGGGCCAGGCACCGGGACCGCGTGCAGGCACACTGGGGGAGCCGTACCGGGGCGCCACGGGCAAGGCGCTGCAGGCATGGCTGACCCGGGCCGGGTTTGCTAAGGGTGCGCTCCACCGCGACTTCTACCTGACCAGCCTCACCAAGTGCTTTCCCGGGCCAGCCCGGCACGGCGGGCAGGGTGACCGCCCGCCTTCGGTGACGGAGATCCGGTTCTGCAGTGGGCACCTTGACCGTGAGATCGCGCTGGTGCAGCCAGAGATCGTGCTGGCGCTGGGCCGGATATCCGCCGAGCGGCTCGATCCGACCGTGCGCGGGCAGACCCTGGCAAACGTCGTCGGGACATTGCGTCCAGCGGAACGGGCAGGTCACGAGTTCGTGGTGCTGCCGTTGCCGCATCCCTCTGGCGTCTCACGATGGTTGAACCAGCCGGAGCACCGGGCACGGCTTGACCTGGCTCTGGAGATCCTGCGTGACTGGCAAGCGCAGGCCGCAACGTCTCCCTGATCTCATGAGACCGCTTGAGCATTTGCCAGGATTTGACAGCGCCCCGACTCTGCGTTACCGTGCACCGCAATAAATTTCTTCTGAATCAAGTTATTGCGGCAGATGGTGTCCGAGCGCAATGGAGCGGGAATGGACCAGCAGGGAGGACGGTCTCGACAGGCACTGCGAGGGGCCGAGGCGCGCCAGGCGGTACTGGCCGAGGTTGCGACACTCTACTGGATTGACAAACTCACGCAGGAGCAGATCGCACGCCAGATTGGCCGCTCGGTGCCGACGGTCTCACGACTGCTGGCGGAAGCCGAGGCGGCTGGCATCGTCGAGGTGCGCATCCGCTACCCGGCAGCCGTGGCCCAGGATGTCCAGAACGAACTGGTAAAGCGCTTTGGACTGCGCGTGGCGCGCGTGCTTTCCTCGGCGTCGTCAGAATCGGGTGCGCTGCTGCCCCAGCTTGGTGAGCTGGCTGCCCGCTACATGACGACCATCCTGGGTGACGGCATGACCATCAGCGTCGGCTGGGGCACGTCCCTGCACGAAGTGGTGCAGGCCCTGCGTCCCACTTACTACCGCAACTTACGGGTGACGCAAACACTCGGTTCGCTCGGCAGCAAGCTCCCCCAGATCGATAACCACCTCATCACGCGTTCCCTCGCAGACCGCGTGGGTGGCACACCGTACTACCTGCCTGCCCCGATGATCGTGGAGAACGAGCTGGTCCGGCAGTCGCTGCTACAGGACCCGCAGGTGCGCGAAACGCTGGAGATCGGGCGGCACTCTGAAATTGCGCTCACAGGTATCGGCACCGCGGAGCCGGACCTGGCCGGGGTCTACCGCGCCGGATACATCGACGAGGAAACGCTAGCCGAGATACGGGGTATGGGGGCTGTCGGGGATATCCGCGTGGGGTTCTACAACCGTGCAGGCGATCTCCTGGATGTGCCGGTTAGCCGGCGCGTCATTGGGCTCTCCCGCGATGACCTGCGCTACGTCGCCAACTCGATCGCGGTGGCCGGGGGTGTGCGCAAGGCTGAGGCCATTCTCGGCGCGCTACGCGCGGGTGTCCTGCACGTGCTGGTGACCGATGAGGACACCGCACGAGAGGTGCTACGGCTGGATGACGAGGATCGGGAAGCGGCGCGTCACGAGGAACTGATTGACGCCGTAGGATAAGCGCGGCGGGTTCGTACTTCGCAAGTAGATCAGGCAGAGGACGCTGCGTGAGTGAAGCTTTCTGGCGGCAGCGCTATGGCGAAGCGCTGGCGCGAGCAAACGTGCGAGCCGGGGCAGCGCGCGCGAGTGGAAAACTGATTGCTTGCGCCTTTTCCTCCAACGTCGATCGCGTCGGCACGCTCGATGACGCCCTGCTGGCGCGCCTCTTTGGCGAGCGCCTCATGCCGGCGGACGCACGCCGCGTGGCATCCGTGGGTAATGTCGATGACCTGTTGACTGGTATCGCGCAGTGCATCGTGGCCGGAGATGGCACCGATCTCGTCATTCGCGATCCGGCGGTCCAGGCGTGGCTGCTGGAGCGCATGCCGGGGCGGCGGCAGATCGGCGGCACGGGAGTGCAGGCGGCATCCACGCTGACGACGCTCGGCTTCCCGGCGCTGGTCCACCTGACCGGGCGTTCCCCGGAGCAGATTGCCGCGTTGGAGACCCGCGATCTGATGTGGTTGGGGACAGCCGCGGGCCTGATCCCGGTCGAGGCCGGGGAGAACCCGGACGATGAGACGATGTGGCACCCAGCGCTGGAGTTCAACGCCGGGCTCCGCGCGCCCGTACCGGGCCGGCCCGCCGCACCCGCCGCCAACCGCGTCCTGGTCGGCTACGACCCGGTGAATGCCAACCTGCGCATTGACCCAGGCTTCTCGGCAGCGCTGCAAGACCCTGCGCTAGACATCGACGTGCTGCTCATCTCCGGCTTCACCCAGTTGCATGAGCGGGATGTGCGCGACCGCGTGTTCGCCGACACAGCGCAGGCATTGCGCCAGTGGCGCGCTGCACGACCCAATCTCTTCATCCACCTTGAACTCGGCGCCATGCCGGACTTCCGCCATGTCCGCCAGATCGTGGAAGAACTCCATCCCTACGTTACCAGCGTCGGCATGAACATTGACGAGTTGCGTGAGTTGCTGGCCGTGGAAGGCATCACCATGGCTGAACCTGGGCACGATATGGTGACGCAGATGCGTACTCTCTCGGCGCAATTTCCGACTCCGCGCTTCTCCGTCCACATCCGCGAGTTCTGCCTGACCCTCACGGAGCGTGACCCGGACCAGGAGCGCGATGCGCTGCTCTTCGGCTCCCTCACCGCCGCCACCCGCGCCCGCATCGCCGCGTTTCCGACGCCATCGGATCTGGCTTCCACGCTGGAAGGTGGCACGATCAATGGCGATGGGCTGGCGCTGGTGGATGAGTTTGCAGATGTGCCCGGTGTGGTGGTTATCCCCGGCATCGCCTTCACCGGTCCCACAGCAACGGTCGGCCTGGGTGATAGCTTCACCGGCGCCATGCTGGGGATGATGTAGCCGGAGCGCATTGTCAACTCACACGTCATGGCAAGGCTGCGTTTTGCTGAACAGGAGGACACATGACGACTGAGAACGCCAAGACCGGTACGAACTCTGTCAACTTGCGAGGGCTCGCCACGCTGGTACTGTGGGCGGATGACGTGCCGGCCGCACGGTCGTGGTACGCGGAGGTCCTGGGCATCGAGCCGTACTTCCAGCGCCCGGATGCCGAGCATCCCGCCTACGTCGAGTTCCGCCTTGGTGATCACCAGGACGAGCTGGGCATCATCGACCGGCGTTACGCGCCGCCAGGCTCCAGCGCACAGCCGGGTGGTGCCGTCGTGCACTGGCACGTCGATGACGTGGCGGCCACTATCGCGGCGCTGGAAGCGAAGGGAGCCACGGTCTACATGCCGTTGACCGTGCGTGAAGCAGGGTTCGTCACCGCCGCCGTACAGGACCCGTTTGGCAACATCCTCGGGCTGATGTACAACCCGAACTGGCTGGAGCACAACGTGGGACAGGCGTAGCGGTTGAGGTTGGGCTCCAAAGGATCCCCTGGACGAAGAGCGACTCTCGTTCTCAAGTCGATGCGTAGAGCTCGCGAAGGAGACGTTGATGGCAAAGGGTCGGATGCAACCTGCAACGCTGCAACAACTCGTCGATGTGGGACTTGTGCGGCTGCCTCTGAAGGTTCGGGGGCGAAAAGATGCGCATGAATTCTTCGGAGAGATCACGTCGCCCAAGGGCGACATGACCTGCCTGGAGAAATCACACAACTCCCTATCAGCGGCGGCCGGATACGCCAAGGCCACAGTTGGTGGCTACCCTCTCGGCGAGTATCCAACTGCTAACGGCTGGCCATCGGCCAATGGGTGGGAGTTCTGGGAATACCAGGATGCCAACGGCGTATGGGAGTCACTGGACACCCTTCGGAAGCGCTACGACCAGCGTTGAACACGAACTAGGAATCTGACCGCGAGACTGCGTACTTCCACGCAGGCGCATGTCTGTCCCAGCCCATACAGTCAGATCACGCCGCTTGGGTGCGTGATCTGGAGGTTGGCCGTGGACATCATCAATCCCTCCCTCAGTGTGCAAAGGCTGCAGGACGAGCTCTGGGAGCTCACCGTGCGCTACACCATCACCTTCACTGTGCAGGAGCTGAATCCCCCGTTCGACTTCGCGTTCCTGGACGCCGTGCGCATCTGGGAATGGGATCGCCACGACCACGATGCGGTCACTGGCTGGCTGCGCATCGAGAACTTCTGTCCCGTGACCACCAGCATCAACCGCACCAAGGTCGTGCGCGTGACGGACGACGTGTTGGATACCGAGCTTGGCGGGGATGAGGTCCGTGCCCAGATCCATCTGCGCAACACCACGATCTCGGGCCTGCCGGTCGAGCGCTTTACCCCGATCCTGCACTTGCACCCCGGCTGAGAGCGGCCGGCATCACGACGCTGGACCACCTTGTGACAATAGTGCGACGCCACCTCCTGCCCATTGACAAAAATAGTTGTCAATGGTTCACTACGAGGCATGGACGCAGTGGATGTGATCGACAACCCGGCCGCAGCCGTTGTCGCGCTGGATCCGGTTCGTAGCCGGCTCCTGGCGGAACTGGGGGAACCCGCCTCGGCCGCTACGCTGGGCGTGCGGCTGGGTATTGCCCGGCAGAAGCTCAACTACCACTTGCGGACCCTTGAAGCGCACCACCTGGTGCGCGAAGTGGAAACCCGGAAATGGGGCGGCATACAGGAACGCTTGCTGGTTGCGAGCGCGGCCTCGTACATCGTGTCGCCCGCGGCGCTGGGCCCGGCTGGCACAACGCCAGATCGTGTGCCGGAGCACCTGTGTGCCAGCTATCTGCTGGCGCTCGCCGGGCGGGTGGTGACCGAGGTGGGCACCATGCTGCGCCGCTCCCGGCGGACGAATACGCCGCTGGCCACGTTGGCCCTGGATACCGAGATCCGCTTTCGCTCCGCTGCCGAACGCGCCGCTTTCAGCGATGAGTTGCTGACCACCGTAACCACGCTGGTGGCGCGCTATCACGACGCCGCCGCGCCGCACGGGCGCGAGCATCGCCTGCTGGTCATGGCCCACCCGCTGCCACAGCCAACAACGGAGGAACCATAGTGCCAGTTCATATCGATGATGACGGACGCCGTTGGGTCTCAGCAGAAACGGAAGTCATGGGGACACCGGAGGTGGTCTGGCAAGCGATCGCCACCGGGCCAGGGATCTCCTCCTGGTTTGTGCCGACCGAGGTGGAAGAGCGGGTAGGTGGCACGACCGTCTCCCACTTCAGCCCTGATGGCAGCATGGATTCCCTGGCGGAGGTTACGGTCTGGAATCCGCCGCATCTCTTCGTGGCGGTAGCTCCAGATGACATGGGCCCCGGCACCCCCACCGTGGCCACGGAGTGGCACGTTGAGACACGCTCTGGCGACACCTGTGTCGTGCGAGTGGTGCATAGCTGGTACGCCGATACGGATGAGTGGGATGCCCAGTTCGAGCAGCACCTGTACGGGTGGGCTTCCTTCTTCCGCGTGCTCCGCGCCCACCTTGAGCACTTCGCCGGTCAGCCTACGGCGTCGTTCCAGGTCATGGGCACCTCAGAGGCGTCCAAGGAAGATGTCTGGGCGCGCTTCCTGGAGGAACTCGGGATCGGAAATGTGGCAGAGGGCGCCGAGATTCGCTCTGGTCCTGGCGCACCGCAGCTCGCCGGACAAATTGCCTGGGCCGGACAGCCCGCCTTCCCGGAGGAGATGCTGATCGTGCTCGATACCCCAGCGCCGGGGCTGGCGCACTTCGTGCCGCACCCCATGGGGCTGACCTACCTCACGTTGCGCTTCTACCTCGCCGGGGATGACGCAGCGCAGCGCATCGCCGAGGTCGAGCCAGTCTGGCAATCCTGGTTGGCCGAGCGCTTCCCGATGGTGGCGTTCGATCCGGCGATGATGGAGGGCGCGGCGTGAGCGGTTCCAATGCCTGCCTGACCGAGCAACCGGTGGCGCGCGCCGAGATGCTGATCCGGAAGCCGGCGGCTCAGGTCTTTGCGGCCTTCGCGGATCCCGAGATCACGTCGCAGTTCTGGTTCTCGCGAGGGAGCGGCAGCCTGCAGCCGGGGGCAACCGTCACCTGGCACTGGGAGATGTACGGCTTCTCGATGCCGGCCACCGTTACCGCGTTCGAACCAGAGCGCCTGATTGCGGTGGACTGGGGTGAACCGGGTGAGGCGACGCAGATCATCTGGCGCTTCACTCCGCGTGACGACGGCACAACCCTCGTCAGCGTGGAGAACAGCGGCTTCACCGGGACGGCGGATGAGCAGGTGGCGGGCGCCATCGCCTCCACGGAGGGGTTCACGTTCGTGCTGGCCGGCGCCAAGGCCTGGCTGGAGCACGGCGTTCGCCTGAACCTGGTGCCGGACCGCTTTCCGGACGGCCTGGGCGGGGAGTAACGGAATCAGGCGTCAGGTGGTGCTGAGCGCTGGTTGTAGATCTGTGTGGATGAAGTCATTGCCCACAAAGAGCAGCGGCTCGTCGTATACCCTGGCCAGCGCGTACGCGAAGCAGTCGTCAAAGTTGAGATGGGCGCGGTGTCGACTACCGCGCCCATATCGTCTATGTGCTTCCCGAGCGATCCGCGCCTGTTCCACTGTACCCGGCTCGATGACGATCTCCGCGAGCGCGATCAATTCATCGAACTCAGCGGAATACACGTCATCTTTGACTCGACTTAGGACGATGGTGGTTTCCAGATAATTGCCTGCCGACAAGCGCCTGATTGGTGCGGACATGAGTGTCTCAAGACAGGCATCGGCCGTCTCTTCATGTGTGACGATGGCGACAAGCGCCGATGAGTCAACGATCACCGGGCGAAGCCATCTTCGCCGTAGATGATTGCGCCCTCACGTGGGAGACCGTTTTCGTCGTAAAGGAGGTCGGCGTGGTCGGGGAGTTTGACACCGGACTCCTTGTAGCGCCGCTGCATGTCGCGCACCAGCGCATAAACACGCTCATGTCGCTCCTGCCCAGCCGCATCGGAGTGCTCTTCTGGCAATGGCCGGGCCGACTGCAGTCGCTCCAGTCGTTCTGACAAGGCCGTTTCTATGACGGTTTCACTTGTCTCACCAGTGCGCTCGGAGACTTCGGTTACGAGTCGAAGAATCCTGGGATTCACGATTTCCAGAACCTCGTGCGTGTTTTCTCCGGCAGCCGTTACTCGTTGGTGGGCGCTCATTTGGGTTCCTTACATGCTTGACTGGCTGAGCAATAGAAAGGTCGCCTGCAGAATCGAAAGGGCGTCGTATCAGTCGTTCTTTCAACGCTGACAATTGTATTGCCAAAGCCAAAGCCCCCGGAACAAAGCGCCCGGGGGCCTGGAAGGCAGTCGAGTATTGGGGCTACCGGTAACTTGCCGCCTGTAGGTCGAAGAGGTCCGCGTACCGCCCGCCTTGCAGCATTAGCTCGTCGTGCGTGCCCTGCTCAACGAGACGGCCGTTCTCGAGGAAGAGGATGCGGTCCGCCATGCGCACCGTGCTGAAGCGGTGCGAGATGTAGAGCGCCATCTTGCCCCGGGTGAGGTCCTTGATGCGGGCGAAGAGATCGTGCTCCGCCTGCGCGTCCAGGGCAGCCGTTGGCTCATCCAGGATCAGGATCTGCGCATCCCGCATGAAGGCCCGGGCCAGGGCGATCTTCTGCCACTCGCCCCCAGAGAGCTGGTGCCCACCCTCGAACCACTTGCCGAGCGTGGTGTCGTAGGAATTGGGCAGCTTGCGTACGACATCGTCCGCGCCAGCACGCTCGGCGGCGGAGACGATCGCCACCTCGTCCTCGGCCTGATCGACATTGCCGACCCCGATGTTTTCACCCGCCGAGACCTGGTAGGCCGCGAAGTCCTGGAACATCACGCCGAACTCGCGCCGTAGCTCCTCCGGGTCGTACTCGCGCACATCGTGGCCGTCTATGAGAATCTGGCCTGCGTCCGGGTCGTAGAGACGTCCCAGCAGCTTGACGATGGTCGACTTGCCAGCACCGTTGCGCCCGACCAGTGCGACCGTTTGCCCTGGCTCGATGATGAAGGAGACATCATCCAGGGCCGGAACATCGCGGTCCGGGTATTGGTACGTGACGTGGCGGAATTCGATACCCTTCTGGAAAGGACGCTGCACCGGAACGGGATTCTCCGGCGCCTGGATCTTCGGTTGGCGTTCCAACAATTCATAGAGCGTGGTCAGGTAGAGCCCGTGCTCGTAAATCCCCTGAATTCCGCCCAGGATCCCCTGGAAGGCGCCCTGCACCTGCTGTGCTGCCTGCGTGAAGACGGTCAGCGCGCCCAACGTCACCTGCCCGCGTACCGCCAGCAGCGCCACATAGAGGAAGGTGCCAGAGGAGGCGAGGATCGTGAGCGAACCCCAGCCGAACCCGGCCAGGTACCGCTTCACCAGTAAGTCGCGCGTTTCCGCGTAGTACCCCTCGGCCGTGCGCTCGTACCGCTCGATGAAGTAGTCCCCAGCGGTGAAGAGCTTCACCTCCTTGGCGTACTCATCGGTGGTCATCAGGTTCGTCAGGTAGGACATCACCCGGCGTACCGGGGATTGCCGGCGCATCTGCTGGAAGCCCCACCAGCCGTACCGCGAGCCGGAGATGAAGGCGGGAATGGGCGATATCAGCGCCGCCACCGCGATCCACGGCGAGAGCCCGACCAGCAAGGCGATCATCGTGGCGAAGGTGATCAGCGATCGGCCCAGCCCAAAGACGCCGGAGACCATGTCGACCGGGCGTCGCGCGGATTCGCGCTGCGCCTGCTGCAACTGGTCGTAGTACTCGGCGTTCTCGAAATCCGCGAGATCGAGCGTGGCCGCGAGCCGCATGATCTGCAATTGCACGTGAATAGCCAGTTGCTCTTGCAGGAGTTGCTGGCTGATGTTGGCCAATGTCTGCAGCAGGCTGGAGCCAAGCAGCAACGCCAACTGCACCACCGCGATGATCACGATGGTGCGAATATGCTCTGCGTCACCGCCGGCAGCAATACCCGACACGACGGCGTCGATGAGACGGCCAGCCAGCCACACCTGCGCGGCCGGCAGCACACTCTGGAAAATGGACGCGACGCCCAGCGTGCTGGTCAGCTTTGGGCTGGTGGCCCAGACCAGGCTCATCACGCGCACAATGCTCTGCCAGGTCTGGCGGATGTTGCGCGCTACAGCGTGCGCATCGTCCCGGCGCGGCAGGCGCCTCCGTCGTGCTGGCTCTGGGTCAGGTTCCTGGTCATTGCCGTTCCCGGCAAAGGCACGGGATCGGCCATCTCCGCGTTGCCCGGCGGCAGCGGAGGAGGGCGAAAAGCGGTGGCTGTTACGGTCAGGCGGGCCACCATTAGGATGATTTTGCATATGGTTCTGAGGCATTCTCCTGGAAAAGCGATGGGTCATGAGGCCACCCAGGGCACTCGTTTTTTTCTTTACATAGTATGAATGCCGAGGACGCCTTTGCCTACTCGCCGTTCGGGTAGTTCAGCGATCCTCAACCAGCGAGTTCCGCCACAGTGTCGCCCAAAAGGGCGACTGACTGAAGCGTCCAGGTCTGCGGATGCAGGAACACGACGTGATCCAGGCCCAGGTTGCCGAGCGCGCGGCATCGTGCTGCCAGGTCATTCACGCTTTCGTCTGGCCGCAGGCGCGTCACAATCGACTTCTCGATTGCGCTCCAGGGACGGCCGATCTCGTCGCATTTCTGCCGCAGGACATCAAGCTTGCGGCGCACGGTAACCCCGCCGTCAGGGATATCGAAGAGGTTGCACGCATCCGCGTAGCGGGCGACGAGCGGCAAGGTGCGATGCTCGCCAGTGCCCCCAATCAGGATACGGGGACGTGGCTGACTCACCGGGAGCGGATGACCGATGGGCTGCTCGATGCGCAAGACCTCACCGTGGAATAGTTCTGGGTTGTCGCTCCACATCTGCAGGGCGAGTTGCAGCGTCTCCTCCAGGGTGACGAAGCGTTCCCGTGCGGGCGGCAGCGGTAGGCCGAGGGCAGTTGCCTCGCCCTGGTGGTACCCCGCGCCGATCCCCAGCCACGCACGGCCATTGCTGATCACATCGAGGGTCGTCACCGCCTTGAGCAAGAGCGCCGCCGGACGGTAGGTGACGGCAGTGACCATGGTGCCCAGGCACACGCGGGAGGTTTGCGCCGCCAGGTAGCCTAGCGTGGTGTACGCCTCCAGGATCGGATCCTGCGGCGAGTGCGTCGGGTCCGCCTGTAACAGATGATCCGCGACCCAGACCGTGTCCACGCCGGCTTTGTCGGCGGCACGGCCGATAGTAGCCAGGAACGGCCCAAGAGGCTGGTCAGGAAAGCTGGTGATCGTGAGGCTGAGTTTCATCTGATCTCCTGTTTGACCGGGTGGACGTGTTAGAGAGCGTGGTGCCGTGTTGCACCAGAGCATATAGACGATACGATTAGATGTCAAACTATAAGAATACGAACGATATGATATCCTTGTGTCATGAGCGGACGACCAACCTCACCACCACTCGGCATTGAACTCGCGCGGACCGCGCGCGATGTTGGCCGTGCGTTCGAACAGGCGTTGGAGGATGCGGGGGGATCACGTCCCCTGTGGCTCACCCTCATGGCCTTGAAGCAGCGGCCTCAGGCGAATCAACGGCAACTCGCTGCCCAGATTGGCATCGAGAGCGCAACGCTCACCCACCATCTGAACGGCATGGAGGCAGATGGCCTGCTGACACGCCGGCGAGACCCTGCCAATCGGCGCGTCCACGTCGTAGAACTCACCCCGGCAGGAGAGGAGATGTTCCACCGCCTGCGGCACGTCGTGAGTGCTTTCGATCGCCAGTTGCACACCGATCTGGATGACACGCAGGCGGCATCGCTGCGGGCCTCCCTGGCGCAGTTGCGCCACAACGTGACAACACTCGCCGCTGACGGCTCACGTGAGTCTGGCGCTACGTGCTCACCGCCTTTGACCTGCGTCGAAGGAGGCTCACATGACTGAACGGCTCACACGCCCTACGCGGCTCTCGCAGCCCTGGCGCAAGACGCTGCTGGTGCTGCACATGGTCAGTGGCATTGGCTGGATGGGGCTGGACGTTGCGCTGCTGGTGCTGGCCATCACGGCCTTGCGTAGTTCCGAGGCAGAGGTGGTCTACAGCAGCTACCGCGCGATGGCTATTGCATTTCCCGGTCCGGTGCTGCTCCTCAGTTTCAGCATGGTGGTGACGGGCCTGTTATTGGGCTGGGGTACACACTGGGGCTTGCTGCGCTCGTGGTGGGTGCTGATGAAGCTCGTCCTGAGCGCGATCATGCTGGCACTGGTGAACTTCTCACTGGCGCCGACGCTGACGGGCATCCCCGGGATGCTGTCCAGTGGGTTGAGCGCCGAGGAACTACGGGCGTCACTGGGAGAATTGCGTACCGCGCCCCTGTTTCCGCCAGTCGTTTCCTTCCTGATGCTGGCGACCGCTGTATTCCTGTCGGTCTTCAAGCCATGGGGCCTCACGCCGTGGACACCCGATCCGGCCAATGCGCGCCGGGAGGCACGGGGTGAGATCAGGAGCGGGCAGGTAGCTCAGTAGTGGTGGCGATGTTCGGCGATGCGTTGAGCTTGCCCAGTACTGCAATGATGAAGAGACGCACATTTTCCAGGCTAGTCGAGGTCTGGCGAGATTGCGTCTGTCCAGAGGAAATCCCCCAAGGGAACTGCGATTCAGGCAGGCCGCGCATAACTCCGGGCGGTGAGGTTAGTCCTGCTGCTGGAATGACCACGTCGCGACGGCAATGGCGACCGTGGCGAAAAGGACCAGGACACCCAGGTCGACCAGCGGAGGAAAGGTCCACATGCCAATCAGCAGGCCCCGCAACAGGTCCACCGAGTAGGCGAGGGGGTTCAGCAGCGCCAGTGTCTGCATCCACTGCGGGGCGCGATCCAGTGGGAACTGCGCCCCGCTGGCGAAATAGAGCGGCAGGATGATGAAGTTGTTGACGGTGCCGAACCCCTCGAACGACGTCATGCGTGCCGCGAAGCAGAGGCCGATGGCGGTAAGACCGAAGCCGGAGAGGAGCATGACCAGGATGCAGACGACGACGGAAAAGGGCGTCAGATGCACGTCGGCCAGTGGCGCAAAGAGGAAGATGATGGCGCCCTGGATGGTGGCGATGGTTGCTCCGGCCAGCGCCTTGCCAATCACGATGGATGAGCGTGGCGCTGGCGCGACCAGGATCTCCTTCAGGAAGCCGAACTCGCGGTCGAAGATGACGCTGATGGCACTCTGGAAGGACGCAAAGATGACCGCCATGGCGAGCATCCCGGGAAAGACATACGCCAGGTAGGGGGTATCCCCCGGAATGGTGATTGAGCCGCGCAGGCCCGCGCCGAGCACGAAAAGCCAAACCACGGTCCGCGCCAGCGAGCCGTACAACTGCGCGCGCTCGCGGATGAAGCGCACCACATCGCGCTCGCAGAGCATCAGGATCGTTTCGAAATCGACCAGCCGCTGCGGCACCACCGGGCGCCCGTGCTGTGTGGAAGCCAACGTTGCCACCTACGCCCCCCTTCCGCCACGGCGTCGCAACTGGGCGCGCAGCTTGTCGTTGCCACCAGCACCTTCATCGCGGATGGCGCGGCCAGTCAATTGCAGGAAGACATCATTCAGCGTCGGCTTGGCGATCTCCAGGCTGGCAACAGGCATGGGCATGGCCTGCAGCAACTCGGGGACGAAGCGGTCGGCGTGATCCACCTCGAAGCGCAGCACGTTGCCATCAGCCGTCGCCGCGATCTGGTAGCCCATCTGCAGGAATTCACGAGCGGCGGCTACGTTGGTTTCCGCGACACCCAGGCGCACAACATCGCCACCGATCATCGCCTTCAGTTCCTGCGGAGTATCGAGCGCGATCAGTTTGGCGTGATCGATGATGCCGATGCGGTCGCAGTTTTCCGCCTCGTCCATGTAGTGCGTGGTCATGAACACGGTCATGGCCTGTCGCTGGCGCAGTGCGTGAATCTGCTCCCAGAGCTTTTCCCGCGTCTGTGGATCCAGCCCGACGGTTGGTTCATCCAGGAAGAGCACGGCGGGGTGGTGCAGCAGCCCACGTGCGATCTCCAGTCGCCGCTTCATGCCGCCAGAGAACGTTCCGACCTTGTCGTTGGCGCGGTCAGACAAGTCCACCATCTCGAGCACCTGCGCAATGCGTTGCTTCCGCTCGGCACGCGGCACGTGGTAGATCATGCAGTGGAAGCGCAGGTTCTCCTCGGCGGTGATGCGGTCATCCAGGCTGAAGTCCTGGAAGATGATGCCAATGGAGGCGCGCACCTCGTTCGGTTGCCGCGCGACATCGAAGCCATTCACGGTTGCCGTGCCTGAGGTTGGGCGGAGCAGGGTGCAGAGCATCTTGATCGTCGTGCTCTTGCCAGCGCCATTCGGCCCCAGGAAGCCAAAGATCTCCCCATGCGGCACGGAAAAGCTGAGGTGATCGACGGCGGTGAACTCGCCGAACGTTTTCACAAGGTCACGCACCTGGATGGCAGACTCCGCCTCTGGCAGCGTGTCTATCTGTGGCCGTCTTGCCACGACGGGCGGCATTATGGTTGCCGTGCTCATGCGTCCCCTTCCATCTCGATATCGTCATTCAGCAGGGCGCCGAGGTCCTGCAGGGCCAGCAGCAGCCGCTCCTGCCGGTCTGCCGGCAGCGGGGCAATGAGCGTGTGCAGATGCGCGGAAATGACCGCCTCGTAGCGGTCCACCAGTGCCTGCCCCTCCGGCGTGATCACCAGGGCGATCTGGCGCCGGTTGGCAAGGTCAGGGTGCCGCTCCACCAGGCCTCGCTCCACCAGGGCATCAAGCGTGCGGGTCATGGTGGGCGGGGTTACCAGCAGGGCGCGCGCGAGTTGCGCGGCGTAGGCCGGCCCCTCAGTTCGCGCAAGCATCTGCAGGCAGCGCAACTGCGGGAAGAGCAGGCGCTCCTCACCTTCAACGACGGCGATAGCGCGGCGCATCACGCGGTGGTAGTGTGGAAGAACGGTTTCCAGAGCAGAAACCAGGGAGTCTTCCAGGTCAGCACGTGGACCTGATGGCACCGGAGCGCGCGATGTAGTCGCCATAGTCATTCAGCCACCCTTTGTCGCCACCCACTATTATTGCTAGTGCGAATGATACGCAGCGGCAATAGGCGGAGCAATGTAGCCCAGGGAACACTGACGTCTGCCTGATCCTCCACAATCTCTCGCGGAGTTGGGCGTCTGTGCTCGAGTGATAAGGTATTCCCAGAAGATTTTGAGGAAACGCCAAGGTTTTGCTGGGAACAAATGTGTACCTTGGAGTTCTCCCGTGGCGGCATGACCGTCCTCACCGGGAACCCCGGAAGACAGCTACTTCCTCTCCGGAAGGCTGTGGTGTCACAACTGCACGAGGTGCAAGGAGTCTGATTCATGCTGATGCTGCGTTCCCGTCGTGCCATGCTCGCCGCGGCGCCTGGCGCCCTGATGGCGGCTGGCCTATTGGTTTCTGCCGTGAGTGGCGTTAACGCCCAGGCGACGGCAACCCCGACGGCCTCCACGGTGGGGATACTGGAGCCCGCGCCCGAAGGTTTGCCAACGTGCTCCACATCGGAGATTGGGTCGCTGCCGGCGGACGTCGAGGCGGCTTCGCTGTACACCATCGTCCCCGAGGAGTCCGAGGCGCGCTACCTGGCCGAGGAAGAACTTGCGGAGGTCGGAGCTACGACCGCCATTGGCCGGACGCAGGCCATCGCTGGCGCGATTGGCTTCGATGATGCCGGGCTGCCACTGGCGTGCTCACGAATCGATGTTGATATGCGTACGCTGCAGAGCGACTCCTCGCGCCGTGACAACTACCTCTACAACAACACGCTGGAGGCGGAGGCGTATCCGCTGGCGACCTTCGTGCTGCTGGATGTCGAAGGGCTGGATGCCCCACTGGCAGACGGCGAGACGAATGAGATCACGCTCATTGGCAACCTGACCCTGCGCGATACGACCAAGGTCGTGGCGTGGGAAGCCCAGGCCAGCCAGGAGGGCGACAACCTGGTCGTGAATGCCGGCATCAATTTCGAGATGCAGGACTTTGGCATCACCCCGCCGAGTGTTCCTGTCGTCCTCTCCCTGGATGAGACTCTCCGGCTGGAGTTCGACATGACAGCGGCACCGGCTGCCTAAGAGAAGACGGCCTGCGGGCCTTGGGGAAGACGCTCTTGAGGGAACTTAGGGAGAACGCCTCTGCAGAGGCTTAGGGAATGAGGAACGACGTGTCACAAGTCTCCTTACTCCCTTATTCCCTAGGCGAAGCGTCTTCCCTAAGCGCCGCAGCGCGTCTCCCCCTCGTAACACGGAGCAACGAATGCGAAGAGTGCTGATCGCGATTGTGGTGGTGATAGCCATCCTGGCCATTATTGGAATGTGGTTCGTCGGGCAGCAGGGGTTTTTGCCGTGGCAACCTGAGCCCACGCGCATCCCCATCACACCGTTTGCGGACCTCCCCGGGAGCGTCTCGACCCCGGCGCCGTAGTCGCCAGCCGCACGTTATCAGCGCAGGGGAGCAGGGTTGCCGTTAGTGGGCGCCCTGCTCTTCATATGTGCGGCGGGCAGCCAGCATCTCCGGCATGTGTGCTTCGGCCCAGGCGTGAATGGCGGCCATCGGCGCAATCAGGGTTTCCCCAAGCGGGGTCAGCGCGTACTCAACGACTATGGGCTCGGTACTGAGAAGATCGCTCCATATCTAGCCCACAGCCTGTCACCCAACGTACGCGTGATCCTGAGGGGTCGTGCGAGAACTCGAACAGCCTGGCCACGAGCTCGGGAGAACGATCCTTCATTCTGGAAGAAGGGGTTGCTCAGACGACGACCTGTTGCCGCTGGGCAAACCTGGGAGACCTGGTGCTGGACGTCGTTTGGCAGTTCCCCGTCAGGTTGGAGTGGCCATCCCTCGAACTGTCAGAGGAGGAATTGGCACAAACAGGAACTCGCCAGGCTGAGAGCCGCCTCGGTGGCTATCAGCAACGCGCGATTTCGAGCGTCCTCGATACTTCTGCCACAAACGGAGTACTGCCACGCCTCCGTCGCGCAACACACCTCAGTGCCCGTGGCTGCCAGAGACCACCATCGGGGCACGCCTGGGCAGCAAGCGCCAGGCCGCCCCCGCGGCCAAGAGCATGATCGCACCGCCAATCCCTGTGGTCAGCATCAGACCACTCAGGAACGCGGTCTGGCTCGCAGCCAGGAGCGCATCCCCCGCGCTGCCACCAAGCGCGGCTGCGGCCTCGACCGCGGCAGGCAGCGAGGAGCGCGCCGCCACCAGCGCGTCCTCTGGCACCCCGTCCAGCATGGGGAATCCACCCTGGTAGGCAACATTCATCACACTGCCCAGGACCGCCACCCCCAGCGCCGTGCCCAGTTCATAGCCCGTTTCCGAGATTGCCGCCGCAGCCCCGGCCCTGGCTGGTGGCGCGGCGGTGATGATGGCGTCTGAAGACGCGGTCATCGCCAGGCCAACCCCCATGCCTACGCCGGCGAACGCCAGCGCGAGCGGCGGGAATGACGTTTCGGCGCCGAGCAAACCAACGGTCAGCAACGAGATCGCGCCCAGTGCCAACCCGCCAGCGATGGGGCCGCGCAGACCAAACCGGCGCACGATCGGGCCCACCAGCGGCGCAGCCAGGGCACTGCCGATGACGGCGGGCAGGAGCCGCAGGCCCGACTCCAGAGGGGTGTAGCCAAGCACGATCTGCAGCAGAAGCGAGGCAAAGAAGAGCAAACCTGCCAAGCCGAACAGCGCGAGCATGGTGCAGACCACCGCGGTCGAGAAGACGCGATTGCGAAAAAGCTGGACATCGATCAGCGGCGTGACGAGCCGTCCCTGGCGCACCACGAACGTGGCAAGTAGCACCACTGCCCCAACGAGTGGCAGGAGGGAGCCCGGCGTGAACAGTCCATGGCTGCTCGCCTCCTTGATGCCCCACACCAGCGCGACGAGACCGGCGCCAGACAGGAGCGCGCTCACCGCGTCCCACCGGCCCGGGTGAGGATCACGCGACTCACGCAACCAGAGGACACCCAGCAGCAAGACCATGAGCATCACCGGCACGTTGATCAGGAAGACGGCTGGCCAGGAGAACCACTGCAGCAGGATGCCCCCGACAATCGGCCCCAGCCCTGCGCCGGCACTCGCAGTCGCCCCCCAGATGCCAATGGCCAGGGTGCGCTCCCGTGCGTCATGAAACGTGTTGCGGAGCAGGGAGAGGGTTGACGGCATGATCAGCGCGCCACCGACGCCCAGGAGCACACGCGCGGCGATCAACATCTCGGCAGTTGGCGCCAGCGCGGCCAGCACGGAGGCGATCCCGAAGAGGGCGACACCTGCCAGGAGCAGGCGTTTCCGGCCCCAGCGGTCGCCGAGAGTACCGGCTGTCACGAGCAGCCCAGCTAGTACCAGCGAGTAGACATCGACAATCCAGAGCAACTGGGTTGCGGTAGGGGTCAGGTCGCGTGCGAGCGCCGGTAGCGCCAGATTCAGCACGGTGTTGTCGATGGCAATGAGCAACATCGCCGCCGCCAGCACCGCCAGCGCCCGCCAACGACCCGGGTCCGGGGGAGTAACCGGGGCGAGGACGAGGTCAGTATCCCGTGCAGTATTCATCGCCGGCGCTGGCTGGAGATCGGTGGTTGTGATTGAGGTGCTCATGCTGAGGCGGGCCGAGTCATGGCGATGAGGGTGGCGAGCACGCTCTGCCGCAACGAATGCTCCAGCGGGGCGAACTCGAACAGGTCGTCCATTGCCAGGCCGTCGGCCGCGAGGCGAACCACGGTGGCCAGGGCAGGATCGACGCCATCGGCCGCGATGCGGTCCTGCGTCTGCGCGGAGCGCTCCCGGACGATATCCAGCAGGCCGGGATGGGCGGCGACGATGGAGATCAGGCCGGAGCCGATGGCCGGACCGTCCGGGTCTGGCTTGACCGAGGCCGCAATGTAGGCGCGCAGCCAACTCCCCACGCTCTGGTCACCGGCTGCCTCCCATTCCGCCTCGATTGAGGCGTCGAAGCGGTCGAGGACGTGCTCCACCATGCCGCCAAGCAGCGCCTCTTTGGATGGGAAGTGGTACAGCACGCCGCCTTTGCTGCGGCCCGTCTCGCGCGCGACAGCATCAAGCGTCAGGTGATCTGGCCCGTCGCGCAGCAGGATGCGATACGCGGCTTCCAGGAGTTCGGTTCGGGTGGTTGATGGTACGTGTTTTGTCGTCATGGACACACTATACCGTCCAGACGGTATAGTAACAAGAGGTTCGTTTCTGGAACCTACCAGTGCACAGGAGGCAAGCATGGATCCGTTCATTGCGACCCCGGACACACTCGACGCTCTTCCCGCCGCGTTTGACGCACTTGCCAGAGCACGCCAGCAGACACCTGTTCTGCACGACCCGACAACTGGTAGCTGGCACCTCTTTCGCTACGCGGATATCGATCGTGTTCTGCTGGACAATGCGGCGTTCTCCTCCGTCGAGCCATCGCAGCCGGGCGTGCCGCCGGTGCCGGAGGAGTTCGGGATGAGCATTCTCGGTATGGACCCCCCGCGTCACCGTCAGCTCCGCGCGCTGGTCTCCCAGGCCTTCACGCCCAGGGCGATCGGGGAGCTACGACCACGCATTGCCCGGCTCAGCCAGGAATTGATCGATGCGGCACGAGCCAATGGTGCGGGCCGGATGGAGTTCATCGCGGAGTTTGCCGAACCACTGCCCGTGACGGTGATCGCGGAACTGTTGGGGGTGCCGGCCGAGCGCCGCCATGATTTCAAGCGGTGGTCGGACGAGGTGGTTTCCGCGGACGAGGTTCGGAACGCGGTTGGCATGACCGCGATGGCCGATTTCTTTCGCGAGCAGATCGCTTTTCGCCGCCATCACACGACAGATGACCTGCTTGGCGGCCTGGTGATAGCGGAAATCGACGGCGAGCGGCTTTCAGAGGCCGAGGTCGTCGCCTTCGCCATCCTGCTCCTGGTGGCTGGGAACGAAACGACCACGAACCTGCTTGGCAACGCCATCATCTGCCTGGATGCGCATCCGGACATATTCACCCAGGTCCACGCGAATCCAGACCTGATCCCCGGGGTGATCGAGGAAACGTTGCGCTGGCTCCCCCCGGTCTGGCAGCTCGGCCGCTTTGCACGCGAGGGAGCGATGGTCGGGGAGACGCCGATCCCAGCGGGCTCCCGGGTTATCCCATGGCTGACCGCTGCCAATCGCGACCCGGAGCGCTTCCCCGACCCGGACCGCTTTGACCCGGAGCGGAGCCCGAACAAGCATCTGGCATTTGGCCGCGGTATCCACGCCTGCCTTGGCGCCCCACTCTCACGGCTGGAGGCGGCCATCGTGCTGCCCATGCTGATCGCGCAGTTGCCAGACCTGCGGCGCGTGCCTGGCGTGCCCGTGCCGCTGGTCGCCGGCGGCGGCTTCGTCTTCGGCCCCAAGTCGCTGCCGGTCGAGTTCACCCCGAACTAGCGCTTCTTGCTTCCACCCATGACGGCGATCCCCCTGTTTGCACCTCGTATGAGGAGAGATGGCCATGTCTCGATCCGCTCCATCACCGCTCCCCCTGTCCGCTGCCTCTGGTGCATCTCGCTCGCTTGATGAGGATTCTGCTGACGGCACGATCCGCGTCCAGCGGTTGCGTCATCCCGCGTGTGCGTTCGGCAATGCGGGGCCGCCGCGCCATCTCGTCGTCGTCCACCTCGGCGGACGAGCTTGCGGTGAACGATCGGCAGCGAACGGTCAAAGTGGCCTGAACCTGCCGGAGACGATCTCGATCGTCCCTGCCAATACGCCCGCTGATCTCGGCACCACGGCGGGGGACGCCGTATATCTTTCCCTCGCACCAGAGGTTGTGAGTCGGACGGCGCGACGCGGAGGGCTGTCTGAGCCGTCGTCGGTCCGACTCCTGGCACGCCGTGCGGTACACGACCCTGTCATCTGGCGCATCGGGCTGGACCTCTTGCAGGAGGTTGAGCACCCTGGTTGGGGGGGCCCGGTCGCGATTGCTTCGTTAACCGATCTCCTCGCGACGCATCTGCTGCGCCGCCACTCGACCGCATCCTCGGCCACGTTGCCGATCGGCGACCGTGGCACCCGGCTGCTGCCAGCCGTTGTCGCTCGCATCGACGCCGACCTCGCTGGTGACCTTTCCGTGCCGGTGCTGGCCGCCGTGGGTATCAGCCCAGATCACTTCGCCCGGCTGTTTCGCCGGGCCTCAGGTGTCACGCCCCATGACTTCATTGTCCGCCGACGAGTGGAGCGGGCAAGGGATCTCCTGCGGGCAGGCGGACGATCAATCGCCGAGGTCGCCCACGATGTTGGCTTCGCCGACCAGAGCCACCTGACCCGTCACTTCGGGAGGCTGCTCGGGACCACCCCGGCCCGCTTCCTCCGTGAGCACGGAATTCTCCAACGCCCCCGCTCTTTTCTCCAAGACCTGCCACGAGGTGCTGCCTAGGCTCGTGGTTGGAGCGACGAGCGTCGCGTCCACGCAGATAGGTAACTGATAGGAGACCGCCGTGGCCCCAACCGTCGATCCCGCGCTCGCTGACCCGTTCTTCATCTCAAGCCTCTACCCGTCCTATGACCGGCTGCGGGAGGAAGCGCCGATCCTGCCCGTGCCCATGCCAGACGGCAGCGTCCAGTGGGTCATCTCCGGATACGACAACGTCTTCGGGGTGCTGAAGGACCGCCGCTTCGTGATGGACCTACGCAACGCCCTACCGCCGGACATGGCGGCGGCGTTGCCGGAAGTTCCCGACTGGCTCATCCCCTTCTCACAGAGCCTCATTTCGCGGGACCCACCTGACCACACCCGGCTACGGCGGCTGGCCCAACCCGCCTTCTCGCCCGCGCTGCTGGACGCCCTGCGCCCGCGGATTCAGGCCACTGCCGACGACCTGATCGACCACCTGCTGCCGAACGGCCGCATGGAACTCCGCGCCGACTACGCCTTTCCGTTGGTTACCGCCGTCGTCGCCGACTTCCTCGGGTTCCCCGTCGAGGACCGCGAGCGGATCGCGGGCTGGGTGACCTTGTCGGTGTTTAACCCGGATCCGGCGGAAACGGAGCGGTCGATGCGGGAGTTCGTGGACTACCTGCGCGGCATGATCGACGAGAAGCGCCGCCGTCCGGCCGCTGACGTCTTTTCCGCGCTGATCCGGGCCGAGGAGGAGGGCGACAAGCTCTCGGAAGTCGAACTGGTCGCGATGGTGATGATCCTCCTTGCTGGCGGTTTCGAGACGACTATCATCCTCTTGACCATCGGCACCGAAGTGCTGCTGCGGCAGCGCGACCAGTGGGACCACCTGCGGCAGCGACCTGACCTCGCGCCATCGGCCGTCGAGGAGTTGCTCCGCTACGCCGCTGGTGGCAGCGCCTCGGGCCGCTTCGCCGGCGAGGACGTTGAGGTAGCCGGGGTCACGATCCCGCGCGGCGCATCGGTGATGGTCCTGCCCGCCTCGGCCAACTTCGACCCCGCCCGCTTCGTCGACCCCAAGCGAATTGACATCACTCGACAGGACAACCGCCACCTCTCCTTTGGCCACGGCCTACACAAGTGCCTCGGCGCGCCGCTGGCCCGGATCGAAGCGGAGATCGGCTTCGTCACCCTCACCCGCCGGCTCCCCGGCTTGCGGGTCGCCAACGAGCCGGGCAACCCGGCCTGGCGCGATGAGTTCCCCTACATGCAAACGCTCGAGGCGCTCGTCGTCGAGTTCTAGGCGCGTGTCGCCCACTTACGACGGCAGGAGTTGCTCATGCCCCACGTCATCGCCCAGCCGTGCATCGGCACCAAGAACGCCGCTTGCACTGAAGTCTGCCCGGTCGACTGCATCCACTCGACCGACGACGACGACCAGTACTTCATCGACCCCGAGGCCTGCATCGATTGCGGCGTGTGCGTCGAGGTCTGCCCGGTGGCAGCGATTTTCTTCGAGGACGAGTTGCCGGAGCCATGGCTGGCCTTCGCCCAGCTCAACGCTGCGTTCTATCAACCACCCGTCAGAGCATACGGAAGACTCCTGAATTCTGGGGATCCCGTTCAGCGCGTCTCAGCCCACAAGCACGTCTCGTCCCGGTCCGCTTTCTCGAGGGAGTGTGGCAAGTGAAATCTGATATCCAAGGGGTGACAGGGTCGCTGTCATCTTTGTGGATGGCCGCTTCCAGAGCCCATCGTCCGGGATCGCGGCGGCGTCATGAAGGTGCTTTCCGATGACGCTATCGATCATGTACCTGGGCTCCCGGCACGCATGCGGACTGGCGGCGATCGCCGGCGCTCCTCGTCGATTTTGACGGGGGTCACCATGTGGTGTGAGGGGAGGTAACCAGCGCTCATTCTCTGCGACACCAGTCTCGAACACAGAGCAGCGGTGCACCAGTTGGTGCACCGCTGCTGGGTGGTGGGGGTGAAGAGGTGTACGGAGCGGATCGGGTTGGGATTGGGGGACCCTAGTTGCCGATCATGATGGTGTTGCCGGAGTTTCCGCCGGAGTTGACGTCCCCCAGCGAGATGGTGCCGCCGTTTGCCTCGGCGTTCGCAACCCCGCCATTGCCCGCCGCGGCGTCACCGTTGTTGCCGCTGACTGCGATGTTGCCATCGCCGCCGTCCGCCGTGGCCACTGCCGTGCCGCCATCGGCGCTGATGTCGATGGTGGTCGTGTTGCTGACGTTGCCGCCATCCACGACCGTCGTGCCACCGGAGTTGCCGGATACTGCGATCTGGTTCCCCTGGTTGTTGCCGGAGTTGATGTCGCCGATGGTGACGTTGCCACCATTCGCTTCGGCGTTGGCGATCCCGCCGTTGCCCGCACTGGCCGTGCCGTTGGTGCCGGCGCCAGCGGCGTTGTTGTTGCCACCGTCCGCCGAGGAGACCGCCGTGCCACCATCGGCACTGATCGCGATCGTGGTCTCGTTCGTGACGTTCCCGCCATCGACGACGACGGCACCACTGCCGGTGCCACTCACCGCGATGGTGTTGCCCCGGTTGTTGCCGGAGTTGATGTCACCGACGGTAATCGCCCCGCCGTTGGCCTGGGCATTGGCGATCCCACCGTTGCCGGCAGCAGCTGCGCCATTCTGGCCTGCGACGGCGATGTTGCCGTCGCCGCCGTTGGCGCTGGAAAGGGCCGTGCCGCCGTCCGCGCTGATCTCGATCAAGGTGGAATTGCGGACATTCCCGCCAGAGATGCGAGTCACCGCACCCCGGCCGAACCAGCCGGTGCCGTTGCGCTGGACCTGGATGACGTTGCCGCGGTTGTTGCCGGAGTTCACATCGCCAACGCTGATAGCGCCGCCATTCGCGTTGGCCAGGGCAACTCCACCATTGCCAGCCGCGGCCGCGCCGTTGTTTCCGGCCAGCGCGATGTTGCCGTCGCCGCCATTCGCGGTGGCCGCGGCCACGCCGCCATCGGCGCTCAGGCGGATCGTGGTCTCGTTGCGGACATTGCCACCATCGACCAGTGTCTGGCTGCCGCAGCCGGCGCCACCGCTGACGGCGATGGAGTTGCCGCGGTTGTTGCCGGAGTTGATGTTGTCGAGGTCGATCATGCCGCCGTTGGCGTTGGCATCGGCGATCCCGCCGTTCCCTGCCAGCGCCACTCCGTTGTTGCCGGCCAGCGCCAGGTTGTTGTCGCCGCCGTTAGCGGTGGAAAGGGCCAGCCCACCGTCGGCACTCAGGTCAATGGTGGTGGAGTTGCTGACCGTGCCGCCATTGACGGCCACGAGGCCGCCGTGGCAACTGGTCGCGCCGGCGGCGGGGGCGAAGCTGACCGCTCCCAGGAGGACCAGGGCGGCGGGCAGGACGCGTAGCCCGGTGAGGACGCGGGAGCGTGGCTGCTGGATAAGGCGAGAGCGGGAACCTTGAGTGGAAGTGGAGATCGTGGTCATCGGGGTGATCCTTCCGTACCTGGGTGGCTGGTGTCGCTGGCTCTGGTGAGTCAGGCCGAAGCACTTCGGCGATGTCCCTATTTCAGCGGACCATGGCCGGTCTCACCGCCAAGCAGAGCGCGGGAAGCCTGTCAATTGGGGAACAGGTGGGGTAGAGGGGCAACGGACGAAGAGCGCTCTGGTGTTGTGAAATCAAACGTCTGGAGGCTACCCCTGTTGCCGGGGAATGGCCGTGTGAGGTGGAATCCTTCTCAGGGCGTCAGTCCTGAGCTTGTCGAATAACCTTGCTCGCCACTGGGCCGTTGCGCCCCGCTTTCAGGGGTGATCCGGCGCCAGCGGCGAAGGGTGTCGTTATTCCTTGCTCCGTTCCCCGTCGGTCACCTCCTGCTGCCCAATCTCGCGTGTCATCTCGAGCTTGTCGTGAGATCTTCGTGTTCCAGGCCGCTCCGGTTCGAGGATGGTACGAACGCCGGGTGCAGGCATCGTTCCTTGCAGCGGGGTAGGCCCAGATCTCTCGACAAGCTGCTGTGAACATCGCGTCCCCGTGCCCTGCCGATTCCACCGGGTGTTCATGCCGTGAGGGCGCCGCCCCGGCATGACTACTCGAGATGACACCAGTGGGTGGTGGTGGCAAGGTGACCGGCTGAACCCGCAGCAAGAAAAGAGGTGCTTCGTCGTTGGCTCAGGATGACGCCTGGACGTGGAAACAGGAGTCAGCCCATATGCCTGAAGTACACCGCTCCGGATGCCGGCCTGGATGAATGAGCCTACCGGGCATCGCGCAGGGGAAGAACCCGGCTCATTCCCACGCGCCAAGATACATATCCCAAGAGGTGAAGCAAATAGATAGACCGTTCTATCACGCGGGGACCGTTATGAGTGCGGAATACCTGGTGACAGCGTTACTCCATGAAGAGCATGCTGACGGGCGATGGTGTCTGGAGTACCTCACCCGTAGGCTTCAATGCGCCGGTTTCCTCGTCGATTGCGTACTGGCGCAGGTCGTGGCCGTTCTGGCTGGCCACATACAGCCAGGTCCCCGTCGGGTCGATGGCCATGCCCCGTGGCACGTCGATCCCTTCGAAGGTGTGTCCCAGCAGGGTCAGTTCCCCCGTCTCCTCGTCTACCGCGTAGGCCACGATGCTGCTGGCCAGCGGGGAAGCGGAGGGGGAAACCTCGCGGTTGGAGGTGTAGAGGAAGCGGCCTGAGGGGTGCATGACGATCTCGGCAGCGCTGCGCTCGTCCACGAAGTCGTCCGGCACCATTGAGATCGTCTGGATCTCTACCCCCAGTTCGCCGTCATCCGGGTCGTAGGCGAGCGCGGTGACAGTCGCGTTCAGCTCGTTCGCCACGTAGAGCACGCTGGCATCGGGTGAGAAGGCGAGGTGGCGCGGCCCAGCGCCTTCAGCCAGCAGCGCCATGCTCTCCAGGTGCAGCGTGCCGTCATCCTCCAGGCGGAAGATCTGGACCGCGTCCACGCCCAGGTCTGCCGTAACCAGGAAGCGGCCGTCCGGCGTGAAGAGCGCGCAGTGCGGATGCGACATCTCCTGCCGCTCCTCATCCGGGCCACTACCGTCGTTCTGCCAGACAAACGAGACCGGATCGAGCCCACCATCTTCCCGGATCGGGAAGACCACGAACGGCCCGCCGTAATTGGCAGTTACCAGGAAGCGCCCGCTGGGATCGACGCTCTGGTGACAGGGGTAGTTGCCGCCGGAACTCTGCTCGTTGATGTAGGCGAGTTGGCCGGTCTCGGGATCGACCGCGTAGGCGGCCATGCCGCCGGATGCCTCACCCTCGTAGTCGTCTGTCTCGATGGAGGCGTAGAGGAAGCGCTGCTCGGGATCGAGCGTCACCCAGGAGGGATTCACCTGGGGCACGACCTGGGTCAGTCTGAGCGCGCCGTCGTCCGGGTTGACGGCATACACCGAGATGCCGTCCGTTCCATTTCCCGATCCGCCCTCCGCTGGCCGCGTGTAGCTGCCGATGTAGGCGATACGTGAGGCTCCCAGGTTCTCTTCGCTCATTGCCTGCTCCCTTGGCGGGTCGTCTGCTGCGCTGTGCACAGCATGATGCCATGGGACAGGAACGACGGGGCTTTCCTTGGCGAGATAGGGAAGCCAGCTACCGTTAAACGCAAGATAGGCAAGCAAAAACTATCCAAACTATCTCCACATGATTGAATTGAAATTGGTTGGGTTCCTGAAGCGCCTGTACCAGCCTGGCATGGGAGACCATGCCAGGCTGGTGACTACCTCAGTCATTCACCCCGCGTACGCTGACGGCCGTAGCTGGTGCGTAGAAGGGATCTGCTCCGCCGTCGAAGATGCGGTCCGTGCCGAGGCGGACCACGGCGGGGGACGCGAAGTCGCCGGTGAAGAGCTTCTCGTCGCGGATGCCGACGCGGTGACCCAGGGCGTGCATGGCCGATACGGTGGCATCCGGGAAGCGCCAGCTCATCAGCAGTTCGGCGGTAGAGCAGTCGATGCGCGGCGCGTTGATGGCCGCCTGCGCTGCCAGACGCCAGTCCGTCATGTTCATGACCAGTTGCGCGTTGCAGTTCATGATGCGGCGGCCACCACTGGAGCCGATGGCGGCGAAGGGCTTGCCGTCCCGCGCCAGGATGAGCGGCGCCATGTTCGAGAGGGGCGTCTTGCCGCCCGCCACCGAGTTCGGCCGGTCCGGCGCGGGATCGAACCACATCATGCCGTTGTTCATCAGCACGCCGGTGCCGGGGATCGTCACCCGGCTGCCCCACAGTGAGAGCAGCGTCTGCGTGCAGGAGACCGCCATGCCATTGCTATCCATCACGCTGAGGTGCGTGGTGGAGCCGTCCGCCATCTGCCCCGGTGAGAGCGCGCTGCTCACGTAGTCCGGTACCGACACACCCAGGCCGTGGGAGATGCCCACGCGCTCGGCGGACGCGGCGGGGAGTTCCACGAAGCGATCTGCCACCTGCTCCGCTGCGCGCTCCTGGGCGTAGGCGAGGTCCGTCAGCACCTCGACCGGGATATCAACCTGCGTGGCATCGGCCAGCCAGGCGAATCGGTCGGCGAAGGCGATGCGGAACGCCTGCGCCATGCGATTGAGCGCCTCTGGCATGTGGTAGCCGATCTCGCGCAGACGCCACTGCGACGCAATGTTCAGGCTCTCGACCAGGGTCGTGCCGCCGGTGCCGCCGCCGATGGTGTGCACCTCAGCGCCACCGTACGTGGTAGAGAGGGCGGGCACGATCCGCGCCTGGTAGCCGGCGAAGTCATCGCCGGTGAAGGGAGCGCCGTTGGCGGCCAAGTCGCTGGCGATGGCCTGCCCGATGGCACCTTCATACATCACTCGCGGGCCGTCGCTGGCGATCGCGCGCAGGGTGCGCCCCAGGTCAGGCTGACGCATGAGCTTCGGGTTCGGCTGCTCCTGGGTGATCGGAGGGAGGCCGTTGGCGTCGAGGAAAATGCGGGCCGTCTCCGGGAAGAGGCGCAGGGTGGCCAGATCCCGCGCGATCATCCACGAGGTATGCCAGTAGATCGGCACGCCCACTTCCGCGTAGCGGATGGCCGGCGCCAGCGCCTCCGCCAGGGAGATAGTGCCCCAGCGCTCCAGCGCCGCCGCCAGGCCCGCCGTGGTGCCCGCCACGGCGACGGACTTGTACCCCCAGACATTGATGTAATCGACCACGGCCGGCCAGCCAAAGAGGCCGTCATCCACGCCCCCACCGGAGGCAAGGGGAAACATCTCCGGGCGTGCGCCTGCCGGCGCCACCATCGGGTACTCGACCACCGCAGGGTCATCGCCCGGGGCATGCACCACCATGTAACCGCCGCCCCCGATGCCGTTCATCCACGGCTCGACCACCGCCGCTGCAAAGGCTGTCGCCACAGCGGCGTCTACGGCGTTGCCACCCTTGCGCAGGATCTCCGTGCCAGCCGCCGCTGCCCCGGCCGTCTTGGCCGCCACCATGCCGCCGCGCCCGCGTGCTTCCAGCCGGCTGATGTACCACTCGGTTTCCACGCTCACCCTCCAGATCAGTGAGGCCGATATCGCTGAGGGCGATCATACGGCAGGGTTGCACACCGCGGGGTGGCAGGTTGACGTCGTACAGCCTGATCATCCACCGGACTGCGGCAACGCCTTTGTTCGCGCCGTGAAAATGACTACCAGGGGCACAGGCTCTTTACAGCCTGCGCGACCTGTGCCATCGTGGTGTCCCAACGCTCGTTCGGGGCACTGAGGTGTGGCCCTGGCAATGGCGCCAGGTGCTCGAAAACGCCCAAGGCAGAAGGAGATCCAATGACCCATCGTGAAGAAGCCATCACACTGTTCACGGGAGTCTTGCGGGGCCGCATCGGGCGGCGAGATTTACTGCTGCGTGCGGCGGCCCTGGGCCTGGGCGCCCCGGTGCTTGACTCACTGCTGGGAGCAGAAGCGTCAGTTGCGGCCGCGCAGGATGGTACGCCTGCGGCCGTGGCGGCCACCGGGAGCCTCACCTGGGGATTGGAGCAGGACCCGGGCAATCTCATCCCCTTTGGTGGCGTCTCCAGCTCCAACATGTGGGGCAAGGAGCTGATGTACGACTCCCTGCTCGAGTGGGACCAGGAGCTGAACATCCAGCCTGCGCTCGCCGAGTCGTACGAAGCGGCGGAAGATGCGACCAGTTACACCTTCAAGCTGCGCCAGGGCGTCATGTTCCACAACGGCAAGGAGATGACCGCCGCGGACGTCAAGTACTCGTTCGAGACCGCGCTCAATCCGCCCGCGCCCGGGATCCAGGTAGCCTTCCTGGCCAACATCGCGAGCGTCGAGGCCGTCGACGATTACACCGTGACCATCACGATGTCGAAGCCCGATCCCACATTGCCAGGAGTGATTGCCTGGAGCCGGTACACGCCGATTGTGCCGGAGGGGATCGGCGACGAGATCAACTGGTTGAGCGAGGGCATTGGCGCCGGTCCATTCAAGCTGGTCGAGTACATCTCCAATGACCGCGTGGTCTACACCGCGAACGAGAACTACTGGAAGCCAGGGACGCCCTGCATCAAGGACATCACGTTCAAGATCCTGACCGATGAGCAGTCGCGCGTGGCGGGCCTGCGCTCGGGCGAGATTGACGGCGCAACGCTGACCGCGGACGTGGCGCGCACGCTGGAGAACGACGAGACGATAGAGGTGCTCACCGGGCTCTTCTCGGCGCCGCGGGTGATCCAGTTCAACACGAAGGAAGATGTCCCCTGGCGTGATGCAAGGGTGCGGCAGGCCATCAGCCTTGCGGTCGACCGGCAGATGATCATCAACAACGTCTACGGCGGCAATGCCCAACTGACTGGCGCGATCCCGCCTGGCTACGGCGACTGGCCGCTCTCGGACGAACAGCTTGTCGAGGCGTACACGCCGGACCTGGCCCGCGCACAGGCGCTGATGCAGGAGGCAGGCTTCGAGGGCGGCTTCGACGTCACGCTGCAGGCGATCGCCGCGCCGCGCGAGTTCACCCAGATCGCGGAGATCGTGCGGGAGCAGCTCAAGCCCCTGAACATCAATGTGACGGTGGAACCGTTGGAGATCGGCACCTTCGCCACGAATATCGGCGAGGGCAACTTCCAGTGGGCCTCAACCGGGCGCGGCATGCGTGGCGACCCCAGCGGCTACGTTGTCGATTTCCGCAACGGCACGACCCTCAACCAGGCCTGGTTTGGGGAGGGCTGGAAGAACGAAGAATTGGACGGGCTGTACGACGAGGCCCTGGCCACGGCGGATGTGGAGCAGCGGCGCGCCGCCTACCAGCGGATCCAGGAGATCATCCTCGAAGAAGCGGCGAACCTGTACACCGTGCAGCCGTACAAGTACCAGGCGGTGAACGGGCGGGTTGAGGAGATGTACGTGTCCTACACCGACTTCAACCCAGGCCTGCGAACGGCGTGCGTGACGGAGGGGTAGGTTAGACGACCCTCACCCCCGACCCCTCTCCCTGTGCATAGGGAGAGGGGGTGGGGTGAGGGTCCGTCCTCGGAGCAATCACTATTGGCGAAATACACGCTGAGCCGAATCCTGCTGCTGATCCCGACGCTGCTCGGGATGAGCCTGCTGATTTTCCTGATGCTGCGCCTCTTGCCCGGGGACATCGTCGATATCATCGCCGGTTCAGACCCGACGGTCGATTCCTCTGCCCGTGAGCAGTTGCGGGAAGCGATGGGGCTGAACGCCCCGATTCCGGTGCAGTACCTCACCTGGCTGGGGAACCTGTTCCAGGGAGACCTGGGCACGTCCATGCGCTCCGGGAAGCCGGTCGGCGAGTTGCTGCTGGCCAGCCTGCCGATTACGGTCGAATTGGCCGTGCTGGCAACGCTCATCGCAACGATGGTGGCCATTCCGCTGGGCGTGATTTCGGCGGTGCGGCGAGATTCGGGGGTCGATTTCGCAGCGCGCGTGGGAGGGCTGATCGGCCTGTCGCTGCCGAGCTTCTGGATCGCCACCCTGGCGTTACTGTTCACCTCGAAAGTGTTCGGGTGGGTGCCGAAGACGCGCTATATCTCCCCGTTCGATGACCCCTTCGGCAATCTGCAGCAGATGATCCTGCCCGCGCTGGCACTGGCGATCCAGTTGATGGCGATCGAGATGCGGATGACCCGCACCACGATGCTGGAGGTGTTGGGGCAGGACTTCGTGCGGACCGCACGGGCCAAGGGGCTGCGCAACCGGGTGGTCGTGTCCCGGCACGCGCTGCGCAACGCACTGATTCCGGTGGTTACCGTGGTTGGCTTCCAGCTCGGCACACTGATGGGAGCCTCGGCCATTGTCGAGGTGATCTTCGGGCTGAATGGCGTGGGCTACACCCTCCTGCAGGCGATTTTCAACCGCGACTATCCGCTGGTGCAGGCAGCGACGCTCTTCCTGGCTACGGCGTTCGTCCTGATCAATCTTGGCGTCGATCTGCTCTACGCCTACCTCGATCCCAGGATCAAACAGGGATGAGTAGCGCTGCCACGGATGTGCTGACGCTGGGAACGGAACGCCCCAAACGGCCCTGGTGGGTTCTGCCCCAGCGGTGGAGAAACCCTATCGGGATCGTCGGGGCGCTGGTCGTGCTCCTGACCATCGTCGTCGCCATCGCGGCGCCGCTGATCGCGCCCTACGACCCGGACGCGCAGCTCGCCATGCGGCTACTGCCGCCGAGCAGCACCAACTGGATGGGTACGGACGAACTGGGCCGGGACACCTTCTCCCGAATCGTCTTCGGCGCGCGGGTCTCGCTGCAGGTCGGGATCATCTCGGTCTTCATCGCCCTGCTGGTTGGTGCCATCCTGGGCGTAGCCGCCGGGTTCCTGGGTGGCCGCGTGGATTCCTGGCTAATGCGCGGAGTCGACATCATGTTCGCCTTCCCGGGGCTGGTGCTGGCCATCGTCATCGCCGGCCTGCTCGGGGCGAGCCGCACGAACGCCATGATCGCCATCGGGCTCGTCTACGCGCCGGCGTTCGCGCGCGTGATCCGGGGATCGGTCCTGAGCGTGATGAGCGAGCCGTATGTCGAGGCGGGGCGGGTGGTCGGCTCGACGAACGGGCGGCTGGTGCAGCGGTACGTGCTGCCGAACATCGTCGCCCCGTTGATCGTCATGACCAGCGTCTATCTCTCCAGCGCGATCCTGAGCGAAGCGGCGTTGAGCTTCCTGGGGCTCGGCACGCAGCCGCCGGAACCGGCCTGGGGCGGGATGCTGAACCTGGCGCGGACCTACATGGAGATCTCGCCCTGGATGGCGATCTTTCCGGGGCTGGCGATCATGATCGTGGTGCTTGGCTTCAACTTCCTGGGGGATGGGCTGCGGGACGTGCTCGATCCAAGGTTGCGGATGAACTAGGGCGGCCTCACCCCAACCCCTCTCCTGATGCGCGGGAGAGGGGCTTCCAGCAGCGAGTCAGTGCGTTTGAGGGCAAGCTCGTGGTCCCACGATTGGGAGGGGAAGCCGGATCGATGGGAGGACAGCGTCGAAACCTGAACAACATCCCAGGCGCACGCGAATTGCGGACGGGCGAGACACATGCCGAAGCCATGCTGTGGGCGGCGTTGCGAGGCCGGAAGCTCAATGGCATCAAGTTCCGTCGGCAGCATCCGATTGGGCCGTTTGTGGCGGACTTCTGCCGCGCCGAGCGGCGGCTAATCATCGAACTCGATGGGGAAGTTCACGTCACGCAACAGGAGCGCGATGCCGAGCGCGAGGCGCTTCTGTTCCAAGCTGGCTATAGCGTCATTCGATTTGCCAACGATCAGGTGCTGCATGACCTGCAAGTAGTGCTTGATTCGATCGAATGTGCCTCCCAGCAGTTGCCGCCGCGCCCGGAAGGCTTCGTTTCTCGTCGCGAGGGTTGGTGAAATGAGCCTAACCCGGGCAACCTAACGGGAGCCCCTCTCCCGCGCATCGGGAGAGGGGTTGGGGTGAGGGCCGTCGGGCGCGGGGTCGCTCAAAGACATATTCCACAACGAGCGATATCGACGAGTGCAAGACCGAAAGGGAGACCATGACAGATACCAGCTTTCGCGCCGGGGTTGGCCGGGTCACCATCACGCCGCCGCTGACGGCACCGCACGCCAGTTGGGGTGCGCAGGTCCACGTGCTGCCGGATGGCGTTGAGTCGGACCTATGGGCTACCGCGTTGGTGGTAGACGATGGGGCAACAAGGGCGGCATGGATCGACCTTGACATCGTGATTGTCACGAAGGGGGAGAGCGACGCCATCCGCGCGCGCGTTGGCGAGGAACTTGGCATCCCGCCCGAAGCCGTGCGGGTGTCCGTGACACACAACCACGCCGGACCTCCTCCGAGCGCCTGGAACTGGACGCGGCAGGGACAGGCCGCCCTGGAGGGCTATTACGCCTTCCTGCCTGAGATGGCTGCCGGCGCGGCACGGGTGGCGCTGCAGGGGATGCGGCCCGCGCGGGTTGCTGCCGGAGCAGGTGAAAGCCGGGTGGCGGTCAACCGGCGCGAGACCGCGCCCGACGGACGGATGGTGACCGGCGTCAATCAGGGCGGTCTGATCGATCCGCACGTCTTTGTGCTGCGGATCGACGATCTGGAGGGCGGGCCGATCGCCGCCGTGGCCGGCTACACCATGCACCCCACCACTATGGGACCGTCCAACCGGCTGATCAGCAGCGACTGGCCAGGCTACCTGAAGCGGACCGTCGAGGCGATCACGGGCGCGCCCTGCCTCTTCGCGCAGGGGGCCACCGGCAACGTTGGTCCTGGGCCAGACGGGTTCACGGATGATGTGCGTGTGATCCAGCGCATTGGGAGTGAGGTCGGCTGCGAGGCGGCGCGCGTCTACCTCGGCCTCGACCTCGCCGGGGTGAAGCACCGGCACGAACGAATCTGGGAATCGGGTGCGCCACTTGGCAAGTGGAAACGGGAGCCCCAGCCCGAGGCCGCAGTGGATGTGAAGGTGATGTCCCGTACCGTCCACCTCCCGCTGATCGAGCAGCCGCCGCTGGAGGAGGCGCAGGCGCGCGTCGATGCGGCGCAGGAGCGGCTGGACACGCTGAAGCGGCAAGGTGCGCCCTCGGCCGAGGTGGAAGCCGCGACGTTCGTGGTGAAGCGGGCGAATATGGCCAACTCCCGGGCGCAGACGTACGGCGGGCAGGAGGCCTTCCCCATCGAGTTGCATCTGCTGAAGATCGGGCCGGCAGTCATCGTCGGGAGCGAGGGCGAGCCCTTCGCGGAGATCGGGTTGGCGATCAAGGCCGAATCGCCGCTGGCAAACACCTGGTTCGGCGGCTACACGGGGGGCTGGGCCGGCTACGTCCCGACCGCCGAGGCCTACCCGCTCCAGGGTTACGAGGTGGAAACCTCCCCGTTCGCGCCGGAGGCCGCCGACATCCTGGTTGCGGAGACCGTGGCCGCGCTGCGTGACCTGGTGGCTGAGCAGCACTAAAGGGGAGCAAACCTCCCGTGTCTCGAGCTTGTCGAGAGACCTCGTCAGTTAACCGCCGGGAACGAGGTCTCTCGACAAGCTCGAGACACGATGTTGTGGGTCAGGGAGGCTAGGGCTTCTGCACGCCATAAGCGGTGCTGGCGTATGGCGCTACAGAGACCGCATCGCCGCTTTTCTAGCGAATTGTGATGAACCGTTGACAAGGAGTATGTCTTGATCCCCGATATCACCCCCATCGAGCAGATTGACTGGGATTCGCCAGGTGCGCGGCTGTACCACATCCCCTTTACCTTCGATCACAGTTGGGGCCGCGTGCGGGTGCCCCTCTACGTCGCCTGCGCGAAGCAGCCGGGCAAGACGATCGTGGCCATTGGCGGCACCCACGGCGACGAGTACGAAGGACCGGTGGGGCTGAAGAACCTCATCGGGGAGCTGGACCCTGCCACATTGGTCTCGGGGCGGTTGATCGTCATTCCGGTCCTCAATGTGCCCGCCTTTCGCGCGGCCCGGCGCGACTCGCCACACGACGGCATGAACATGAACCGGGCGTTCCCCGGGAGCGCGAGCGGCACGATTACCTCGCGCATTGCGCGCTTCATGACGGACGAGGTCCTGGCGCGCGCCGATGTAGTGATCGACCTGCACTCCGCCGGAGCGGGCTTCGAGATGCTCCGCACCATGTCGTTCCACCAGGTCGAAGATCCGGCGCGCTACAACGAATTCCGGGAGACGGCGCTGCTGTTCGGCACGCCCTTCGTGATGATCTACTCCAGCGGGATGGGGACCGGCCTGCTGACCGAGGAAGCCGAGGCGATGGGGAAGATCACCATCGGCAGCGAGCTTGGCTATGGCGCATCGACCGACCTGGATGGCGTGCGCTGGGCGCACCAGGGCACGCTCAACGTCATGCGCCACTTTGGCCTACTGGATGGCCCGACGGTCGATCTCGTGACGCCAGGGCTCGACCGGCAGCGCGTGGTCTCCGCGACGGATATCAACCGCTACGTCACGGCGCCGGTGAGCGGGATCAGTGAGCCGCTTGTCCAGATCGGGGCGTACGTGGAGAAGGGCCAGCCAGTCAGCCGCATCCACGACTTCGAGCGTATCGGCGAGAAGCCGGTCGAGATAGTTGCTGATGGATCAGGCTACGTCATGTGCCGCAAGTTCCGGGCGGCCACGGAGCAGGGCGAGGTGGTGATGGTGATTGCCGAGGAGGTTGGATAAAATGAGCCATTCTTTTGGTAACGGTAGAAGGCGGAAGAGGGCAGCGCTGCGGCGCTGACAGTTCTATGCCCGTGACTTCACATGTGAGGTGCCGGAGTGGTTCTCGATTCCAGAATCTACGACGCGTCGCAGCCTGCCAACGCTAGCCCCACGCGTATGGAGTACCGGGCGCGGCATGTCGTGGACCACTTTCCTGAGTGCGAGATCACACGTACCACGGACGTTGTCCAGATTCGCTTCGATACTATGGAGGGAATCGTCGTCCTAGTAAGTCCGGAGGCGTTCGAGATTCGGCTTCCAACCATCGAGTGGACTCACGGATCACATGGCCCCGCTGCTATCACCAGGCTTTGGCGTCGAATTGAGGTAGCCGAGCTCGACGATAGCGCGTTACGCAACGCTATCGAGGAAGCCGCAGAGGCACGTCGAAATGAGTTCAGCCCGTGCCGATTTTGTGGGGAGCGCGTTGCTTTAGAACATCGGCACGGTGATGCTTGCCACAGGTGCGCAGAGCGGCACCTCGGGATGGTTCACTAGCTACTTCAATTTGCAGTCCGATTTTCAAGGTTATCGGTAGAACTGCGCGACATCGTGGTAGGCCCGATCAACGAGATCCTGTCCCTGTAGCCGTGCACTGAATGGCCCGACCTGCGTGCCGCCGCAATTGCTCCCGCTACGCATCATTCAGCCGTTCCCGCGTGCCCCAGGTTTCCCCAACCTCCGGCCAGTTTGACGCCTCCTGACTCTGCGCGTACGATCCGGCCTAGACCTCTCGTGGGCGTTCCTCCGCTCTGACGCCCGTCCAGCGAAAGGAGTGCCCTATGGCCAGTCTCCCTGGCGCTCGCGCTCCGCACGACGCGAACTCGCCAAGTACTTTTCCTGAGGTTGAGAGCCTGTTCCTGGAGGATATCCTCGCCTGCCCGGCGTGCGGCGCAGAGCTGAGCGGATCCTCCAGCTTCGAGACATACGGTATCTGCGGTAACTGTCAGCGCCACTTCCCACTCCCGGCGCGGGAGCGCCTGCGCCTGCTGGTGGATGAGGACAGCTTCCGCGAAACGAACGCGGCGCTGGTTTCCCTGGAGCCGATCGTCTTTCGCGACCTGCTCCCGGTGCCTGCCCGCGTAGCGGAAGTCGCCGAGCGCGGTGGGGCCTCGGGCAGCGGCGTCAGCGAGGCAGTGCTCACTGGTACCGGCACGATTGGCGGTCACGCCGCCGTGCTGATCGTGCTCGATCACGCTTTCCTCGGCGCCAGTATTGGCCCGGTTGCCGGGGAGAAGATCCTGCTGGCCATGGAGGCCGCTGCCCAGCGCCGCGTGCCGCTGGTTGCCATATGCACGGCTGGCGGCGCCCGTTCGCAGGAGGGGATGCTCGGTCTGCTGCAGGCGCCCAAGTTCGCGGTGGCCGCGGCGCAGATGCATCGCAATGGCGTGCCCTTCGTCGGTGTCCTGGCGCACCCCGCTACTGGCGCGGTCTGGTCGGCGCTGGCGGATCAGGCGGACATCATCCTGGCCGAGCCTGGGGCACGGGTGGGGCTGAGCAGCCGTCCGGCCGATGACGCCGAGCGCGCGGAATCCCTGCTCGCCGGTGGCATGATCGATGGCATCGTCGGTCGCCCGGAGCTTCGTTCGACCCTCACCCGGTTGCTCGGCGTTTTTGCCGGACGCGGAACGTTCCGTCCCATTTACGGCGAGGCCGTATCCCCCGCAACTGCTACAGATGCACCCCGGCCGCGTGCTGCTGGCTGGGAAGAGGCGCGGCTCACGCATCATCCGGCCCGGCCCAGTGCCCGCGCCTACGTGACGCGCCTGGTCGGCGACTGGGTGGAGCTTCATGGTGACCGCACCGGAGCAGATGCGCCTGGCGTTCTAGCCGGTCTTGGCTGTCTGGCCGGCGCATCCGTCGCCGTGGTTGCGCTGACAGGCGATGGCCCCACCGATGCCGCTGCCTGGCGGAAGGCGGCGCGCGTCCTGCGCCTGGCGGGGCACCTGGAACTGCCGGTGCTGGTCTTACTCGATGCACCTGCACAGGTCGCAGACCGCACCCCGGCGCAGACGAGCGCCGTGCTCTCCACCCTGACCGGGCTACTCGGGGTACTCCCGGTGCCGGTAATCACGGTGATCACGGGCGAGGCTTCCGGGTCGGCGGGAGCGGCCTTCGCTGCCGGAGATCGCGTGCTGATGCAGGAGCACTCTGTCGCCGCAGTTGCTTCGGTGGAGCGCAGTGAACGCCCGGCGCCAGGGCCGCAGACAGCGCCCCGGGCCCTGACAGCGTTCGAGTGCCAGCAGCTCGGGTTCGTGGACACCATCATCCCCGAACCATTGCCTGCCGCCCATGCTGACCCCGAGCGGGCCGCGCGTCTCCTTGGCAATGCGGTGACTGTGGCCCTGGTGGAACTGGGCAGCGTTGGGTCACGCCGGCTCCTCGATGACCGTGCTCGCCGTCTACGTTTGCTAGGCCAGGGGGGAGCGGTCGCCCGGGAAGCCGCCCGCCTGGAAGTGCGTGAGCTGCAGGAGTTGCAGCGCACGGTGGCCCGGTCACTTGGCGACCTGCGGGAGCGCCTCGAAGGGTTGCATCTGCCGCAGTTGAATGGTCCCGATCTCTCGCACCCGATCTGGGAGCGCGTGGTCTTCGACCCCACGGCCCTGGCGGGCGTGGGCCGGGCGCGCGACGAGCTGACCGGGCGCATCGAGCGCGCGGTACGCATGGCGCCGTGGAACGCCGGTGATGCGGCGGAACTGCCGGTATCAACCATGCCGCGTGATGAGGAAAGCTCCAGGTAGACCATCAGATATGACCCGCGGGAGAAGGTGGGCTCCCGCCCAGGCAACGCGTTATAGACCAGGTACGCAGGACGACACATGTGAGTAATCAGCACCAGCAAACCGGCGCCTTCAGACCAAAAGCATGAGGATTACGTAGCCGTGGATGACCAGTCTGCTCCAGCTCCAGCACCTGCCCCGTATCGCGTCGCCGTCATCCAGTTCGAGCCTGCCCTCTTTGCGAAGGAGGCGAACATCGCCGCGCTGCTGCGGCTGACCGAGGACGCGGCAGCCGGTGGAGCGAAGCTGATCGTCACCCCGGAGATGGCGACTACCGCCTACTGCTGGGCGGACCGCGCGGAGGTTGCGCCGGAGGTGGAGCCAGTTCCCGGCCCCTCCACCACGCGTTTCGGCGAGATCGCACGTCGCTACGGTTGCTGGATCGTCCTGGGGATGCCGGAGGTCGATCCAGAGACGGACGTCTACTACAACAGCGCGGTCCTCATCGGGCCGGAGGGTGCGGTCGGTGTCTACCGCAAGACGCACGCCTTCATCTCTGAGCCGACCTGGGCCAAGGACGGTGACCTCGGCCTACCAGTCTTCGAGACGCCGCTGGGCCGCATCGCCATGACGATCTGCATGGATGCGTGTTATCCGGAGACGGCGCGCATCCCAGCCCTGGCGGAAGCGGACGTGATTTGCTTCCCTACAAACTGGCTGAGTGAAAAGAGTCCCTCGCCAAGCTGGATCGCCCGGGCGGTGGAGAACGGCGTCTACTTCCTGGCCGCCAACCGCTACGGGCTGGAGCGCGGCGTGCAGTTCTCTGGTGGCTCGGCGGTGATCAACCCCGATGGCAGCTTGCAGGGCGTGATCGACAATGGCGATGGCATCGCCTGGGGCCAGGTCGATATCGCGCGCGCCCGGGACAAGGGGTGGCGCGGGGAGTCCCCCGAGGACCTGCTGGCTGACCGCCGCCCTGATGCCTACGGCCGCTCCACGCTGAACAGCTACCTCTGGCCTGCCGCCGACTTTCATGGCCTCTACGAACTGCGCACGCTGCCGGAGGGCCGCGAATCGCGCGTGGCTGTGGTGCAGATGACGCCACTAGCCGGTGACCTGGCAGCGAACGTGGCGCGCATCGCCCGGGAGGTCGCTGCCCTGACCCCGGTGGATCTGGTCGTCTTCCCGGAACTTGCTCTCACGGGTCCGGTGACTGATGCCGAGACCGCACGCCGTGTGGCGCAGCCTATCCCTGGCCCCCTCACGGAGCAGGTGCAGTCGATTGCTGCGGAGTGCGAGGCATACCTGGTCGTCGGCCTGATGGAGCAGGACCCCTCTACTAGCGACCTGTACAACAGCGCCGCGTTGATCGGGCCGCAGGGCGTTGTAGGCGTCTACCGCAAGCTGCACCTGAGCGCTGAGGACCGGGCCTGGGCGACGCCGGGTAATAGTGGCCTACCGGTGTTCGATATTCCACCGGGCCGCATGGGCCTGCTCATCGGCTACGACGCGCTCTTCCCGGAAGCCGCGCGGGAGTTGGCTCTCCAGGGCGTAGACATCATTGCCTGCCCCTCACTGCTGGATGGCCCGCAGGTACGCCCGTATGGAGCGACTAGCGTCCCCTTCCCGGAGCACGTCGAGACCGGTCCCACAGCGGACCACTTCCACCTCTGGCGTGAGCGTGAGCGCGAGAACCACGTCCATGTTCTCTTCGCGAACGCCGGCGCACCCTGGATGGGCTGGAGCGGCATCTTCGCCGCCGTGCTGGAGACCGAGCCACGCGCGGAAGTCGTCATCCCCGGCAACGCCACGGGAGCAATCTTGGCGGCGGTAAGCACCTCGACGGTCACGCGTGAGAAGCCGATGGTCGGCATGCGCATGCCGATCTGGTACGACGCTTTGCAGGTCCCCGTGGAGCGCGCTGCTCATGTGGCGCGGACGCGCGGGGCGCGGGAGGGAGCGTGGTTGCAGGAGTAAGAATTGCTTGACTGCTGATTTTTGTCCTTCCCCATACGTGAACCTGCGTTGACCCGCGGCAGCGGATGTTCCACAAGTGAATTCTGCCCAGGGCGGCTAGGGTCACACTTCACAAGCATGAAGGTGCGCAGGTTGTCAACCACGGGTACGGGTGCGCGGTTCGGGCTCTACTCCCACCTCTTTTCGCAGACGACGGGCGACGTTCGGGTGTCCAGAATCCTTCAGCCAGCGTGCCGCTTCCAACACGAGTGCGCGTAGTCGTTCCACCTCACTCCGAAGCGCCGCCGCTTCGTCGAAGCGGGTCATTGCTTCCTGGCTACACCAGGTGCGCACGAGCGCAAAGATCGGCTGCTGCCGATGCAATTCTTCGACATAGCGCTCGGCTGGCACATATACCGGTTGGTCCTGCCGCCCCCACTGAATCTCCTTGCCCCACGTCGCGGCCTCCTCCAACTCCCGCTCATGCTTGAGAACGTGATCCAGGACGACCTCGGGATAGACCTCTGCAACGCGGCACGCGAGCCGCAAAGCGACTGGCCAGGGACCCATGTACTCGCCACTTCGATCGACGTAGGCTAATGGGTTGGCGAACAGTTCCTCCCTCTCCAGTGAGAGATCCCGGCAAACCGATTCGAGATTGGCGATTGTGACGACGCCGGCGTTGGCAGAGTCGTAGCCGATGAGAATACCGTCCGGCCTCGGGTAGGCATAGAGGACTTCCCGAGCGGCGACATATTCGATGGTGTCAAAGACATGGCGCGAGGCGGCCACCGCCGCCTCGTAACGTCGCTCATCATTGAGATAGGCGTCGGCCTCCTCCCATGGCACAAGCAGTCGGCCCTTCGGCGCCCAGATGTCGAGTCCCGCGTACTCCCCGGCCAGGAGGCGGATATGCACCTTCTTACTCTTTGGTGGACCGAACTGCAGCACCTCCACCGCTGTGGCTGCCTTGCCCGGCGTATGAGGAGGTTCGCGGTAGGCCCATTGTTCCCCGACCTGTATCGTCACGTTCGCACCTTAGGCTACACGGTCACGTGGGTTCAGAGCTCTCCGGCAGCGCGTAGCATCGCCACCCGACGTTCTGCCACGTCATAGATGTTTTCGTGTGGTCCCACAATCACGATGAGACAGACGGTGTCATCGTCGAATACGGCGTAGACCGCACGGAAGGCTCCGCTCCCTTTGACCGTGAAATCCAGCGAGCGGAGCCCGGTCAGCGAACCTTTCAGGGTGTGACCAGCGAGAGGGTTGGTCTCAAGTTCACCGAGCGCCTCCTCAATGCGGTCCTTGTGCGAGCGCAGCTTCTTGAGATCCTTCGTGGCGGCATTCGTCAGTTGCACGGCGTATCGTCTATTGGACGTCCCCATCTGGCTCGTTAATCTCCCCGGCGAGGAAGTCGCGCAGGTTCGTGGTCTTGCCGGCGCGGTACTCCCGCAGCGCGTGCACATAGAGCAGATCGAACGGGTTGACGGCTTTGGCGAAGCGGATGCCGCCGGTCTCTTCGTCCAGGTGGGCAAAGAGGGTGTCGCCGGCGTGCAGGCCGAGACTGGCCCGCATGGCAGATGGAATGGCGACGCGTCCCTGCGCGTCAATCTTGACGGCGCGGTCCATTGGACTTCCTTTCGATAGGGGGTTTACGATCCGGGGGTAACTGGGGAATCCCCACTTCGCAAAGTCTAGCAGCGGCGACACGCGCGCGTCGAGGCACGACTTCTATGTTGCCCACCTGCCCATGTCACCCTTCGACCCCGCTGGCGTCCCCACGACCGCCGCGTAGCGCGCTCTACCGAGTAACAGATGCATCCAGGGCACTCGTGGTCCACACGAACGCCGCCAGGGGATAGCGACCCGGCGGCGTTCGTGGTTCGACGGAACGTTCGCAGTATCGGCTCCCGCATCGCTTCACACATCATCTGAATGATGTAGATCAGTCGCCGGCAGGTATGTAGTTCTGGCCCCGGTATGCTGCTCACTCACCTCTGTACGCCTACCGTCGCGGACCTGTTCCCCAGTTGACAGTCACCCCGTTCTCCACCTGACAGACCACTCGCTCCCACGTCCCTAATCTGGAGGGGTTGGCGCGAACGGGCTTGCCGCTCCGGAAGGGGAAGCCACGCCAGCACAGACGGACCGACGGAACACAACCAAAGGAAGGACTCATCATGGATAGCACCCGATTCGATGGCCTCACGCGCGAGCTTGCCAGCCCCACCACCCGCCGCCAGACGCTACGCACGCTTGCGGCTGCAGGTCTTGGTCTGGGCATCGCCCGCATGGGACTCACGGCCACGGAGGCGGCAAAGGGCAAGAAGAAGAAGGGCGTGACCGAGCGCTGCAAGCAGAGCGACCAGTGCGGGGGCAACCTGAGCTGCAAGCTGGCCAACTCCCAGAACTCCTGCTTTGCCGACACCGAGAAGCGTTGCTGCAAACCGGTAGGCGCGAAGTGTGACAACGGCTGCGAGTGCTGCGGCGTCGATGTCATCTGCAATGGTGGCTACTGCGACCAGGCGTAAACGTCAGCGCATCGCCAGATGATCGAGCACCGGGGGCATCATGACGATGCCCCCGGTTCGTGTGTTGTTTGCCTCAGGTTTGTGAACCCCGATACGACCGAGACATGCATTTGCGGAGTGTCCTGTCCGGCAGGTGTTCAGCAGTGCTGCGCTGGAAACTCCAGCCAGCACCCGGTCCGCTCCAGGAATGGCCGGCACCGACGGCCCTGGTTGCTCCGGTATCATCACCATTGAACCGAGCCGTAGCTCAACCGTATCTTGCGCGGCTAGCCAGGGAGCGCATGGCGATGGAGCTACTCGAGCGGGATTTGCCGCTCGCCCAGCTTGAAGAACACGCACGCCAGGCAGCCGCCGGACATGGTCGAATGGTGCTCATCGGTGGCGAAGCTGGCATTGGCAAGTCCACGCTTCTGGAGGCCTTTTGCCAGAGCATTGCGGGTGAGACCACCATCTTGCGCGCGTCATGCGATGCCCTCTCCACGCCCGCGCCCCTGGGCCCCGTGCGCGACCTGGCGCCCTCGCTGGGGTTGACCATTAGCGAGCACCATCTTGATCGTGATGCCCAGGAGCGGCTCTTCCGCGACGTGCTCGCGGCGCTCTCCACCCAGGGCAGGCCTACGGTCGTCGTCTGGGAGGACGCGCATTGGGCCGATGGCGCCACGCTCGATCTCCTGCGATTCCTGGGGCGCCGGATAGACGGGCGGCCGACCTTGCATCTGGTGACCTACCGTGATGACGAGATTGGGCCAGGTCATCCCGTGCGGTTGATCCTCGGGGACCTCGCGACGGCTCCAGCCATCCACCGCATGACGCTGCATCCCTTGTCCCAGGAGGCGGTGCGGCAGTTCGCTGCTGGCGCCAACAGGGATATTGACACCCTGTACCGGCTCACTGGTGGCAACCCCTTTTTCCTGAATGAGGTTCTCGCCACACCCGGACAGGGTATCCCAGCGTCTGCGGCGGACGCGGTGCTGGCTCGTGCGTCACGCCTCTCTCCTGAAGCGCGCGCCACGCTCGATGTCGCGGCGGTGATTGGGTCCGTCATCGATGCAGACCTGCTGCTGGCAGTTGCCGGGCCCGTTGCCGATGAGGTCGATGCGTGCATTGCCCGTGGCTTGCTCCTTGGCAGTGGGACGCACCTCACGTTCCGGCATGAGCTGGCGCGAGAAGCCATCCTCAACGCGCTGGCACCAACCCGTCGCCGCTTGATTCACGCCCGCGTGCTGGCAGCTCTGCGGGAGTTGCCAGGAGGCGCGCGCGATCTTGCGCGCATGGCCCATCACGCGGAGGCAGCCGGTGACCGGCAAGCCATCCTGGGGTATGCCGTGGCCGCCGCCGAACAGGCCTCTGCCTTCTTCTCGCATCGTGAGGCCGCGGCCCAGTACGCGCGGGCGCTCCGTTTCAGCGATGCCCTCCCTCCCGCCGAGCGCGCTCAGTTGCATGAAGCACGCTCGGTCGCCTGCTACCTGAGTGACCAGGGGGAGGAGGCGATCGCGGCGCGGCGCATGGCCCTTGAGATCTGGCAGAGGCTGGGTGATGCGCGGCGCGAAGGCGATTGCCTACGCTGGCTCTCGCACCTGGCCTGGCGGGGGAGCGAGGCAGCCGCCGCGGCCCAGGCAGCGCTGGAAAAGCTGGAACCCTTGCCCCCTGGACCGGAACTGGCCATGGCCTATAGCAACCTGGCCCAACTGCACATGCTCGATCACGACCTGGCTGGAACGCTGCAGTGGGGCATGCGGGCGATCAGCCTTGCGGAGGAGCTGGGCGAGGCGGAAACGCTCGTCCACGCACTGAACAACGTCGGGTCCGCGCGCGCCTATGCTGGGGTTGCCGAGGGGCGTGAAGACCTGAAACGCAGCTTGCATCTGGCTCGTACCGCGGGGCACATTGACCACGCGGGCCGGGCGCTCGCCAACCTGGCCTACACCGCCATGCTGGCGATGCGGTTGGACGAAGCCGAGTCGTGGCTGACCAGCGCGCTGGCCTTCGCCAGCACGCACGATCTCGACTCGCGGTATGGCTACCTGGTCGCGACACGTGCGGCCCTCCACGTTCTGCGCGGCGAATGGGATGCCGCCGACGCGGAGTTGCGGCAACTGCTCGAGCAGCCGATGCTCTCGACAGTGACCCGCATGGTCGCCTTGACGACCTGGGGAGAACTGCGTGTCCGCCGTGGCGAAGCCGAGGCGTCGGCGTCTCTCAATGATGCCCTGGCGTTGGCGGATGAGACAGGCAAGTTGCTGCGCCAGGCGCCTGTCCGAGCGGCCCGGGCTGAGGCTTCCCTGTTGGCAGGTGATCCACAGCGCGCCCGCGCGGAGCTGGAGGCCGTACGCGAGGCGGTCTTTGAGCGGGCGAATCCATGGGATCGGGGCCGCTGCACCTGGCTGTTATGGCAGGCCGGTGAGCGGAATCTCCCCCTGGACGGCCTGGCGGACCCGTATGCCAAACAGATCGCGGGAGACTGGGCGGGGGCTACCGCCGCGTGGCGGGCGCTAGGCGTCCCGTATGCGGAAGCCCAGGCGCTAGCCGCCACGGATGATCCTGTGCTGATCCGGCAGGCAGCCGCGACGTTCGAGCGGCTTGGCGCGTTCCCCGCACACCGGCAGGCCATTCAACGCCTACGATCTCTTGGCGAGCGTGACCTGCCCGTGGTACGACGCGGCCCCATTGCCACAACCCGTTCTAACCCGGCGGGCCTCACCCAGCGCGAGCTGGAGGTCCTGGTACTGGTCGCCGAGGGGTTGCGCAACCCCGAGATCGCCGAGCGCCTCTACCTCTCCCCCAAAACCGTCAGCCATCACATGTCGACCATTCTCGCCAAGCTGAACGCCGAGACACGGACCGAGGCGGCGCAGATCGCGGCAAAACTGGGACTCCTTCCCTCCTAAGCTCAGCCATCCTCCACCCAAATATCAGGCGCCCGCCCGATGTGCATAGTCGCGCCTCGGCATACCCTCGTGGCATGGTCATGCGACGTTCGTATGCCAAAGGCGGAGACCTTGCGATGCCTTCCCGGACCGCCGCGCAACGCATTACCGAGCCTGGATGCGCATCGATCGTCTCCCATCAGAGGAGGCTGGAAGGTAGAGGAGGAAGCTGTCTCGGTTTTCACCCACAACCTGACGGAGTCCCAACCCGGGCTGGTGGAGACCGGATCGGGACTCCGTCTCATACCACATCCTGGTCGATTTCCGGGGTTCTGTTCCTGACACGCCTGCCTCTGGTAGATCAGCCAAAGCGGTACGTTCGCCATATGGAACCCGGACATCACCTGCCCTCGCCAATCCAGGGCACTGCACTGTCGCTTTGACGGCAGCGCACGGCAGTTCCCTGATTGACACGCCGCGTGTGAACCGCCTGGCTGAGGGCAGGAGGCGGGAGGCGTGTACTGAGGAGCAGGAAACACGAACCTGGCAGAACGCCAGAACACGACGAAGAAAGGCAAGAAGGATTCATGGACAAGACGACATTTGACACCATTTCCCGTTCCGTTGCCACATCTCAGACCCGCCGCTCAGCCCTGCGTGGCCTCGTCGCTGGGGCCGCCACGCTAGTCGCCGGTGGCGTGCTGCTCCAGGGTGAGGATGCCTCCGCCAAGCGGCGCAAGCGGCGCAAGGGGAAGGGCAAGGGCAAGCTTTTGCAGCCGGGCGAGCGCTGTCAGAACGACAACCAGTGCACCACGGGCTACATCTGCGAGGTGCCGGTCAACGGCTCCAACTCGGATGAGTACTGCTCAGGCGCCCAAGGCACGCCTTGTGGCGCCCCTAATGGCAATGGGGATGACACGTTCCCGTTCTGCGCCGTTGGCTTCGCGTGCACCTCGAACGGCAACAGCTACACCTGCCAGCCGGAGAAGTAGACCGTATCACCTCCTTTCCCTACGTTCCTTCAGCGGGCGGCGCATACACGCCGCCCGCTGCATGACGGCCAGTCTCAGAAAGACAGAGAAGAGCACGAGGACATCATGTACCCGACGAATGCAGTTCGAATGCAGCAGAAGCGCGCGGTGTGGACGCACCGCCTGGGAGCGTTGCTCCTGATTGGCGGACTTGTCGCCAGTAGCCTGGGCCCGGCGGCTATCGGTGTGGACGGGGCCAAGCGTCGCGGAAACGCCGACCTGGTCAAGTTGCTTGCCAACCCAGCGCCGATTGCTATTACTGACAACACAACATCTCCGCCTTCGACTATCGAGGTCAGCGGGTTCGAGTCAGAAATCGAGGACGTCAACGTCCGGCTCAATGTCTACAGCCATACGCAGCCGGCTGATGTCGATGTGTTGCTGGTAGGGCCACAGGGCCAGACCGCGATGATCATGAGCGATGTTGCGGGAGCCTCCAAGGCCGAAAGAGACAGCCTGATTCTTGACGACCAGGCCGCGATGCAACTCCCACGGCAGGACGACCTGACCAGTGGCGTTTTCAAGCCGACGAACTACGAGTTCGCCAGCCTGCCAGACAAGTTCGCGCCGAACCCGCGGATTCCGTCGCCGCTGCCGAGCAACTCGTCGCTCTCGATCTTCAATGGCACTGATCCGAATGGCACCTGGACCCTCTTCGTCGTGGACGCGGACGATGACGCCACTGATTTCTCAGGCGTCATCGCCGGTGGTTGGCAGCTCGACATCACCAGCGTGAACGCCGCCCCGCGCACGCAGCCAGACACCTACCAGGTACGGGCAGACCAGGTGTTGACTGTCCCCGCTCTCGGTGTACTGAAGAACGATCGCGATCCCGATAACGATGAGATCAGCGCGGTCCTCCAGACCGAGCCGAGGCAGGGTGAGGTCACGCTGCAGCCCGATGGCTCATTCACCTACTCGCCGACCAACAAGACGGCCAGGGTGACCGATACCTTCACTTACGCCGCGCAAGACACAACCGGTCTCCAGTCAATGGAAACCGTTACAATCGAGATCAGCGGCGTAGACATCAAGAAGAATAACAAGCACAAAAAGAACAAGAAGCACAAGAAGCATCGCCGGTAGCGGCAAGCAGCGTCCACCAACACATGACGGCGGCCTCTCACGGGCCGCCGTTGTTTCATGCCCGCAGAATTGCAGATCAACATGCCGGGTTCCGCCTGTTCAATCGAGCGTTTCAGGCGAGGTTCAGCGCGAGGTGGTGTCCGCATTCTGAAAGACAGGTGCCCGGGACGGCACGCAGAATCGTCTGCGCGCCTGGGAGGCGTAAGCCGGTGTGTTGCCAGAATCCCTGCCAACACACTGTAACGACGGCGAAGGCAGTGCCCGGTTCCGCCGAGCCTCCTTTCATGCGTGCTTGCGGCGCATGACCTGGACTGATACTGTGTCCACCATCCAGTTCCAGGCCATGGTCACATGCCTGGTCGAGCACCCCTGTTGTTCCACAGCGTCGTCGCAGAACGGAGCGAGACCATGACGAGTTCATCTCGAACCGAGGATGCAACCACCCCTCCGGGAGTGTCACGGCGCGAGACCCTGGCGAAGGTGCTGGCGGCGGGCAGCACGGGGCTCTTGATCAGGCTGGGGCTTGCCGAGGGCACCAGCGCGCGGAAGAAGCGCCGTCGCAAGAAGAAGCGGTGCCGGAAGTTTGGTGAGACCTGCACGGTGGGAAGCAAGCGAACGTGCTGCGCCGGGAGCACCTGCAGCACGGTCGGGAGTGACGGCGCCCCCGAGACGTTCTGCTGCCTGGGAAACAGCGAAACCTGCCAACAGGACCGCGATTGCTGTGCGCCGAGTATCTGTGAGGCGACACTGAAGGTCTGTGTCGGCGTGCTCAGCGACCGCGCCGCGAAGGCGAACTTTGGCACCGTCGATCCGGCGGACATGCTGGAGCGAGTCCGCGCGCTGCCGATCACGACCTGGAACTACCGCATCGACGACGCCTCGGTCCGCCACATTGGCCCGATGGCCCAGGACTTCACGGCTGTCTTCGGCGTCGGCGGCGATGACCGTACGATTCATCCCATGGATGGGCAAGGGGTGGCGCTCGCAGCCATCCAGGGGCTGGCCGCACAGGTTGCGGCGCTCCAGGGGGAGCAGCAGCGCTTGCTGGAGCAGATCGCTGCCCTTGAAGCGCGCTGTCGAGTGGCTGAACGCTCCTGACCTGCTGGAGCGGGACAGTGGCGGTTGGCTGCGAGAGCAATTCGCGGCCAACCGCCGTACTGGTTCCCAATCAGCGCTTTCCGTGTCTCGAGGTTGCCGAGCGACCTCGTTGGGCTCGCGACGTCACTAAAGCGGCGTGCAGAAGAAGTGTCTGGGTGCGATGATGGGGTATGAGCCCCCGCCCGTCGGCGGACTTCCGTGAACGTCTCGTGGCCGCCATCGACGCCGGGTTGCCGCGAGGTGAA